>Ga0126342_10016889_pt1:0-7500 | contig 12674 bp, 7 predicted proteins | sample Cyp1metagenome_FD_92528 | JGI IMG/M metagenome (GOLD analysis project Ga0126342, IMG submission 92528) | Coral microbial communities from Lord Howe Island, Old Settlement Bay, Australia - Cyphastrea 1 metagenome | ecosystem: Host-associated > Invertebrates > Cnidaria > Coral ...
ATCGGGTCTGGCCAACACTGGTCAATTAGCTTGTCAGGTTCATTATAACAGGTGAGGCCAATGCAATCCCAAACGATCCCAAAAGAAACATTCATAATAATGATTTTTTGGGGTATGATTCGGGGGAATGATTCGGGGGTATGATTTGGGGGTATGATTCGCACAAATCGAACTTCCTGCCTTTACTAAAAACTGCACCCGTTAAAAAAAGACACAGCCATATATACATATTATTATATTTGTATTGTGCCTGTGCCACAGTCAAGAGTAGAGTCATCCCACTTGACAATGGAAAGTTCATGACAATGGGTTTATCAACCCCCCCAAAAAAATATTGGTTTGATGACCATCATTGACCATCCCCCCATGATGTGAAAACAATCTCTTTTTGTGACTTGACCGTGGCCACATTAATATCAGACCAGGGGACCAGATCCCGAAAATCACGACGGGGCGCGAAAGCACAACAGGATCAACAGGTTCCATGTGAAATCCTCACCAATTTGATGCCTATTCAATCTGAGAATCACCATGAAATGATGGTTAAATCACAATCTTTGATGGTTCACCAGTTCTTGTTGCGATCGAAAAAAAAAAATGATGCTTGATGGAAACCATGATCATTGTTGATACTGAAATCACAAAAACTAATCATATGGAGGCTACCTAATGAAATCATCATGAAGCAAGACTGGTAGCCTGGAGTCCAGCAGGCTATCACCATGGGCCAAGGCACATCGTCACTTGCAGCCCTTTGACCTCGTACCACGGCCGCATCTGCCGCCTGGCAACGAGTTGGTGGGACATTTCCGTGCAGTGAACCATGACAAGTTGTGAGGATTTTCCATCAACAAACACAGGACACTTATGGGACATAATGGGCATATCTATATAATCAGAGATGTAATGGGATATATGATGGGATATAATGAAAGCTAATCAAGGGCTTGCGTTAACATCGTTAGCTACCAACAACCACAAATGAATTGAAGGTTAATCTTGACGACTCTTGACGATTTATTATTGGGGGGTTACCAAATCATGGGGGGCGGTTGAATCACTATGATGACTAGTTTCTATGGTGACATGCGGGACCCGGGAATCGTAATCACCACAGCCAGGTATGGATTCCCAACCACTTGGAACATCACCCCAGGAAATGCGGAGTGTAATCACCAGCCTTACAACAATCAATACGAGGATCCTCCAAGTAGTGGGATATAGCGATAGCAAGTTCTCAGTAGTTGCGGATCGGATACGTATAGACAGTAATACAGTATAAAAGTATACCATAGTATATATATATATATATAATTATATATACATTTGTATATATACATATATATATACACATACATATAATGTGTGTATATATATACACAGACATTCTACAGCCGGCACAGTTAAATCGGTGTTTTCTTTTTTCTGAAAATAGGGTATACACCAAGTTGCGACAACTTTAATAGGGAAAATGATGCTTAACATGATAAACCATCGAATTTAGGGATACCTTGTTGACAGACACATGTGGAAAACTCGGTAAGAAGCCAGATGGGCCATATTTAATGACTAACCATTTCAAGTTCTTGTAAACAATCCCAAACAGGGGCAAACCCAATGTTCAGCCCAAATTTGGGATGGCGATCTGCAAACATGTATCGTCAACCTTGGCCAACGGCCAACTTTAAAAAGGGAAAAGCAAAGAATCCGTGACATCCCAAAATTGAAGGGAGCATCTGCAGGAACGCACTGTATTTCATGATTTTCATGGGAAATGATGAAAGCTTCTACCTGGGCCGTCGTATTCCCAATGGGTTAGTGAATCCTTGAAGTTAAACTATATCTGGTTGGTGGTTTCAACTCCTCTGAACAATATTAGTCAGTTGGGATTATTATCCCCAATATATGGGGAAAAAAGCCATGTTCCAAACCACCAACCAGATATAGTTTTAAATGTCCAAGTACTAAGTACCAACATGTTGGAGTAAAATACAAAATTGTGTGGATGAATTACAATTACAACTCAATTATGACATACATGACTGTATATGTGATGTTTGGTGAAGGGACACAGCTCAAGATCAACTGATTTCTGATTTCAGGTTTATGAACTATTCTAATTTAGCCACACAAACAAACATATGGCTCAGTCCGTTCAAAACATACAACCCCCTAAAAAGATTCACAGGACCCAAGATTCAGTTCCAAGGGTTAACAAAAAACAGAAGCTGAAGTATAATTTATGATTTTTATGTCATGAATTTCATGTGGGTTACCACACATTTTACCACATCACGTATATATTTTATGACATGATTATATATATATATTAATGAAGTTATCACACATTTTACGCCATGGGTTCCGGATTTTCCGATCTGAGCTTCCAACAGCCAAATCTTCCGGGCTGGCACTGTTCCGGTCCACCCAGCAATATGAAATGGGCCTTGCGGGACACGCTGAACTTCGGGACACTGTGGTGGAAAATCACTGGGAAATAGCAATTCCGTATGAATGAGTCAAAATGGTTGTAGAATGAATGGAAAAATCCTACTGATCAACTAGTTACACGGATGATTTTCCATATTGCAACCTTTGATTCGCAATATTTCAGGTGGAGCTCCAATTTCGGCTTCGGATTGGATGATACGGATCACAAGTTGAGTTGGTTATTACTCGCTGGTCAGTTGAGCTTGATTCACATTGGCTGAAATTTAGAAGCCCGTTAATGACCATTTTGGACATGGCAATATTCAGCAATTCTAAACATTCGCAAGTGACAAACAAGTGGAGCGACCACAATAAAATCTGGCCATTGGCCATCTGGAAACACAGAGTCTGTGCGGATCCAAAAGCTATGCTCATGACGGGCCCCTACCATCAGGGTCGGAAAGCACATACCTGGCAACTGAAAAAGCTATTTTGTACGAGTGGATGGGCATCATAATCACTGTTCGATGCAGATAAGTACAGTTATCCTTGAACAGCCTTTGGCAGTCGAACACGGCAACAGGAAGTTTCAGTCTTCAACGATCAATTAGTTTGGAAATGCCTATCAACAGTAAATGGATCAGAAAATGGCTGGCTCTCAGATGCCAGATGTCGCTGGAAACTCAGCCCGAACTTCTGGCACACACTTAAGGACCTATATATTGGTTGCGGGGTTCAACTGAAACACCCACAATATGCCTTCACGGGGGATCATCCTCTCTTCATATTGGGATTGAAAACAGAAACTTGTTCATCCAGCAAACATGACTTAATATGTTGTTTCTTTCTTGTATGTAAATGCCACATGTTCTTGTTCCTGGACAAATCGCTCGTTTTTCCAAGCAAACATCCAGGGGGAAGAGGGCCATTACATCAGCCATGGCGGGCAGCAAACAAGTAAGTGCCACAGCAAGACCAACTCTCTTCCTTTGCTGGTCCTAAGCCAAAGCCAACGATGGACTGATGAGTCCAAGTCAGTATATATGCCTGTTTATTGTGCACTGTAGCAAATTTGATTTCACTTAGACATTCAAAGTGCCCCCCCCAAAAAAATGCAAGTACCAAAATCATCCAAAATCTCTTTTGCACACCATTTTCTGGGTACCAGCTGAGGGCCAGGCGATTCCGCCAGATCCTTGCGAAGGCTATCTGTTTGTCCCAAAATTCCACAGGAAACGATGAAGATCAATGGAAAAAAACAGCGTTTTTAATAGCTAAATCATCTACAAACAGGCATATGATCAGGGGATTTTCGGATTTTCTATGTTGGATTGCCAGATTTGGTATGAAAACTACTATTTATAGCCACATCTGCGCCAAGTTTGAATTAAATGTTGATTTTACTACTGCATATGGTGATTGTCCAAACATGTTGACTGGCAGAATTTGATGGTTCTCCGAGTTGCACTTCACCGTACAATAATGTTGGCTTATTGCTACCGATTCCTATAATTGGTCAGCCTGCGTATATGAAATAATTCCACCATCTTATCTCACTGGTGTTCAACTATCTTCAATAGTCTACCGGTGGCTCTCTAAATATACTTGCATAGGTTAGGATAGAACTGATATTGGAGCCCCTTTTAACTATGAAAAAAACGAAGTGACAACTAGCCAGTTTTGACCCTTCAACAATCAAACGTAGCAATGGACAATCTCCTATAAATGGAGGATTTAATGGGAACATCATAACTCCAATGTGGGGCCCCCGAACGATCGCTAAGTTGGTGCAAATAACATCCAATAACTATGGTTTGTAACACATAAAAACTTTAGGTCATGGGGGTTATAAACAAACTTATAACATCTTCGGGTCCCACATTGTATAAACAATGGGATTTTATCGAGCCACGTTTGACAGTGCCGTGCCTTGTTGCCCTGCATCACCTGAGCTCTTCCTTCTTGCCAGCGTCGCACCTGCCGAGCTAAGGGGGGATCTTCATGGAAAAAATGCCAATACTATTGACCAATCAAGGCTTGAACATGTTTCATCAGATTTCTCCCAAAATGTTTTTTAGGCGTTCAACATGATTAGCAAAATCATCGGAAGACCTGAAGACATGAAGACCTCATATTCTTCCTCGGTCACAATGGCTGTGTTCCCAGCCTCTCTGACTAAAGGAGGAGGTGGCCTGTTGCCATTCCTGAGCGGCACTTGAACGATGGTGGCACACCAAGAGCAGATCTAAGTCTAAATCCGACCTGAGGAATTCTAACAGGGGCAAAAATGCAATACTTTGCAATTCCATGTGTATATTATTTGGGAGGGAGCGGGGGGCGGTTTAGGCAACCGGGAAGGGTATCAGATCGAAATCCCGGTGAGAATGTGCCAAACACGTTGTTACCGGGTTGGGATGTGAACAACTAGCCTTACCCATATGCTTTGGTCATGACTACGCCCCGAACATTGTTCATTCTGTTGATATTTGGTATCGGAAGTGTCAGGGTGAAATAAGCCCCAAAAACTGAACTTTGATGATAATTTAATAAATGCCAACTTGGAAATACACAATGTTTGGGAAGATTCCAGCCACCAATCGTGTTCGGCTAGGTCGTGGTGAGGTCATCACTAGACCCTCCACATACCCATGAAAAATGGTAAAAGTTCAACAATAATACTGTAAGTATATTACCCCATATTCCCACTTGGAAGTGCAGTTCAAGTTGTACGTGATTATAAAACTATATAGGGTTGTATCCCAACTTATAGGGGTTTAGTTCACCATGGTGATGCCCATTTGCAACCTCAAACTCCCCACAACTGATTTTTTTCGAGTCGCAACATACTGGTGGGAGGCTCTGTTGAAACCGTTGACCTGAGGCACCAGATGGAGTGATCAAGTAGGTGAAATGAATGGGATATTTGACCACCATATCCCACTGACCATCAGTAACCATCAGTAACCATCAGTAACCATCATTAACAATTACTGTATATAATTTAGGACATGTTTTTTGAAGAATCACAGTTTAGTTGTCCATGTTTTCATGGCTGAATGGATTATTCAAATAGCTGTTTAACAGGAAACCAGAATTTTTAGACGTTCTATAACCACATGGAGGGGTTTTTATGCCGTGACTGATAAAACCATTCAACCATTCATCTGGCAGAATCAATCAATCCCCAGTGACCAAATCTGAGCAGTTCGTTGTACTGTTAAACTAACACTAACCCATCCATACATTGCTGGTTTATACCACCAATGTATGGTAAAATTGGGGATGTTTTACTATTGCTTGACAAAAAAAATAGAGCCTAACAGGGATGGTGATCCATGTCCCCTGTGTTCAGGAGATGCAAACTGAAACGATATCCAGGAAGACAACGGCGATTCAACATCATAGAGGAAACTGGGAAAAAACCTATCCATCTAAAATATCATAATCATGCACAGGATGGGCCCCCCAGTTTTGTTGTAAGTTGCTTTTAACATCATTATAACCCCCATTTTTCACTCTAGTTATATCATGTTCTATCTACCCGACACAATAGTTTTTTGCCACTTTTTTTCAGGCAACTGAGTACGCTGGGGATGATTCCCCGAATCTTGGCCGCCGGACGTTTGAGGACTGGAGCTCAAGGTGCTGGCCATGGTCGAGGTCGTAAGTCTCTGCTGCCTGACGATTCGTGACGGCACAGGAGCTACGTGTCATATACCATGTAAGCGCGTTGGGGATGTCAAGAAACATGAGGTGCTCATGGGATTTCATTGGATTTCATGAGATATGTAACGACAGATAGTGTAATATATTATATGATTATGTTTTATACTATATGATATTATACTACATTGTTACATATTATTATACTATATAATATTATACTATATTATGCAATAGTATATTCAATAGTTTATTAAATTGTATTAAATAAATAAATATATATGTATTAATATGTTTTACTAGAATATATTGTGTTCTGTTATATAGTGTATTACAAATTGACTTACATATTAAATCATATTACTGTAAATCAAATCAAATCATATTGGGTTATATATTATATATCAAATGATATTATACGTTATATGTTATGCGTTATATATATATGATATATTATATTAAATAAGATTATATTAATCTGTATCAAAACAAATCATCATATCACAATATATCATATTAAATATTATTATATTACCCTGACCTTCCAACCACAAGGTTTAACGCTGTGGTTAGTCTAAACCCATGTCTTTACTTAACCCCATCATTTCATTGCCTATCACTACTGCCTTCCAAAGAGCAGAGGCAGAATCTTTGATTACATCAAGAATGCAGAATAAACAATACCGGCCTTTAAGGAGTTCCAAAAAGTTCCCTTTCCTTCAGCTTGCCAGTACTGAATCCTAAAGATAGCATCCATGACGCACATGCTCCACAGAAAAGGTAGCGCGCAATGTGTCACACCAGATCTTCGATTTTGCAAAAACTTTAGTCAAACCATCATTTGAATCTTTCCCCCCAGTTTTTTGATGGTGTTCACAGGTTTTTCACAGTCTTTTCGCGCACTTTTCACACTTCAAGATGGACCAAAAAATCAAAACAATGGTTTAGAAAAAAATGCTTTAGATCTTGCCATTTGCAACTGGACCTGACCTCTTGGTAGATTCGCGTTTTTCCTTTTATACTGGCTTTCAACCCACTCTTCATAGCAATACTTCTGCCCAAACTGCTTTGGGACTGAGCCAACACGGTTAGTCCATGTTAGTCCACTCTCTGGATGTGAAAGAGTTTGTGGCTGGATAGAACTGATTTTATGCTAGTCATTTTTAACGTTGTGGTTAGTAACCCCACAGTCCACAGTTAAACGTTGTGGAGCAAGAACCGAGCCTCCCTTTTTCCCGACAGATTATTTGTTAGGAAACACAAATCAAGTAGAAATAGTTGGACAAAACAAAATCAACAAGTGTCCTGAAATATTGTTTTCAGACCTTGAAAAAGGGCTAGTTAGGACACTTGTTGAAAACATGTGTCAAGTCCTCTCACAAACACATGCATATAAACTCAGAGAGG
>Ga0126342_10016890_pt1 | contig 12674 bp, 16 predicted proteins | sample Cyp1metagenome_FD_92528 | JGI IMG/M metagenome (GOLD analysis project Ga0126342, IMG submission 92528) | Coral microbial communities from Lord Howe Island, Old Settlement Bay, Australia - Cyphastrea 1 metagenome | ecosystem: Host-associated > Invertebrates > Cnidaria > Coral ...
TATATAATGTAATATATAATGTAATATATAATGTAATATATAATGTAATATATAATGTAATATATAATGTAATATATAATGTAATATATAATGTAATGTATAATGTAATATATAATGTAATATATAATGTAATATATAATGTAATATAATGTAATATATAATGTAATATAATGTAATATATAATATACACTTGTACTGAGCAGAGACAGAGATAGCTTGTATAAAATATACATCCTTGTTGGGTCCTAGGAGCAGCTCAGTCAACTGGTGCGCATGGGAGAGATGTGCTACAGCGTTGACCCGTCCAAGAGGCAGTGGCGTCATAGTTGGGGGTGGTGGAGTTAGATGTTTAAAACAAAAACCTTGAAGAATTTGATGGGAAAATCAATGATGATATTCGCTTCGCTCTGATTTCTTGCTCGTTGTATTGTTATGCCCCAATGCTCAACCTTTCGTATGCCCAAAATTGAATGGGACAACATGCAACGACCAAATTCTACGGGATACTAGGGGACAGACAGTGAGACGCTTTCCGTTTTTGAGCCATGGCGAGATCGCCAGATCAGGTACACAATAAATCTGTACATGTTTCCAAACTCGAATGCCGCTGACATGATGTAGCATGATGTAGCATGATGTATTATGATGTAACATGATGTATTATGATGTATTCAATTATTATGATGTAACATGATGAACCATGATGAACCATGATGTAACATGATGTAACATGATGTATTGTGATGTACCATGATGTACTATGACGTAACATGATGTAACATGATGTAACATGATGTAACATTATGTAACATGATGTACCATGATGTATTAAATTATTATGATGTAACATGATGAACCATGATGAACCATGATGTAACATGATGTAACATGATGTAACATGATGTATTGTGGTGTACCATGATGTACTATGACGTAACATGATGTAACATGGTCTAACATGATGTAACATGATGTACCATGATGTATTAAATTATTATGATGTAACATGATGAACCATGATGTAACATGATATAACATGATGTATTGTGATGTACCATGATGTACTATGACGTAACATGATGTAACATGATGTAACATGATGTAACATGATGTAACATGATGTACCATGATGTATTAAATTATTATGATGTAACATGATGAACCATGATGTAACATGATGTAACATGATGTATTGTGATGTACCATGATGTACTATGACGTAACATGATGTAACATGATGTAACATGATGTAACATTATGTAACATGATGTAACATGATGTAACATGCATCCCAAACATGAACACCCCATTTTGTTTCACGCTCATCTAAATGGGATCTTGGCACAGGCCAGATATCATGCAGGTCCGGGCCTCAGCTATATCGTATTCCCTGGCACCCTGGGATGATCTGACTTGATATTTTTGAGATGGAAACATGTCGAAACCAGTACGTAACCAAGTTGCATCAAGTTGCACTGAGAAACTCAACCAGAAAGGTCCCATATGGAAGATGCAGAGATCGTGCAGATAGATCTTGCCGAGGTTCTGGAAGTGATTGGTTGGTCCCTCGACGGCAGTCGTGGACCTTTTTGCCAACAAGTTACATCAAGTTACGTGTTTTGAGGTAGAATCTGGTACCGAAAGTCGGTAGAATCTGGTAGTTGTAGAGTGAACAAGAGTAAACTGGTCTCAAACTTGCATGATACCTCATGGCCCAGAGGAATGTTGTTTAGTAAAGCGATGATCACACAAGATACCTGAATTTTGATCATTATTATTGGAGTTCCATATTTTGATTGGAGAATTTATGATCTTTTGGGGTTAAGGATTGGGAAGTGTCCAGTGAGGTGTCATGCCAGCTTTGAGCTTCACTGCAGTAACTTGGCTTGGGCAAATCTGGTCGGAAACGTGGTTCCATCCACCTCTAGGATCCCAGGGCCACGACCCGAATCCACAGCTTGAACTTGACGAATACCGAGGTCCATCTGTACTCACTTGAAACAAGCTCACTGGCTCTGAACCTGGTATACCGTGGTCAGAATCTGTGAAGGATAAATGTATAAAGTGCGTTTCAATGCGCTCACTTGCCAGTTTTTAAAGAATCGCAGAAGATATCAAGCTGCATGATGAAGGACTGATGTTGGGGGGCTTAAGACATTTGAGACTTAGAACCCTCCTACCAGCTTAGCAGGGAAGACATCATGCTCTGAGATCTATGCAATCCCGCATCTTTGCGAGGGGGATCTCTAAAAGAGATCCCTTTTAAGTGTCACCCAGCCGGAAAATGTGCCCAGAAATGGGGAATACCCCAAATCCTAAAACCCCGTTGGATTTGGGGCATCCTCCATTTCCTTGACATATTGAAATGTCCTCAAATGACTCTCCGGCCAACTCCCTGCGAACCGCCTTGCCATCACCAGGCTGCGCGGATTGTGGATGAGATTTCATCTCAAATTCAGGAGGTGGGATTGTGGCTGTGTACATTGCATCGCATATCCAGAATCTTCAGCCCTAAGCCTGGCAGTTTTCGCAGGTTTTGGCTGCAACCCGCACTGCCTCCAAGAAGGTCGGAATGGAAATCTGGTTTATAGCTGGGTCTTTTTTATTTATTTTTCTTGAAAGCTTTCCTGGATCAGGAGAAAGCGGCTCTACTTGCCCGGAAGCGTGATCTGGAGCGGCATTTTCCAAGCTTTGAGTTGGTGATGTGGTCAAAATATGTCAAAATGAGACCCGGCCCCTCTGGGATATTTTGGAGATATTTTTTGCAGAAGCAAGTCTCCCAAGTTCGGGTAGCCAATTTTGACCTATGGCAAGTTGCTGCCAGGAGAGTTCCGCTAGCTATTTGGATGCCTTGGCCTATTTGGAGGCCCGGTGTGTATGGATCAAAGTTGGACCAGCATAATCCATAGGTGTGGGGGTCATACAAGCTCTTGAAGTAGGTATAGGCACCACATGGCACCACTATTTTCACTGGACACACTCAAGAAGTGGAGTCTCTACCCCTGCTTTTTAACGCAATCCTGTTGCCTGAAAGCCATTGCCATCACAGCCAGGACCCTGAGGGCGAGCGAAAACGTCGGCAGGAAGTGGATGCCGAGGTGGGGCCTGGGTCAAATGCCAACCTTCGTATGCTAAGCTCCAATAGTGGCTGGATTTTGTTTGTCGTAAATAGATACAAATTTGCATTTATATTGAAGATGCATATTTTTTTCCTCGGGGTACCCAGTACGTAATTGCCAAGATGCACCTTTTGGCCCTCGGGCCGGGTCATTTTTTGGCGGATGGCCGAGCTCTTGCGGAAATTGAGGCATACCGAGTAGTTGACGAAGTTGCAAGCCAGATAGCGGAGGCGTGACAACCTTCGGGCTGATGGGGCAGAAGTTCAACCATCACAACCTGTAGCAAAACATGTTCAAAAACCTTCCTGTAGACCTTTGGGTGCCTCACCCATCTTCTAACGTCTACCCGACGAGTAAAGCCGTTGTTTGGCCGCCAGAAATCTCCCAGCAGCAGGTTCTAGCTGCCATGCGAACGGCCTCCAAGAAGGACGAAGATTTTGGATATGCTATGGGAATATCCTATGGGTGTGTCGGAAAATGGACCATACCTCAAAAAAAGTAAGGCCATTCTAAGAGGGAACACGAAGATCCATTGGATTTTTCGGCACCTCCTTTCAGACAAGCCCAGAAAAACCTACACCACCTACAGCAAGCACAGCTCCAAACATACAGAATCCACTGCGTGTTGATGCTTGAACCATCATGAAAATGGATTACGTAGCGGCTGAACATGGGCGTTCCGGTACTTTTCATGAGGGGGACACTGCTGATTTTTTTCTCTGGGCAGAAACATGGAGGGATTTTGGCGGCTATGGATTCATGGCGCCCCTGTTGAAGGAGAAACCGGTACTTCTGGCTCGGAAGCGAGAACTGGACCGCTGACACAACTGTGTGCTGTCATGTTGGCATTGATCGTGCTTGCAAACCACATTGCATTCAAAACAGCTGCATGCCAAATGCTGCTTGGATTAGTGTTGCCTTTGTTGGAAATCAATGGAAATCAGTGGATACATGATGATAGACAGGTGCATGACTAAAGACTGTTGCTACTTGTACGACGATGGCGACGATGGGGCTATTTATCTAATCCATTCGATCATACTCATTGGGTTAGCGATAATTAAATCCACAGGATTTCCCGTACCCACATCTACGCAGTATACTATAGCCATGATTGTCCCATGAATCATATGAAATAACCACCATCTTCCAGCCCCCCAAAATGACTGGGTCACATAGATCCCATGATGTCCCTTAAATCATAGATATTTCAACATTCATACATAAAACATAAAACATACATAAATCATTCATAAAACATAGATAAATCATATTAGATATAGTTCATAGAAAGCTCCATAAGCCCATGTGCCAGCTGCAGCTGAGCTTCAGGAGAACCTGCCGGCATATGTGGAGGCCCTCCACTACTTGGAGGACCCAGCTGAAGCGCGGCACCGCAAGAGGCGTCCCCAGAGAGATGCCGAAAGGTGAAGAATTAATTCTCACATATCCTCACTATCGGCAGGGAAGATTTCACTGTTGGATTTTTGTTTGGTGTGCCTTTTTTAGCCTATAAGATTCTATAAGCAGTTCGGATATTTGGTTCTGAAGAATGGAGTATACCACAAAAGTATGGCCATTTCAATACGGAAAATCATGATAAACGATACAATTTTGGGGTACAGTACCTTATTTTCAGACAAACACAGGTGGCAATGGAAGATTTTGCGGACCCATTTTGGACATGTTTGGACCGATTTTGCGGATGATCTGCGGATTCGACTTGCAGATGTTTCTGGTGACATTTTCTGGTGGGTATGGCTCCAGCAGCCAGAACCTGCAAAAGGTTGAAACATAACTGGGTCACAAAGTAACATTGACAATCATTGGCACGGATGTGGTTCAGAATTGAAAAACCAAACATCAAACATCTACAAGGTTTTGCTGATTTTTGGATCATTTTGGGTACGAACTATGTAGACGCCCTAGCCATGGGGACCTGCCCATGAAAGCCTCCAAGGCAGGCCACGTCCAGTGAATAGCCAGATGACTTTGACGGCTGGCAGAATGGCCACGGATCGGGGAATCAAACAACTTGGTGGTTTTCTATTTGAACTACCCTCTGGTAAACTAACATAACTATGGAAAATCACAATTTTTAATGGGAAAATCCACTATAAATGACCATTTTCAATAGCTACGTTAAATTACCAGAGGGTAGGATGTGATGATAATTGAGGCTCCAATCATTCGTATATACACTGATGTTTTGGGGGATTCCGAACCACCAAGCTAAATCAGCGGGCGGATTTTCGAGGTGGGCGCCTAGAGCGGAACTGGCTCTCGGTCAATGACCGTGGCATCGCAATTTTCGGCCCCGCCGTAGGACAGGGTAGGGCAGGCACCCACAGGTAGTTGAGCTTTGTTAGAGCCAGTTAGGAGGGCTGTTCTTCAGCTCCACGGAATGGGATGCACATCACCTGAACAACACTCTCATCGCTGAATCTCTAGGGAAGTGCCAAACCAATTATAATTATTACATGCAACCGCGGAAGCCAAAACCCAAGTCGCAAAAGTATGGCGTTTGCATGGCGGAAGCATGGTGGACGAGAATGTGGACAGGGACCGACAGATTGTTTTGACCGATCAAGAGAAATCCACAGATGCTATTTTAAAGTTATGCATATTATGCTTAAATTATGCTATAGTAATCACATCCCAATGCCCTTTGGATCCCTTTGGAGTCAAGTCGTGAAGAAAACACCCTTGGCCAATGGCCCTCCAGAAACCCGAAACCCCTGAGCTTGTGCAGCTCCTGCCAAAGAGCAGCCGTTGTGCCAAAGAGCTCTGCCAAAAGCCGTGGCCCGTTGTGGCCTCACTGGGTTCAAGGGAAAATCTACAGGAAATGATGGATTTCACCAGCTCAAAAGTTGTTTTTCTTTTTCTGTAGTTTTTTCTGTTAAAACCGATTCTGGGAACCACCCTGGAGCCACACATTTGTTTTTTTTGGTGCAGTTTCGTCCAAGTTTGAGCGCTGGCTTGATGATTCTTGATCACCACTGAAACCAAGTTATATTTCTCGATGCAACTTGAATGAAACATTGAAAAGCTTGCGGGGGCAGGCCAGGATCCGATAGGACTCCGTTTGCATTCATCAGAGACCTTGCCTGACTTCTTGGCTACAGCGGTCCTCGCGATCCCTTCCCGGTCCACTTGGGGAAGGTTCTTTTCCACCTGATATTGCTTCATGGCTGCAAGCGCCTGCAATATATCAAGCCATGTATGGCATGTATGGCCTGTGATATGTTTCAGTCTGGTGAAAATCATGAAAAGGTGACATGCATCCCAAAGAACGGCCGCAATTTCAAGCAGAGGACATGTATCGGACATTGCAGAAAAGGTGCTCCTTTTCACATCTGAAAAAACTGAGGCACCAATGAGAATCCAGCGTGCCAAGCTAAGTTTTGGCTGAGCAATGCCGATCTGATCCGATCTGATCCGATCTGCCAACGTGCTTCGACGGGTGAGAAACAGCGTCGCAGGTACATGCGGAATGAGCTCCCAGCTCCTCTGTGCCTTGGATCGAGATGGGAAGGTTTTCCGCCATATCAAAACGACATAGATTTTGTAAGTCAAACGTCAAAACAATGTGTATAATATAATGTGTCATATAATGTGTCATATAATGTGTCATATAATGTGTCGTATATAATTGTATATATATATACACACTAACGAATATACATATATATATATACACTAACTAATATATATATATATAATATATACATACATTCTTCGTTGGAGCCACGCTCCAGCAGAGGTGAAGATGCTGACAAGTTTGGATAGGGGCTTACGCCAATGCCTTGAGTTCATGCACTGGCAAGGAACGCTCACCTTCTTCCGCAGAAGCTTTGGTTGCCTTTTCATGCTTGTGAGTCGCAATTGGCTGGAGCAGGTGTTTGTAAAAACTTTTGGAAAGCTCCAATTTCGTATGAACAAGTCTGGGCGCGCTGTCGCTGTTACAGACATTTGATTGCCGTACTGGCTAGGTTCGCAGGGTTGCCTTTTGCTATAGTGCCTGTCACAGCTCAGAAGCTGACGGCCTTTTGACTCAATTTGACACGCCTTCTGCTACCACCGTATATGCCACAGAATCCTTTCGGGCGGATGTGGTAACGCAGCTGGTGTTGTGTTATGTGTTGCAATAGCCTTTTGTCCTCTGGCAGGAAGCATGACCGGGGCGAAATTGATTGTTGGACTGGACGGCTAGTGCTCCAGGTGAATCTTCGTTGGAGAGGACATTGGTTTAGGAATGATTTTGTGTGCATCCCGCTCTGTTGGAGTTTAAACCATTGCTCTTCATGGATCAGTTCAGACATTGAGGTTGGCCTAGCCAAAGAAGATCATCGTGCTGCGGTGGTTCATTTGGGTCGAATGGTTTGTACTGAAGATGTGTCCGGTCGGCCCAAAGGCTTCAAGTTACGATTAAGTGATTTTGATGCTAGTTTGCTATGCAGCCTCACACCCCCTCACTGGGGTCTTGACGTACATACTCATGCCAAAGACCTTCAGAACTCCATTGTTGAGGAACTATGGGACTATCGAGGCCGAGATAAATCCAGGGCAAAACGAGCCATTATGTCAGATTTTCATGGCAGTTGGTTTTGGACAAAAGGCAATGTAGGAATCTACTGCATGATCGTTCCAGGATTCAGCGTAGAACTCTCCTTGAAGCATGGTTCGCTTGTTGGAGACACTCTTGCCATGACTGCCCTTTTGATGCCCTTGCCCGTTTAACTGCAGTAGCCTATCATCAATTCCGCAAGCTCGGAGTTCAAGTTTCTAAGGCGCTGAGGGCTGATGATGTAGACTTTTATACAAGCCTGTTACGGGATTGTGCTGAATTTTTACGCCCACAGGATGTGAAGCATCTATGGCGTGTTGTACGTCGTTCGCTACCTAAATTTCAACAGCGACGACTTTCGGTGCAACTGGCGCAGCTTGAGCACTTGGAAGATCAATGGCTCCCACATTATGCAGAACTTGAAGCGGGAATCCCCATCACTCCAGGACAGCTCGTCCAGGACTGCGTTTGAACAAGCTCTGCGTAGGATCGATGCGCCCTTGCACCTTCGCCTGGCTGACCTGCCTTGTCTGACGCAATTGGAACGAGCCTTCCGCTCCTGTTCAGCTGGTAAAGCCACTGGGTTCGACCCTCTGCCCTCAGCTCTTTTCCATCCTGCACCTGCTCCCCTAGCTGCATTATACCATGACCTTGCCTTGAAGGAATTTGTATGGCAATGTGAACCGATGCAGGATAAATAAAGGTGGTCCAGTTGGACTCATTCCGAAGACTCTGCACCCCCACACGGCTAAGCAATTCCGGGAGATTCTCCTCTTGCCTAGTGTTGGGAAACGCACGCATGCCATTTTGAGGTCACAGATTATGGAAAAGCTTACCGCTGTGAGAGCGCCTGGTCAGCTAGGAGGATTTCCAGGACAACAGGTGATCTATGGATCACATGCAATCCGAACCTTTGGCGCCTTGTGTGACAATGCTGGTCTTAGTTGTGCGGTCCTGTTTTTGGACTTAGCTAGTGCTTTCCATCACCTCATTCGTGAAAGTGTTGTGGGAGCATGGGACGGGAGCCATCTTGAACCAGTTCTGGCAGTTCTGCAACAGTCTGGACATGCAGCTTCGAATTTCCAATGTTTTGCCAGGCTTCCGGGCCTTCTTTCCAAAATAGGCATTGCCGAACCAATTGTACGACTGCTGCGCGATATACACATTGGTACGTGGTGTAGAATACATGAAAGATGGCTTCTGCGTACCCACAGAGGTACCAGGCCCGGCAGCCCATTAGCTGACATTATTTTCCATGCTTTAATGGTTCGAGTTGCTCAATCCATTGATGAGTGGATAGGACTGCAGGATGACTTTGTCTCATTCATGCATGAGTTGGATGTTGCAGTCCCCACCATCCTGTGGGCTGATGACATAGCAGTAGCACTTGCCACAAGGAAAGCAGCTGACTTGGTCCCGTTTTTGCAGGAAGCTTTACAACATGTCCGACATACCTTGCGAGATTATGGATTTACTTTGACTTTCTCCAAAGGTAAAACGAGTGCGGTCATGACCTTGAAAGGGGCGCGATCAGGGGAACTGCGCAAACAATACCAGTTGCATGCTAACCCTGGAGTTTACTGCACCTTTGAAGATGGGCAAACTGATGCATTTCGTTCCCACATACCAACATCTAGGCACTTTGTTGCATCTAACCACGCATTACATTGTGAATTGCGATCTCGGGTTGGTATGGCCAAGTCGGCATTTGCCCAACTGGCTAAGCCAATTCTGACCAACAAGTTTATGCCTTGCAAATTACGGCTGCAACTTTTCCAATCTCTTATTGCTACCAAGCTGTATTTTGGTCTCGGGGCTTGGTCAGCACCAACCCCGAAACAAATCCAATACTTGCAAGGGGCATTGATTGCAATGCTTGCGTATTGGTCAGGAGCGTATCCCGGCTGATCGGGTTTTGATGCTTGCAAATACTGCGGAGATTCGAGTTAGACTTGCAGTGGAAAGGTTACTATATGCGCAGAGATTATTCCGTACGGGTCCGCCCTTTTTACACCATTTGCTACAGATTGAATTTACCCAAATTGAACACTCTTGGATGCATGGGTTGCGAGCTGACCTTGCATGGATGGAAGAAGCCTGCCCCATGTCTACCTGGCAAGATAATCTGACAAACCCGATTGATTGGTGGCAAGAGCCTACTCAGTACTGGACCAGACTGGTCAAGAAGGTTTGGAAGTTACACCTTACCCAGAATGCTATTATGGCTGACGCCAAAAGATCCATGCGGGGATCTTCCGGAATTTGCGTGCAGCTGGTGCGACTTTTGATTCTCCGTTTGAAGACTTTTGTGATTGGGATGAACGATTCGATTGCTTCTGCGGATGTGTTTTCACCACGAAGCGTGGTCTCCTTGCACACCAGCGCAAGGCACATGCGCTTTTTTCAGTTGAACACCAGTTTCTACAGGGATGCGCGTGTTTACATTGCGGTAAGTTCCTCTGGTCCACTCAGCGATTGCAACAACACTTGGCTTATATTCCTAAGGCCTTGGGTTATAATCCATGCTTTCATGCGCTACAATCTCAGGCTAGGCAGGTTCCTTACTGCCGGGTTGATGAAGGTTGCACCACTTCATTCGCTGGCCTGCACCGACGTGATTGTCTACAAACTTAAGGCCCAGCCATCAGCCCCTGTACTGTGCAAGATATTCAGCGTGAAGCTGCCCAGGCAGCATTGGACGACTGCAACCGGAAACTCACTATTATTCATCAACCACCAGAACCCCTTTTAGAAGGGGAGCGCATTGGAGAGGAGTTGACCCAGGCCACTATGGCCTGGTTCCAGACGTTCTATCCGCAAGGGCCCACGGACGAAGAGAAGGACCTTTTGGCAGATGCCTGGGTGGAAGTGTTGTGCGCGCGTTGTTTCACCTCTGAGGTTGATCTGGACCCGTGGCTGCAGATGGTTTTTCTCCTATGGGGTGAACATTGGATGCCTGACCTTCTTGATTCCCTTGAGGATGGTGTGGCAGAGACTGATATTGATCATCTCTTTGCTGACTTCGCTTCGCAACTTGACCGCTACAGGTTGCTAGCACGACGAGCACAACTTGAATATAAGCTAGGCTTATGTGAACCTACGGCCCCGACGGCACATCGAATGAATGCGCCAGCTGACCGGCCGAAATGCCCCAAAGCCAATAGCAAAGTTGTGCAGTCGGTGCCACGACCATTTGCAGACCAAGTACTTTGGCAACAGAGAGTACTTGTACGTCAGATGAGTTTCCTAGACCTCCGTCCTACACAAGCATGCCCTAGGTTGTTGCTACCCAATGGTGAGGAGGCTTTCCTAGTGGTACATCTCTTCAGTGGAAGGAGGAGACCAAATGACGTCCATGCATCCTTACAGGAGTTCGCTACAACTTGCCAGCTGAAGCTGATTGTGTTATCGCTTGATACAGCGGTTTCCAGTGAGTTTGGAGATTTTGCCTTAGGCAGTACCTCCTGGCAGACTTTGGAACAGGTCTACGCTGCGGGGGCAGTGGGAGCCACTCTCGTGGGCTCCCCATGTGAGACCTTCAGTGAGGCTAGATACATGGTGCCAGATGATTTGCCTGCTGGATCTGTAATGCCAAGGCCATTGAGGTCTGCCCAGTACCTATTTGGCCTTGAGGGGCTAACCGCACGTGAACGTCTTCAGTGCCACCTTGGAGGAAACTTCTTTCAACAAGGGGCACTGGTACTCTCTTACCATATTATGAAATTTGGGGGGTGCTTCGTGTCCGAACACCCCGCAAGACCACGTGATGACACCCGCCCTAGCATTTGGACAAGTGCCATTTTGCAGGTGCTTATGAGGCACCTAGAGGCCACGTTGTCACATGTCAGCCAATTTGGGGCCACTGTCACCAAACCGACAGGGCTCCTACATTACCAGATGCCAAATTTTTGCAAGGACCTGTATCAACATGCGGATGCTTCGGCTTTGAGGCCAAAGGATGTCGCGATTGGACGCGACTCCACAGGACAATTCAAGACGGCAAAACATAAAGAGTATCCTGCACGTTTTTGTCGAGGCCTTGCGTTTACTATTTCGCAGGCTCTGGCTGCTGCTGCTCGGACGAGCGTGGTCCAGTCTGTGGTGTTGCCTAACCACCTGATGTGTTGGATCCACGGAGCTGCCAAAGCAAGCTCTTTTGTACACAGACATACGTGGATGCCTGATTATCAGGGCACTTAGGCCCAGTCTTTTGTAGCTTAATTAGAGAGCTTTGCACGCCGCAGCAAAGGCACAGACCTTTTCGCGCATCGAAATGAAATGAAATGAAACGAATATACATACATGTATACATTATAAATAGTATTACTGTACACATCATATTTCCCATACCATTTACAATGCTATGAAACTTGAAATGGTGCTACTGTGGTCTCCCGACATTCTGAGCCGAGGTTTAGCAGCTGCCTTCGTGCCATGTTGGACGTCTCAGAGAGCTGGGCTGTGGGGTTAGGACTGGTTCAACCTGGCCACCTGGCCACCTGGCAATGGAAAAACCACATGAATTCACCATTTAACCACGTAAATCCCTGCATAAATCCAAGTAAATCCACCATTTATAGAAGATTTCATGGGAATGAACGTGCCCAAAACCTTCACGTTGGACTTACAGAAGTGGATCAAAGACTGTAGATAAAACTACCTGCAGGAGCTACCATGATGAAGTGTGGGGTTTCTTGTGAACACAGCGGAATTGAACAAATTACTCTCATCACCCAGACAACAACCAGCACAATGGATCCATTGCCCATCATTTTCCCATCAAAACCTCATATCTATCTATCCATCTACCTATCTATCTATCTATCTACCTACCTACTTATCTATCTATCTATCTATCTATCTCTCTCTCTCTCTATATATATATATGTATGTATGTATGTATGTATGTATGTATGTATGTATGTATGTATGTATGTATGTATGTATGTATGTATGTATGTATGTATGTATGTATGTAATGTATGTAA
>Ga0126342_10016891_pt1 | contig 12674 bp, 15 predicted proteins | sample Cyp1metagenome_FD_92528 | JGI IMG/M metagenome (GOLD analysis project Ga0126342, IMG submission 92528) | Coral microbial communities from Lord Howe Island, Old Settlement Bay, Australia - Cyphastrea 1 metagenome | ecosystem: Host-associated > Invertebrates > Cnidaria > Coral ...
CTTCCCCCCATCGTACACCCCGCCCCGAAACTCCAATCCGTCCCCTTTATTTTATCCTTCCATTCCCTCTCTTTTTCCATTACTCTTTCCAAGTTTTTCCATTGTTCTGTTATGCTTTGACTCGATTTTTGCATCCTTTTACCCTCCATTCCACTCACCCCAAATGCACGTCGGAGGACGGACCAGGGGGGAATCGAACCCCACCATCACCCAATTGCCACCTGGTACATCAGCCTCAAAATCGACCACCATGGCCACCCTAATTAGGTGGGGAAGTGCCTCAAAATGGTCTGTTTGGAGACGACCACCCCCCAGACCCCCTATTCTCACTTCGTTCGCAATGAGCAACTTCGCCATGCTTGACAGCTGGCTTTTCGTAATATATATATATACCCTGAACGTCGGATGACTCATTTTCCCCACCTTTTTCGTCATGACTAATTTACCCCCAGGATGACTAATTAGGTTCCTCCAAGATGACCATTCACTCTATGCTGTGCTGAAGGCCTCTGATTTGATGGCTCCAGCTGCTAGTTACTTGGTCAACCTCAGTAATTATATTATATAAAATGGATACACCAACACCAGTGGTGGGACAATACTACTTTCTTGTTCAATTTAATGACCAAAAACGGTTGCTGACATCGGATGTTCGTCCCAATTTTACTGCCATGCCTGCGGTATGAAGAAAGCATTGCAAGCCCGTCAGGCCCTCAAACTATGTGGGTATGTGTCAAAGCGGGGGAGCAAACGCCACCCAAAAAACATGTTTAGTGGGAAACCATTTCCTTTGGGGGTTCTGATCTCTTTGACACATACCTGTGTGTTTTTGGTTTTCCCAAATCTGGGGTTCCTAGCTAGCCTTCCGGCAAGGTCTAAATTCTTTAGCTCTTGACCAAGTCAAAGGCCGCCTCTCCAGCATGTTTCCCTGCTCAGCACTTTTTTCTTTGAGTTCACTTTCTGATACCAGCTCTAACTCTAACGGTGCAGCAGCATTTGGTGATCAATGCATAGCCCATGTCCTGGCGCGATGCCAAAGAGAGTTCAAAATCCCGAGATGATAACAATGCTGAAGGACAGGGTGTGCGATAGCCCCATTTCAAAAAATGCATTTATATATAAATCTAAACCTGTAATGTGCTTGTGTGGCGCTAGGACTTCTACAGTGACATGCTGGATGAGCCCAGCTTCCTGGAAAACCGTTGGCTAGATCTGGGGAAAAAACAAGGTGTCCCCGAATCAAAGGTGAAATCCTACATGCGCAAGTCTAAGGCGGGGCTTCAAGACTTGGCCGACTTGAAAACATGTTCCCTACTAGTGCTGTTTGGCAGGTTCCTCCAGTGACCTTTTCGTTTGTCGACATGGATGGTCCAATGTCACAGGAGCAGGCATCATTTTTTGCGTATACAGGATGAAACAAATTCAGGGGGTGATTCTGACCATTCCTCCCAATACTTCTTTTAGTCTTTGCAGGTGAAAAAAAATGGCAACTTTATCATGAAGTACTTGGCAGTTTTTGGACTCAACTTCCCGACAAAGCTTGAAGCGCAGGCAGCGATGTTATTTCCAGTAAGTGCACCCTGCTACAGAAAGAAAAATATTGGTCTGATTTAGTCTGACAGGATGCTATGGAGGACATGGCCGTCAAGTACAAGCTTCATGATGGCGATGGAGTAGAACTGCAGGCCCGAGCCCACATGTAAGAATCTAATTGTTGATCCAAAACTCCTCTAGGTTAATTCTACTCAAGTTCATGTTTGCCAGGATTGGGCGAAGACTGAAGGAAGCTTACACCGACTCCTTGCCCGATGGGTCATGGACACGCAGCGCAAGACAAACAACACAGAGAGTAGGCAGGGATGGCAGTTTCAATCCCAAGTCCCCATTGATTATTATTTCGTGGTTGGGAGGTGCCCCGTCATGAAAGAACTCAACGAGATGGCCCAGCTTCTGCGTTCACAAGGAGTGACAAAGTGGTTTCTTCAAATTTTTCCAAGTCTTCCTATTTCTGGCAGTTTGCCAGGATCAGAGACTACAGCCGATGAGCGTGAGGACTCAGGACCAGAGACTGAGGAAGTTTGCGTGCACAAATCCAAACCTGCAGTCGATAAGGAAACAGCAGACTCAGACAAACCAATTCAGCTTGAACCAGTCGTTTCCTCAGAAGGGAAGAAAAACGAGGCAAAGGAAAACGAGGCAAAGGAAGCAACAGCTGCCACATGTTCAGGCATGTCAGAAACTGAGAAAGAGCGGGTGGACCAGCAAGTCGAAGATTTGCTGAAGCCGTACATCCTGCCTGATAGCCCCCCCATGCCGCAATGGCTGATCAACATCTTGGCGCAAAAGGCATTGCAGGATGCCATTGACAGCTTTGCCAAGTACAAGGAAAAGGATAAGTCAGCTGGGTCAGCCAGTGGTGAACTTCCAGCATCACTTGCTTTTCAGGACGCTCATGCGCACATCTGATTTGTCTTTCATCATCCTTTGTTTCTCAATTTCTCAACATCCAATTTGCACATGTCAATGTTTTTGCAGCCAGGACGAGAAAGCCCTTGCTCCTTTGCCAGAGGTCCCACAAACAGTGGAGGCTCAGGCTAAGGCGGCAGAGGACAAAATTCGTGCTGATGAGGTGGACGCTGGGGAGCCATCACTTCTGGATGCCGGGGTCTTGGTGAAAAAATGTCACACATTCAAGTTGCAATTCAAGTAGCCAAATGCCGTTTTGAACTCATTTCCAAAAAAAAAGATGGTTTCCTTGGGTTCCCACATGCGAGGCCCAAAGAAAGTTGAAGAAGGCTGGACAGGCAAATGCAGGTGAAGAAGATGAACCTCCTACCAGGGGAAGAGGGCGAGGAAAGGGTCGAGGACGAGGACGAGGGAAAAAAGCAGAAGGTGATGCGAAAGGTTCTGATGGAAAGGGTGATGACGACACGGAGGCAGGACAGGGTAATGAGGAAGGAGGGAACGAGGTAGAAGACAAGGTGGGTGAAGGTTGCAATGAGGCTCCAGGTGATGCCATGGATGGTCCTTCTGATGAGGGTTCAGGTGATGACGAGGATGAGAAAAACGAATTCCTACGGGAATTGGATGAGGAGTCAGATAAGTTGAGTCAGGAGGCGGAGTTGGAGGAAGAGGAATCCAAACCGAAAAAGAAAAGGAAGCTTGTTGCAAAGTGCTGGGACCCCAAGTATCAGAAAAAGAGCAAAGCGGTGCAGGCAGGACACAGTTGGCCTGTTTGCCCCACATTAAAAATGAATAGTAGAAATTTCAATCTTTTGCCAGGACCCTGATCTGCCAATCCTGGTGGACTCTAAGCCGGTTGTGGTGCCAGAAGCTGAAAAGATGACGGCCAACCGAATCAAGCTTGAGGTCAGCTCAGGTTCACAGTCCTTGTTTCACTCGCGCTTGCAGCCTTTGTCTGCCAGGAGCAGCGCGCTGCTCGGCTGTCGGTCCTGCAGAAGGTGGCAGCGCTGGACAGGCGTTTTGTGATTCCAGCCGATTGCAAGGGAGTGTCTGGACCTCAAACCAACACGATTCAAAAGTTGAAGCTTGATGTCAATTGTTAAAAGTTCATGTTTCCTAGGTCGTGGACACTTCACCCACCTCCCAATGTAACGGCAATGTGCCCAAATGCGTGTGGCATTGGTGTGAGGTTACTTGGCCGAAACAGATTGCCAATCTTAATCAACCTTATCATGTTGTTTCACAACTTGACCCCTTCAAATCTTATTAATCTGAGGCTCAACGGTCAGTTCTATGTGCATGGGCCGGTGCCGAAGACTTCCCCGAGCAAGGTCTATTCAGATCTTGGATTGCAATCAAAGAGCCAGATGGGGGCCAACAAATTCTCTTGAGTATTACTATTTTCTTGCCACACCGTGGCAGGTGAACGCAAGAGGAGGTGTTTCCCTATGCTGGGGAGGCGTTTCGGATGATGAGAACAAAGTGTTGTCGTGGCACGGTTCCCAGCATGATTTCTCAGACATTTCTGCTCACAAATCCTGCACATTCCCAAATGGGCATCACCAATATTCCTGTTATAAACTATCTCAGAAAATTGTGGGTTTTTCATCCCAGGTGGAAATGTGCCATGCGCCTGGCCTTGTGGACTGAGTGATGGGATTTTTCGATTGTAGGGCAATCTCATGCCAGCATCAGCCTTAGAGCTTCGCAACGTGGCTGCCTGACATCCGTGTCATGATTTGCCGGGGCTATACCCATTAAATTTATTTTTTGACCTGCTTCGAATGCATGGCTGATGGCATGATACTTTTGGTCGCTAGGTCTGTGAAACTGACCAGATCGATCCAGATCGACGACAGGGGACAAAACATTTGATTTGCAGTCACTAGTGCTTGATGACTGTTGCACAGCATGCACCATGGCCACAAAACAGACAAATCACCTGCCGACATTTTTTGCCAGCATGCTTTTGGCGTTAATACCCGCGAAATAGTGTTGGGGCGACATGATGGAGGTTGACCCAAAAAAGAGGCATCAAAGCCATGGCGCCCTTGGTCTCAGCCAAACGGGCTGGGCATTGTTGGTTCTGATGGGCTTTCCCGTCATAATGTCTGAAGCCAAGTGTCTCCAAAATGATGTCGACGTCATAACTCATAACCAACATCCAGTTGCAAAGATCCGCATCCTGTCGCGGTCTCAGGCTGCAGCTGGTGGACTACATAGATCAGCAACTACCATTTGCACAGAGAGCCTGGGCCTCAATGTTTTGAAATTTGGTGGAAAGAAAAACACATGTCCCCTGATTCTGCCAGAACTACAAGCATGTGGACCTCTTCTCTGGCCGAAGACACATGCAAGCAGCCTTTTGCCCGAAACCCGGATTCATATGAGCAGATTCCACATATGAGTTGAACAGAATTATTTGAGTGCGAGGCATTCCTGGAATTATACGGTCTAGTCAGTCTTTGGGCAAGCCCCCCGCCCAATCAGGTCGTGAAGGCCTTCGCTCGTGAGGAGCTCAATGAATTGCGGCACGCTGAACAGCTGAAACAATCACACCCGATGTCGCCAAGCCATCTCTGTCCTCAGTCACAACATCGATATCGACTACCGTCCTGAAAGGGACAACATCAACACAATGACGTGCCCTCAGAGCTGTTGGTTCCTTGAAAAACCTGACCTCGACCAATTTTGGATGCTGAGGCAAGGCTTGATTTGCGCTACGCTGGCCATATTGAAGTTGGAGAGCGGGGCTCTTTTGACCGCTGGATTACCATGCAAGAGTTTCATATTCTTAAATCAGGGAACAGCGCAAAGAAGTGAAGCTACACCGATGGGCAATGAGTCCCTGCCCTATATAATAGCTGCAAATTTGTGCCCGTGACTTCATAGACATTGTTTTTGTTGCTGGGGCATCAGTTGGGGGGAATCCATGCCGACAAACCAGGTCATATCCCGACAAACCAAAACATGCTACTTTTGATTTCTTCAAAGTAAGCCCCAGAGACTGGTTTATGCCCAAAAACCACTTAGGTGCAGTTGTCGCACGATCCTCCTGTTGATGCTATGCGTGGCACGAAATTGCTATTACTTTGTGGAACAACCGGGCTCATCTCGGTTCACAATGTTCCCCTATTATGTGCACCTCCGAAAGATGATGGCCCGCATGGGAATGGATGCTACTTCCTAGCCCCACCTCTGCAACCTTACTCAGGCCGAGAAGCCGCTGGATTGGCGGCACGCAAACTTAGATGAAATCTACAACTTCCTGCAGGAAGAAGTGGTTACGGGCAGGTTTTGCCCACTTTTCCCTTTTCCGGAGAGACCTGTATAGGAAAAAGGTTTCAATCCAACAGTTTAGAATTTGAAATGTGATACTCATCACATGTGTGCGCTTGATTTCCAGAGACCGCAGCTGAAAAATGTATAAAAATGTGACCGTCACCGACCGTCAAAGTACCGTCAACAAGCGTCAAAATAGGGGTAAATGACGTCATTTACCGTCAAAACACCGTCAAAACACCGTCAAAATGGATTGCCTTGTTTTAGACATTTTCCTGTAGCATTTTCTGGATTTCAAGGTGTGCTCCAACATGGCGCCATCAGCTGCTGAACTGTTTAAACAGGCCGCAGAAAAGCGTGCCCGCTTGGCCGGTGCCCAAAAAGGTGGTCTAAAGAAGAGGAAATCAGAGAAACCGTCACAAGCTGATGACACCCCAACGGACTTGCAACATGCCAAGACTCTGCGCTTGGATGAATGCTCAGACCGGCCAGGACCTCAATGAGCATGTCCGGTTCAATCCATAAAAAAATGTTTAGAAAGGTGGCCGGAGGAAAAGGTTATACCAAATTCAGTGGTAATCAAGAATTCAATTGGATACTTCGAAAGAATATTCGTTTATCCTATAATCAGGTCAACCAGTGGGTCATCTCCGCGGATGGTCTCCGTGGACAGCCCGGTGCCCATTTCCTAAAATTCATGTCCGTATATGTCCGTTTCATGTGCGTTGGATTCAAGTTCCGGGAGTCCAAGGCCAAGAAACCCTTCCTTCAGAGGACATGAGCGTTTTGGCAACTCCGTCACCAAGAGTTTCAGCGCCATCCCCAAAAAATGAAGACAGAAAGTCTGAGACTGAGGACACCCAGCCAGACCAAGGCAACTGGGAAACACAGGAGGAATGGGGGTGGGGCAAAGGTTGGGAATACTGGTGTTGGAAAAGTCTGCGCAGCTGGAAGTGGCTGGAGGATGGGTCTTGGACTTGGACCTCGGGGGATGAAGCACCAGAAAAAACTGATGGAGAGAGAGAGTACATGAAGCCTTGCACACACTGAACACAGTTGACCGCCTTGACACCAAAGATTTGCACAAAGTAGCGGAACAAATTGAGAAAGACAATGCCAAGTTTCCAGTGAAGCCGGCTCCCTTTGAAGCAGCAGTCCCAGTCCCAACAGAAGATCCAGGAACAGGTCCAGGAACAGAAGGCAATGCCCCGCAGGGTGAAAGCAGCCAGAAAGTTGAGGATCAGGACGGTGAGGAAGCAAAGAAGGCGGAGAAAGAAAGGATTAAGAAAGATCAGAATGCCCGCTACAATCGTTTCAAAAGAACCCTGGATAGTCAGAACCCAAGATAAAATATTTTTAAATTTCCCTGTTCCCACCAGAAATGGTTACGTTTAGTGGGGCAGCAAATCTGAGGTTGCAACACTCCACCGGAAATTCGACGGCTTGGGGTCCATGCAAAGAACAGCCCAGGCCCACAGATCAAGACTGTGAATTTTGCTGACTCATTTCAAAAAATGAGAACCTATATTTTCCGCAGGACAGAAGAAGATGCAGGCTCTCTACGAGGCTTACCTCTCAGCAGGAGAGAACTGGCAGAAATCAAAGCTTCTGATGTCCATCAAGACCAGGAAGTCGAATTCGTCCATTGGACTCCGAAGGTGGTGTACTTTTACGAAAATGGTTGAAACTTTTGGAAAGGATGTCGCAGAGGAAATGCGGGACCGCAAGTTGAATGACCCTTCCCTGGCAGAGACTGAGACGCGAAAGCACCCTGAGTTGCCACACCGTGAGGACTGGAGATCCAGCAAACTGATCCAAGTAAATTTAAATTTAAATTGTTGATTCATAGATTTTTCACCACGCACCAAAAAAAAACATATCAAACAACCTTCCAGCTTGCAGCACCTGATGCAATTCTTATGCCACGTCGACGACACTGAAGTTTCCAAGGACAACACAGCAGTCGAAAGCGTGTTCGTTGCAGAGGACTGTGATACCAGTTCTGAGTCTGCTGCCTCCGACACCAGCAGCAGTGCCAGTGATGACGGAGAGAGTTCCAGCAATCGAAAGAACAAGAAAAAGAGTAAGAAGCACAGCAAGAAACGTAAGAGCAAGAAGTCAAAGGGCAAGAAAGACCGGAAGGAACGCAAGCAGAAGACAGAGAAGAAAACGAAGACGAAGAAAACCAAGAAAGAGACGAAGAACCCGAAAAAGGAAGAAACACCCGAGGAGAAGGAAGAAAAGGAACGTAAGAAAAAGGCAAGGCAGGAACAGGCAAAGGCTGAGAAAAGACAGTCGGCTGTGGGGGCCCCAACACCAAACCTTTTGTGTGATTTGCAGGTATCCAAAAGGCTTGGCACAAAATCATGTTTCAATTCAGGCAGTGACCAAAGCAACTGCGAAGATTTCTTCCCATTCTGACTTTGATGGGAGCAGCGTTGGGCTGCCGAGAGCTTACATAGTCTGTTTGTCTAGGTTTCAAAGATTTTGATATCAACACGGGAGATTTTCCACAGTTCCAACTGCAAACTCCCGCCAGTTTCTTTTGCCAAGTTGCCCAGGAAATCCCAGCATTTGAAGGAAGCACTGCAGAAAGATTTGGACCTGCAGATCCAAGAGATCAAAAAATCCCGGGAGCAGCTACAGCTCGCCGTTGACAGTAAGAAGGATACCAAATCTGGTCACATCTGCACATCTATTACTAGTTGTTCTTGATTCGTTCTCTTTTCCAAACGTCTTGGATTTTTACTCTTGTCGCTCCGTTCATATGTTGCTATTGGCTCCCTCAACCTTTAAATTCACTGGCAGGATTCTGCTACCATTGAAGCGCTGGTGGCTGCTTTGGAGGAGTCCAGTTCTGCTTATGATAATATCCTGAGTAGTTTTGGCCATGGGGCTTCAGGGTCGGCCAAAAAGGCCAAAAAATGATCTTGAGTGGATCGCCCCAGGTGTCAGTTCAACATGGAAGCCCTATCGGGCCTTGTAGTTTGCAGCTTTCGTTGCCCTCGGTTCAGCACTCCTTAGGTGTGCATGGCGGTACCAGTCACAAGGGTATACACCTGGGCTGGAGGATCTGATTTTAGTCCTCAAATTTGAACATTGTTTGAACCACTTATTCTTCTCGTAGCACATTCGTGTGACTGAAAGTTGGAAGACCCTCTTTGCAGAACCAGGTGTGAGGGTTCTGTGACGTGCCGTGACGTGTCACATGGTTTGTTGACCACCGATGGATAGATCACGCGCTGGGAAGAGTTCAAACATCACGCTGCACAACACCTGCAGCATGTTCCCAACCTTTACCAAAATTAGCCCAAATCATTTCTGCCCAAGAATCTTCGAGCCAGGTGATGATCAGCCGTTGCTGGAACACCATCTCGACAAACTTGGTGATGGAGCCACTTCCTCAAATCGGGCGCATATGTGTTTCTCATCAACTCAGAACCAGGGAACCACTGAGGCGACATCTTTGAAAACCACTATGGATGACATCCGTGCTGCTCGCAAGGACAGGTACTGATGAAATTCAAGAGAATCAATTGAGATATCATGATCTTGGAACATGCAGTTGTGCAGGAGTTTCATGGTGAACCAAGTCAAGCCGTGGGAAAACTCTCTCGCTACTCGCCAGGCAATGATGCCAGGAACTTCTTCAAAACTGTGAAGCTACCTGTGGACTGGGTTGCTGTCAAAATTTGTGTCCAAACATCACTCGAAGTTTACTAAATTAGGGGCACCCCAAAACAGCACAATAATATCAATCTTTCTTTAAAGGGATTGGGGCACCCCAAGTTTAGGCCACCACAATTTTGTACGTGTGTGGGTGTTTTTTTGTTTCGACCCCCAGGAGCCTGTACATGTGCTAGTTCCTGTCAAAGCCCCTGCGCCAAAGACTGGTACAGAAGAAATCTGGCTTCCACTGCTCGATCCAGTGGATGTGTTGAAGTTTGTGGAAGATGAAATGGGACTAGTCTGTCCACAGCACATCCTACACGAGTTTTGGGGCCACTTGCGGGATGTTGTGCACAACCGCTGGGCCATGCAATGCCCTGCCACAAGGGATCACGTTCCCATCTCTTTATATGGGGATGAATGCCGGTACTCTGAGGGTGCTACTGTCATGAAATGCACCGGATTTTTTTTGAGCTTGTCACTCTGGAGGCCATTGAACACAAAGTATTCGAATTTTCTACTCTGCAATTTTCGAACTGAACGGTCTTTGGGACCAAAGACGCTCTTTCCCATACTACAGCGGATTGTGTGGTCATGCAACCATGCATTTTCGGCCCTATATCCGGTGGTAGGGCCCAGGGGAGAGGCTTTGACAGCAGCTCAACAAAGGAAGAAAGGAAAATCCATAACCAAAAGGGGCACCAAATATGTAGTGTACGAGCTGAAAGGGGATTGGCAGTGGCATGTCATGTCCTTTTGCTTCCTTAAGTGCAGCTGGGCAGCAAAATTTGTATGCCCCCAATGCTTGGCTACATCCCTTGGAAACCAAAATTTGTTTTGTGAATTTGGGGATGAAGCTTCGTGGAGAAATACACGGCTGACTACGCTGGGTTTCATCAACCAATTCGTTCGTCCTCGGGGACCTGTTTGCCAGGGACCCAGCTTCCCATTCTCCAGAAAATATGTGCAGTTAAGAAGCAATCTTGTCCACTGCACAGCACCGCCACCAGTCAGCATACGAGGTCCTTACCTGGGCTTGGTCGGGTTCGATGTGTCCATGATCCGTTTCTGCAGCATGCATTGCTGCAACCTTGGCCTCAATTTTACTTGCTCTGGAGGGGCTCTGACATTTGCCTTCAAGTTCAGCTTGCCTCCCCCTTAAAAACACAAGAGCCCCGATATTGGGCCCCGGGATGTATATCATCAGGCCAAAGTCTTTGAGGGTGTGTGGTATTGGCGGAAGCTGGCATTATCCTTTTAGTGGGAGCCGCTTCAAATCCAAAGGGTGATTTTGGGAATCTTAGGATGCTGCTCTGCGATCTTGGATGGTTCGGACCTCCTGAAGATCATCTCCAAGCCAGGTTGGATTGTGCATACGAAGATTTTTGTCGCTGGAAACAGGACATGGGCATTCAATCGTCACAACCCCGATTTCGAGTTCACAAAGCTTCTTGTATTCAAGTCAGTTTATACCCGTTTTATGTGCAAGCCATTTGACATCATTTGTTTTGGTCATCATCACAGCCTCATAAGGTTGTTCATGAGCAGCATGGGAACTACTTTGTCACCAAAGCCTATGATGCGAGAGTTGTCTTACAGTGGGTGTCTGACATCTGCAATCGGGCGTGTCAGCAAACAATACCTCACAATGGTCGGACTATTGGGAAGTGGCTTTCAGAACAGGTAGCTTCAGGTCAGCAGGTTTGGCCCCAGGATGACCGCTTAGCTCTTCAACACGTTGCAGCGATATTCGGATTTACCAAGATTTGTTTTATCTATCCCCTAATTACCGTATAAGTCTGTAGTCATAGGGGAATGATAGGGATTCTATGGGGAAAAATTATCATTTATCACCCTCCCATTTGGTGTGTCATTTTTTTAAATATAACTTGACAGAAATTTTGTGGATCTACGGGGGCCCGGAATTTTGACTCTATCAGAACTAATATGTTGCTTTTTTTGGGGCTAACCATAAGCACTCTAAGGACCTCCTTGGCCCGATGGTTTGGTATCATCGAGAGATCGAAAAGACTAATGCTCCTTAGATTTAAAACATGGGGATGTGAGAGAATCAGCTGTGATGAAGCGGTCACCCAACTTTGCCCAAAAAAAAAACTATGCCCAGGACCCGGGAGCAAGCAAATGCTCAATATGTGGAAGCAATCAAATTCCTGAAGGCTCATGGGGCCCTTACGAGACTGTCGTCCCGCTTGGGGGTCCGGTCGTGGATCCTTAAACCTAAAGCGCATGCTTCTTGGCAACTATAAATCAAACTTATGGCTTGCACCAATTTCAATTTTTTTGAACATTGTCTGACAGTTAGGCTTACGAAGAGCTGGCACTTTTTGCCAGGCTTAACCGTTTCTTGCCTGAGTGAATATTTGCAAACCTGTCCCAACACCAGCTGCAGCCATGATGCTGAGCCATTAAGGCTTGAATCCCCGTCACAGCCATTGTTTCCGAGAAGAATCGTCAATGGGTTGGTTGAAAGGCGCCATGTCATTGAATCAAAAGCACTATGCTAATCCCTGGAAAATATGTGCCAGCTCTGACTTGAGATTTTGTGTTTTTTTTCCAGGCTGTGCAAAGAAATCACCAAAGCAAAAAAAAGGGAAGAACCGTTTTGAGCACTTCATGCTCAAATTGCAAAGAATGAGGACCTCAAAATTTGTGGCTGGTCTTGGGAAACTTTTTGGAAATTGGTTGACCAAACGCTTCATATGGCCCCATGCTTGCCAGGATGCTTGCTGCAAAGAAGGGTATCCGAAGGAGATATGATTATTGAGTCTGTGCAGTCCACTGTTTTTCCTTTACAATATTAAATCCTCACCACTTTTATTGCTGTCAGGATCAACCAAATGAAGGGATGGCAGCGGTGAACAGTGAGCGAGAAAATGGCCGATCACAGCGTCAAAACGTCAAATCGTCAAATGACAGGGTTTTTCCGTCATGACAGGTTTTCCCCAGGAAACTGCGTCATTGGGATTCTCAGGGTATATATATATATGTATATTAATATATGATGTGTTTACAAACATGAAAACTGAAAAAAACACACAAAGACACAAAGGTTCGTTCTTCTGACCCATCGACCCTGCATGTGGCCCGCCTTCGCCACCCACCTAGAAGCGTCACATGTTCGAACTCACGCAGCTCCAGACCTCAGCGAAGCGAGCCGGAAAAAAAAATCCGATTGGCAAGGAAACGCGGGAAACTCTTAAGGAGATGGGGTTCAGTGGTGATGGGTCAAGTCGGTCCGA
>Ga0126342_10016892_pt1 | contig 12671 bp, 10 predicted proteins | sample Cyp1metagenome_FD_92528 | JGI IMG/M metagenome (GOLD analysis project Ga0126342, IMG submission 92528) | Coral microbial communities from Lord Howe Island, Old Settlement Bay, Australia - Cyphastrea 1 metagenome | ecosystem: Host-associated > Invertebrates > Cnidaria > Coral ...
CCATTACATACCATTACATACCATTACATACCATTGCATACCATTACATACCATTACATACCATTACATACCATTACATACCATTACATACCATTACATACCATTACATACCATTACATACCACTACATACCACTACATATCATTACATACCATTACATTACATTACATTACATTTCATTACATTACATTACATTACACACATATATTATATGTATGAATTATGTATGTATGTGTATATATATATTATGTATATTTGGGGGGATGGTCATCAATCCATCAATAGAGATTGGCTGACATCCATTATAAGGACTTACAATATGGGATGGACGGCCATCTAAGATTAGCGATGGTAAATCGATGTAAGTGGCTAGAACATACAACTGGACAATGGCTGGAATTCAACGCGCCTAAACCTTGATAGATATGCAAACCCAAGGTAGTGTTCTGTTCAATATTTAGGATGTTCACCAGAGTATCAAGGTTTACCCTCTGGTAATTTAACATAGCTATTGAAAATGACCATTTATAGAGGATTTTCCCATTAATCATGGTGATTTTCCATAGCTATGTTACATTACCAAAGGGTAAATTCTTCACTCCAGCCCAGAACATGGTGGATCAATGTTGACTCAGACTCAACTAGTAGAGTGCCTCGCACATGGACGTGTGTAGTCATGAGGGTTTGCACGTCCTGTGGATTAGCTTTGAACACGGTACAAATCTAACTAGACAGTGACCAAACTATTGTTTATTGGTTGCAACATGGTGTTATAACCTGTTATACTGCCTGGTCGTATACATTCATATGAACTATCATGTGAATCTCCATCAACAAACCAGTGTAAGGGGATTGGCAGAGGTCTTGACCACGGCTAGATTTCAACCGGACATCCTTCCGATTCTGCGGCAGGAAGTTCTTGACAAGTCTGGCGCTCAGGGTTGCGATGCTCACAACGGAATTTTGTTGCATATCGGCACACACACACACTGTGATGTGTACACATATATTATATATACATACATTATTATACATATTTGTACATATATGTATATGTATGATATAATACATACATACTGTACATAGTATATATATATGATATATATATATATATGTATATATATATGTATATATATATATATGATATCTCTCTCTCTCTATGTATATATATATATGCACACGCATGTATACGCATACATATGCACATGTGTACACGCATATATATATATATATATGTGCGTATAGTCACTTGGGTGAAGCAGGCTTCGCTTGATCAAGGGGGTTGATTGAAGAGGTTTGCAATCAGCCAAATCCCAATAATTACTCAAGAGACTGATGTTGCACTTGGTAGTGCCAGTTGGCCTAATTTTTGAGGATACAGTAGACCATGGCTTTGTGTGACTGGTGTATGATTTCATGTCGGGTGTTTTTCCATGTATTTTATTTATATTACTGTATATACTGTATGTAGTACGTCGTTCAATAATGATACATGCATACATGAAACAGTATGTAATATGTTGGTATAATACAAAATACATATATTATATTATATAACAGGTAACACTGATAACACATGTTCTTATGTATACCATCAGTTAATTTTGTATAATATATCAACAAAAATCCGTCAACATACCCCTGACCCATCTCCGAGTCAGATCAGGTCCTGGTCCTTGCCAGGTCTCGCAGTCTGGGTGACCGACGTTGGGAAGCCATGGCCTTGCACGTCTTCGCGCTGAGCAAGGCGGAATGTGGACAATAGGATGGGACAACATGGCTGGATGTTCCATTGTCATGTTTGATTTCCAGAGGGTCTAAAAATGGTAAAAGCTGAGGCTTCAACGCCCTGCATTGTGCCGCAAAAACCAAGTGTTCTGAAGGTGGAACGCAATTTTTGGCAAATTTGAAAGACCTCACAACGATCTCACCATAAATGATTCGAAGGGAAATTATGCAAAGATGGGTTTGATTCTAAATATTGAAATTCTAATTCATATTTTGGTATAGTTTGGTTAAGTGGAGTCCTGCCAAACATATCCATAAGATAATAGTGTTTCCAATTGTTTCCAGCTCAGTTTGAATATCATATGTTTTCCCCAGTTTTTGGATTCAGCCACGTGCTGTGGCCAGACTGTCCCGCTTGACAGGTCTTGCAAGGTACCTTGAGCGCATACGAGGCCCGAAAAGGGGGCTCAACCACCACGATCCGTGGGATGATACTCCAAGACCCTAGTCTTGGGCAAATACAGATAGATATATCAACGGCTATTTTAGGAACCTGAATTGGAGGTACCTACCATATGTAAGGTTTATGTAAGGGCTATGGGCAACAATTGGGCTTTGTATGGTACAGTACCTCCATTTTAGGGTACTGAAATTTCCATTGAATATAGCAGTTGCTGCGGGTTTTGAGTAATGAACCTTAAAGTATTGGTTCTGAACCAGGCATGGCATATCGGACTCCCTTTGGCTCCAGCACGGCAGAAACCTCACTGAACCGTTCACTTTGGAAACGCGGAGCTTTGGCAGGCCTTACGTATGTGAACCAAGCGAGCAGAAATAGCAAGATCTTTCTCACTTTGATCTTCTGAAAGTGACATTTCTCAGACTATCCTCAGACTTACACCATGTTCAACATGTTCACACCCAAACCTTAAACCCTTAAGACCCTAGAACTTGCATGGCTCCAAATCCCAGCGCGGTCAACGCTATGCCGCGCCTGAAATCCTTCAGCCTGCTCTTGCTGGCTGCAGCCGCGAGCGAGGAGGAAACCTGCAAGGCGGCTGAAGTGTATAGCAACATCGAAATATATGTCTGGAGGCAATGCCAACAAACCATGTGACTAAACCAGAGGGCACTAGATTTATCTAGATTTGCCCCATTGATATGTTCAATTGGCTTTCATATTGAAAAAAATGGCATGGCAACCAGACTCATAACATCTCATAACCAGATGATTTTTGCTCAAGACAGGTGTCGATGCTGCAGACCAGCGTGAATTTGGGCCGCACTGCTTCTTTGCCAGAGAAGGATCAAATCTACAACGCGCCCTGGCGCAAAGGTGGATCATGGTGGATCAATGGGATCAGTGATGAAAATGGTGAAATTCTCATGTCAAAACTACCTCATGAAATCCATAATATTAAATAAACCTTGCTCCTAAATGAAGCGATGTTAGATACAGCCCATATGAAGCCTCTGTGTCCAATACTAGATGGTTATCCCAGCTGATCCAGTTGGAATGCAACCGATCAATAGACCAGAATAACAGGATTTTTTTTTTGGTGAATGGATTGCCTTATTTCAGATTGATGAGCGTATTTTTGGGATGTAGCTGGATGGGATAATGTGTATTTATCACAAATATACAGTATGATTATAAATTTATCACCATAAATTGCTGCTTCTATGCGTTTCTCTAGATTCATTGGACCTCCATACCGCACCCTACAGTTGTTACTGCGGGGATGTGTATTTTTTTTTGCGATGTTACAGCAACGAAAATGGTTACTGGGAGGACATCAATGTTTACCAAGCAAAATGTACATCTGTAATGTGTATCATTGTGATATCATGCGATGTCAGTAACAATATGGGGCATAGGTGTTTTATATATATAATATATATATATATATGTATATATATATATATATATATTTGCCGGTATAATAACCATGCTCACTTCTTATCATAATATCAATAGATTTTCATGATATCAATCGATTAGCAATATCACCAGCATCAATGTGGTGATGGTGGTGCTGCAGCCGATAATGGTGATGATGGTGGTGATGATGATGATGATCAATGATGGTGATGGTGATGGTGATGATGGTGATGATGATGATGATGGTGATGATGATGATGATAATAATGATGATGATAGCACCGCTGCAGGTGCATATTCCAAAATCCGCTGGAAGCTCTTTTGCTCTCGATGTGCAAGACATTCTGCGGCCCTTGCATTTGATCAGTCAAGAGGGCTGTCTCTCGTTGCATCGGAGAAACTCGTCAGCAAGAAACCGGTGGATGGTTGATGGTGGGGGATTTACAGTTGCATTTGTGTCAAGATGTCCAAGAAAAGAATAGCGCACATGGATGCAGCGACACTACTTCCCAGATATTATGTTTCACGTGATGTTGTTTTACTGGGCAGGATTTGGCACAAACAATGGAGGGGTACGTGTCCAATATACATGTTCTGATTATCTATCTATCTCTCTCTTTATTATAAATATTTATATACACTGTACATACATAATTAATATGTATATATATATAATATGTACATACATATTACAAGTAGCCCATTGCAATTCCCCATTGATCCAGTCGTATCTTCCGTATGGAAGTGTTTGGGGTTAAACATTGAGGACTTTGAGTACCTTCAAAGAAAGTGTTTGGATCCATAGGAATTTATGTTGCATATTTATGAATTCATCTCACTTGCTTCCACACAACAATGAACGGAAACAAGTTCTTCGAGCCCCAAAATAACGGTTGTGTGTATGTATACATATATGTATATACATATTTATCGGGGCCCACTCAAAAAACTCCTGCAAGGTCCATTTCTTCTGGTTTTTTTCTTTATGGTCCTGTTCTTTTAGCCAAGTTTGCTTGATCCAGGTACTGTAATTCCAACACATAGGATTATAATTGGTTTTCATGTTTTTTTTTGGCTGAGTTAAAACCCACAAGCGCCAAGCACCACTTGGAATTTGGAGTTCGCAAACCCTATGATGTACTGGTTATAAATTATAACTGGGATGATTCTAACGTTCATTATTCTTTGACGACCCGGGTGCACCACCAACCACTACCAGTAACAGGGCATTGTTGTTTAAGATCTCCAGTGTTGTTGTTGAACTATCTTCCTGCTTCTCTTTAACCACCCAGCTGAAAATGGGCGATCTGAAATAGGGTACCTGCAAAACCCCATGGGTCATCGTGAGGTTCCCTACAACACGGGCACAGTATACCGCATTCTCAGACTCTAACCATGCTTAAAAATTCCGTTTGAGACAGAGAACCCCCAACCCCGTGGATTATCATGGATGATCATCAATGTTCTTATTAAATCTTATTAAGATGCCTACAATTTGGGGTTAAATTCCCCAATTTTCAGACAATCCGCTGAGAACGTCCAGGCAATCCACGTCTGAAGGGAGCCATCACCATGCTCCGGGAGCCGCGTGCGCATGTCTTGTCGCAGTACAAGATGTGCCGCAGCCAGTGGGTTGAGGAATTCCGACAAGCGACCCGACAGAAGGGCCAACATGTTCCTTGGCGGCACAAAGGTTCGTGTCCTGTCGTGGTTGACCATTATACTCTACTGCTTACAATGATGGAATGGGGTGCATATAGAACCAGATCATATCCATACAGTGCCTACCAGACAGGTGTGGTTCTTCCCTGGGCTGAAATGAATGATGTAGGGCGGTACCAATGTCGATACAGTAGATATTAGTATGTTTTCACTATGTTGTTTTTCGTTTGCTCATTCATAAGCCGGTGATCAATCCGGTGTTGACATTATATCATTAATTATATGATGCCTTTCTTTAAAATCTTGACCAAACATGTCCTGGGCGTTTTCAAAGCACCTCCATGGCTTACCAGTGGAGATCAACAGTAACCGGTGGAACCCTGGGGGCCTTCCGGGCCCCAAGGCCCCCAGCGAGCGCCACCTCCGCGCCGAACGCCAGGTGTTGCCCCATCGCTTCGAGAACTGGGTGGAGGCCTGGGAACGGATCCGAGAAGAAGGCTGGCACGGCGCACCTCGGCGCCTTCTGAAAAACCACCTTCGATGCGCGAGTGGTGCATCGATAAAGAAAGCATGTTGAAGATGTTGAACATACCCTCTGGTAAACTAACATAACTATGGAAAGATCCACCATTTTTCATGGGAAAATCCACTATAAATGGTCATTTTCAATAGCTATTTTGACATAACCAGAGGGTATTGAACATGGGCTACTGACTGTTATAGCATGTTAATGCATGTTATAGATTTTACCGGGTTAAACATCACTTGAAAGTTATTGAAATGCTGCTGAGATAGTGGTTCACCGAGCAAAACTAGGGTTACGTTGATAGATGAATTATAAGGAATCTTTTGCAAGTCTGAAGTGGAGGGCCGATGCTGAAGAAGATGAACACATCGTGTGATCATCAATGTTTGTCAGCTATACACTCTGGTAATTTAACATAGCGAATGAACAACATCACCATGTTTAATAGTATAAATGGGCCAGTTTCAATAGCCATGTTAAATTACTATAGGGTACCATTACTTGGTGGTTGGCAAGTGGGAGAGACAAATTACCCCCCAACAGCCGATGAAGGAATTTCACAGACCATTCAAGACTTGAATGATGTTCTTGGAATTAAGATGTAGGTGTGTCTGAAAATGGGTTTTTTATGGTTTTTTTCCACCACATAGCCATTTTGCACAATAGGACCATTGTATACCATTGTGACAAAACATGGATTTCAGGGACTGGAGATGTCTGGAGACTGGGGTGCCAACTGGGATGCTCCAAGTGGCCAACAACGGTTTTTTTCTGTGAACATAGCCCCATATAGCCCCAATGACCCAATGGATGATCATCATTCCGATGAAAATGCAAGGGTATAGCTCCAGACACTCAGTCGAGGTCGTACCCAATGGACTGGGACTCCTAAAAACCCAGTCGATTGATATTTGAAAGACACTTGTTTCATCGGAGGTTTTCAACCAGCCCCAGACCCAGGACTTTACTCCAAGCGCCAACTTGGAAAGTCAGAATGATATTGAGCTGAAGATCCGAGAAACGCGAATGGAAGCCTGGGGACAGCCGCCCTATAGCATTGACAATGGCCCCCTGTCCACAAACTGCCGATGACCTGGATTGATGAAGATCGATATGGGTCATATGTTTTTGGAGTTGATTCAGCTTAGCCAGAAATCGGGTTTGGTCATTTCATTCATATTCCTTCATTCTTGTTGAACTTGTTTCTTTAGCGTCAAGTAAATCAACAAACATCATTATGAGATCGAACTATAGGTGGAAATATGTCTTATATTTATCCCCTGGGCCCCTATAACATCTATAAACCTCCCTATAAATCCCCATAATCCCCTCTAAATCCCCTATAAATCCCCCTCTAAATCCCCTCTAAATCCCCTATAAATTTCTATAAATCTAGGTATTTGACATGGCGATCGAGGCACCAAGCTGCGGATGGAGGACTGGCCGTCACTGGATGGTGGTGGAACGGCGCCTGGTTTTTGAAAAAAAAATCGCTGGGAAAGCTGAACATCACCGGACATCAACTATAGGCTTTTTGGGGATATGATAGTTATAGATTAGTTATATAGCTATAGTTATAGGCTTTTTGGGGATATTATAGTTATAGTTATAGGCTATAGATTAGTTATAGTGAGTATAGATATCATAAACAGTAGTTACTGTAGGATGGAATAACTGAATAACTATAATTATAACTATAGGGATAAACTATATATTTAGATAAACTATAACTATGACTATGTCTGTAGGGAGAAGCTATGCCCTCTGGTAAATTGACATAGACCCTGAAACTGACCAATTTTCTAGTGGAAACTAATCTTCCAACCCCTACCTGGGTCTATGTTGATTTACCGGAGGGTAAGTACAACTGTAACTATAACTAGAATAACTTCATACATATTGTCATACCTTTGGGATAGACCATATCTGGAACAGCTATATAATGTTATGCATGATAAACCATAGGGATAAGTCCTATCATCACTATAGCATAATATAATATTATGATATTGTAGGGAATATCATTCATAACTATAATTAATTATAATCATATGGCAAATATAATTTATAACAATCATCATATGGTTGGTAGTACATATCATCTATAGTTCACATCCTATCTACAGTAGTTTCACAGTTTTCTGCGTCTTTTTTGGGGCTGCTGGGGCTGGGACTGGGTATGTTTCTGGTTGAAATGCTGAGGTGTGGCATTTCACCCGAGTTCCCTTCCAGTGTCTCGGTTGAACATTGCAATACCTCCATGATGGCCCATTTTCATCCATGTTCTTTAGATGTTCTTTATGTAAACATATGTAAACCTGTATGATTATATATATAATGTTATATATATATATATACATATCATATATATATTATACACTTTACATATATGAATATATATATATATTATGTATATAATATATATATATATCTATCATACATATATATTATACGTATACATATATATATATATATTATACATACATACATACATACATACATACATACATACATATATATATATATATCATACATACATACATCCATGCATGCATGCATGCACGCATGCATGCATGCATGCATGCATCCATACATACATACACACATACACACATACACACATACACACATACACACATACACACATACACACACATACACACATACACACATACACACATACATACATACATACATACATACATACCTACATACGTACATACATACATTCATACATACATACATCCATGCATACGTACATACATACATACGTACATACATACATACATACATACATACATGCATATATATATACATATATATATATATATATACACATTATATTGAAACATATTGAATTTTGATGTTTGATCGACTTCTTTCATTGCCGTTTTGGTGTGGCGGAAGGTCTCAGAAACTTTTCGAAACTGGTTTGGAAGGGTGAAGCTTGATTTGCCCGTTGCTTAAGGTGCTATGCCCCCATCAATCTGCAAAGTCAGAGGCTGAGTTGCCAGAAGCCACTGAGATACGAGTCGGAGATCGACAAGGACATGGTTGACATTCGAGCTAACTTGGGGATCCGATCCATTTGTATTGCAGGTATCCACTTCCCCAAGATATACCCAGAACCCTAGTTCCCTGGCCCCGCCACATGATTAGTGGGATGATTTTCATGTGGTAAATCCAATCATTCATAATGCATCCCAAATCTTACCATTAAGGAGCGGGTTTGAATCATCCTGGTAGCTGCTTATGGCATTAATTTTTTCAGACATGTTTTGGAACAACCCCATACAACCACCATTTTTTCCAAACATTTTTTTCAGCCAACCTGCTGTATTCCCACGGAGGAGCTTCTGATTGAAAATGTGAATTCCCTCTGGTTCGTGGGCTTTGCAGAAGCTTGGCCATGTTTTTTTTTGTAAGAATTAGCAAGTTGTTTGATTTTCGGATTTTTAGATAGCATAAATGGTAGCATAATTGGGAAATCATGGGATATTCAATTTCATGGGATATTACATATATATATATATATATATATTAATTAACAATATCATAGTTGGGTTTGTCTGAAAGTATGGTATTTCCATATGTAGTTATCCCCAACGCTATCTCAATGGGGAAAAACATGTATTTATGGGAATTTCAGGATCCTAAACTGGAGGTACTGTAGCAAAGCCATATTGATATTCCCTTACATAGCCCGTATATAGGCCTTATATACGGTAGGTAAATTCCCATTTAGGTTCCTGAAATGGCCATTGATGTTGTTTAGGACGGGGATCCCCATAGGCCGCATGATGACAACTCTTTCGGGTAAATGGTTATACCCTTTGGGAAACTAACATAGCAATGGAAAATTGTTCATTTATAGATGATCTATGTAATATGTTTGATCTATATAAAAAATAAGGATTGTCCACAGATATGTTAGCTTACTGGAGGGTAATTCAGCCAGAATGCTGTTTCACATAGACATGAGAGATCCTTAAATTTCATGACTCATAATTTTCCAGTGCCCGTGGGCAGACTGTAACACTTTGACCCAATAACATGGGTATGGATCAATACCTATAAGTACCATTTTTAGTGGGATGAACATCCATTTACCAGCTATTTTGATGTGAACTACAGGGGTTACAAGGTTTTGACACACTGCCACATCAACTTAAGGAAGCGTACCAGTCGTCGATTTGTTTGCTTCACTGGCGCTTCTCCCGTACATTACCGCTATTCTGCGATTGCAACTCTGAAGTCTGGCACTCCTTTCAGGGACACAGCGAGAACCAGAAACTTGGGGCATGAAAAGAGCAACGTTTTTTTTGAGTCCTTTCACCCAACAAAAATTTCCTGGGAGAGTTCCCCAATGAAAGTTTATGTACTCAAAATTGTATATCATCATTAAACTACATTTCTATAGACACGTAGAAATACACATAATAATATAGTCTAGATTATACATATATATATAGAAATATATTATTCTATATATATATAATAGTGGTCAGATATCATTAGATTCATTGCATCTTCAATTCTCATTCCTTTTCTGGAGGTTTTCTATTCCCGTTGCGCCAGGAATAGCACCTATCATGGCCAACTCCGATTTGCTTCAGATGGAGCAGCATCATTTGGGAAATGGACCATTTATAGATAAACATGGTGATGATCCCAACTGACTGCTAGTGTTGGGGGTTGGAACCGGAGACACCAGCAATGGCGAAAGGTTTGATTCGTGGGATGAAGATCCATGAGCACCAGCGGTTTTGTGAACCGGAGGCTACTAGGGTTTAACTCCATGGCTATGTGCTACTGTTTTTTAACCATCAGTATTTAATCAGTTTTACTGGGTGAAACACTTTGCTTAATGCCCACAACATCCCGGAAACACACCAGCACACACGCATTTTTGGGGGTCTCAGTGATTTCTGCGTTTGTGCTGTGTGTGTGTGTGGCAAAGTAGTGCATTGCATCGATAACATGGATGGACAAACAGAACAAGGACCTTTTTGTTTTAGAAGAAAGCGGACCCCACGGGGAAGCCCATGGATGAGCTATGCCTCCATTGACAATTGATGTTCCATAGCAATTGGATGATTTGCGACTCCCGATAGCAGATAACAGTTACCAAAATCCTACAACAAATCACGCTAGTTATAGCTCTATTATAGTGAAATCTATTTTATAGTGAGACATATTAAATCGTGAATCCTACTGGTAAACTGAACCTTTTCGTTTTTCCAAGGTGAGGTGAAACTGTCGCAGCTTGGGCGAAAAGTCTTGAAGAAGATCGATGCGTCCCTGGACACGTCCGTCCAAGTCGAACGATTGCGGAGTATCAATGTAATATATATATGTTATGTATATATATATATATGTTATAATATAATATTGTATATACATAATATTATGTATATATAGATATGCACGTACTATACTAGTATACATAAGACTATCCCATAAATGACAGATTTTAGCTTGATTCATTGGTCATCTATAGATATCCGCAATCCCTTCCAAATTGGAACGGGCAATGTTCTTCATCAATCCCATAGAAAAAATGGTCACTCTATATATGGATTATAGTTATATATATATTATATTATGGGTTGTATAAGGGCTATAAGCATTAAACAAAACCACTGTCAAAATGGGATGCATATCCAAGTATTGTAATTTGATACATAGCTGTGGAAACCATGGACCATTTAGTTTGATGATCTAGTTGGCATATTACAGTGGTCATTTTCCATGCAACATGTTGAATTCCCAGAGGGTATTAGCTAGCATTTTCCTTGCAAACCCTTGACCATATTTCAGAAATGATTCTGAGCTCAATCCCTATGGATCCAAGTACCTTCTTAGGAAGTGTTTGGGTTATAATTTGGAGGGTTAAGTACCTTCTCAGACAGTGTTTGGATCCATAGGGAATGGAAACTTTGGATGCATTTCGGCGGATCATTTGTTGGGGGAGCTACCGGTCAGGAACATCATTGGCCGACATCACCGTTAAAATTCCCTCCAGGTTTGAGAACTAATGACGGTTTATTCAAAACACAATCCAAACGGCGCCCAACAAAAAAAACAAATAAGATCAGAACCATGTCATGTCGAATGTCGGACGCGGAATCACAATTTGCACAACTTTAATCTTAAAGTTCTTCCAACCAACTCCAGGAAGTGAGGTAGTCACCCCATTTGAGGTGTCCTAAAATAGGGCTACCCCCAAATCATCCATTCTCATTTTTCATTTTCCATATTTTTCCATGAAATAAAAAATAGACCATCCAGCTATTGGGGTACCCCCCAATTTTAGGAGACCTCCATTAACCTCCCTCCTGCAATCAAGGCTTACGTCCACGGATCGCTTCCTCTATGGCTTCGCTTGGCGACGCTTCCTGCGAGACTGCGAGGAAGTGTATCAGAGCACGGGGAAACGCATCCTGTGACCCAGCCTCAGCAAAAATGCCGGGCGGATTAGTTGGGAAACCACTATTACAGTCACTATCAATGGATATATATATATATATGAGCCCGGGCCCCGGACCCCCCCGCCTCCCCCCCCCAATGGTATCCCCCCCCCACTCCTAACCCCCCCACTCCCCCAAAACCTAGTATTTGCACGTTATTTGCACATATACACATATATACTCCCCTTTCCGCCCTTCCAACCTCGCATCTCTACGTTATTTGCAGCACTTGAGAGCCACGACCTCGTCAACGGACCTTGTCTACCTGTATGTTTCTATCGTAACCTTTTTTTCGAACCGCCTATAGCGTGCCTCGCACATGGTTTACAACATATTTGCTACCTATGGATTACGCAAAGCTTGCCTATGCAAACCTAGACATATGTACAGTAGAAAAACAATAA
>Ga0126342_10016893_pt1 | contig 12671 bp, 19 predicted proteins | sample Cyp1metagenome_FD_92528 | JGI IMG/M metagenome (GOLD analysis project Ga0126342, IMG submission 92528) | Coral microbial communities from Lord Howe Island, Old Settlement Bay, Australia - Cyphastrea 1 metagenome | ecosystem: Host-associated > Invertebrates > Cnidaria > Coral ...
CCTTTGATTATTTTGGGAATCCATCGCCGAAACATTAATTTTGGGATTTTCAACATGCTGGTCAAACTTTGTGAATTCTGGTTTAAACTCCGTCGGACAATGTTGGATGCTCTACATCGTTTTCGAGAAGTACTTCAAGGGGCTCTACTGTAAATCTAACGATCTAGGCTGGTTTGCACGTTTCAGGATTCAGTTCCTGACGGATCATATAATGATCCATTCTTGTCTAGTGTGTGTGTGTGTCTGTGTTTGTGTCAAGTTCCGTAGTTTTGATCGTCCGCATGTTTCCACTGCTTGGTTGCCGCAGTTGCTTGGTTCTCAGACATATTCAGACGAGTTTGACCCATCCAACCCAAGAAGCCCTGTGTCTTACCAGTGTGGATTCAATTATTCAGCCCCCAAAACTGAACGGAACCCACAAAATGATATGAGCCACAAAACTCTGGAGCCCATGGTGTAGAAAAATCTTTGGCAAATCCTGAAAGGTAAGCCAGCAGTCAGCAGACATCCCCATAGGAAGCAATAGTCAATTTCTAGTGCGCGGGGATGGCTCCAACCAGAGGCCGGCGCAAGAAGGCGCTGGACAAATCCGGAGTTTGGAGGTCTTGCCTATTTGGTGGTTTGGATCCTTATGGCGAATTTCCCCTCTTAGTGGTGTTAGGGCCTTTGGAACTGGGGTCACGTTTTTGGCAATCGGAGGAAACCATGTCAACCTGATTTGAGAACCACAAAATTGTCATGGTGATGTACTGTAAGTGAATGCAAGATTCTGAGCTGTGTTTAGTTCATCCATGAGTCATGGTGTATGTTTGAACGTCAGGAGTATGACGTGGTTGTACAGGGCCAGTCAGCCGAGAAAGTGGCGTCGGAGATAGTGGGCTCCTCAGGATGCTTGTAAGTCTTGCGACGCGAACTTCCGGCATAACAACCAACCAAGTTCAAAAGCCATGGCGATATAAATTATATAATCAATGCAAATCACGAAGACAAGATATTGGACAACACTACTAATATGCAAAAGTCGTATATGGGGGGGTGCGTATATCATCATAAATCTTCCAACAACAGCATGGGGTAGTGATTCTGACCAATAAGAATAGAACATTGTCCCACACATGTGGTATGGTGAGCTACTGAACCACCAAGACTAGGACATGACTAGGACATAAACAAACACAGAAATTCCGGGATACCATGCACAAATTGACCCCGCCTACAATTTATGAAAGGCACTGACTGCCAACGTGCCGCTTCTCCGGGACTGAGGCGGCACACATCGCAGCCAAAGGATTCTGCACCATCGACCCTAGACTCGACGATGACCTTCTGCGGCAAGGTCGTGAGGACTGCATTGGTTTTGTGATTTTTGTGGCATCTCCCATTTTGCTGCTTGCAACGATGCATAATGATGCCATTGTTACCACAATGGTCCCATATGGCTTTGCTGGGTCCGATAGGCCATGATAGGCCCATAGGTAAAACTTTCTAAGGACCTAATGCATTGCAGGAGATCGGGGAGGCTGACGCCCGTGGAATCCTGAAGCAACCACCTGCCATGGCACCATCCCCAGCCTGAGGTGATGTGGTTTGGGTGAGTTCAACTGGAGAGATCAACTTCCAAACTGGATCAAAGTGCGCACAGATTCCCACTTCATTTGGATGTTTTGATGTTTTTTTGGCACTTGATGCGTTTGTTTCAGAGATAGTGCGCCCATCAGTCAACCGAAACTTGCCTTTTGATCCTCTTTGTTCTTTTTCTGGGGGTGAACTGGGGGTCTGTCTTGTGGGGTCCCCAAAATTGGGAATTGTTCAGAGTGAGCCAAGGTCCATGATGGCCTGCTTGGAGAAGAGGGGTCATCGATGATCCTGGACCTTTTTCAGGCACCTGCACAATGCAAGCAGAAAATGAGTGAATGGAAACGAAGCTACACAGTGTCAGCATGTGTCAGCCAGAAAGTCGTGAATTATTGACTTGAGTACAGTAAGACGTAGATAAAGTCAGACTGGGAAAAAAATCATTGGAAATAAACTGAAGTAAGCCTTGGTCGAGTGAAGTCATATGCATGGTGGAAACATGAGCCGCCTATGGCCCTTGACATTTGTCCATATTTGTCCGGTTGATTCCTGTCGCAGGAAGGGCTGTCAGATTCCAAACCCAGGGAGTTCAGGAACCTCCTTGCGTTGGACGAGTCGATGTCGGAGCTGGTCAATGTTTTACAGCCACCTGGGCGGCAGCTTTGGGTCGACACGGATCGGTGCCTGGTTTGGTGCGGGACATTGGTGGTTTCTGTAGGTGTTTGTGGCTTTGCGTTTCATCATGTTTCATGAGTTTTGCATAGTTTTGCGATGTGTCATGATTGTGTTCTTTTCTATATATATCTTTCTATTGGCTTCGGAAAATTCAAGAACTGGAAGTAGTGCATGTGGGTGAGGACCAAGCAAGTTTCAGCAAGAGACCATGCGCATCCATGCGCTTGAGGCTGTCCATCGGTCAACTGGGCTTTGGGTCGTTGAGTAAGACCCATGGCTTGCTGCATGAAACTGGCCTAGCTCCAGAGCATGCGCCAGATCCCAGTGAGCATGAAGCAAGCATCTTGGCAGAAAAAACGACATGTATTTCATTTCATTGCAGTATATTTCAATATATTTCAATGGTTTCTCCATCTTGTATCATCTTTCTCATTCCGGCAGAATTTTCCACTTGTTTTGGTGTTTGCCTTGGCATGGTTCGGTCTTCAAACGTTTGTTGTATCACTGAGGCTATTGGCTAGGCATCTCGTCTGCTTTGGTGCCACCACAGAAGATCCTCCAAGTCCAACCAATGTGTTACACGTTTGAAACACGTTTGGAACACGTTTGGAACACGTTTCTCTCAGGAACCTTGGCGCAGAAGAAAATCATGATTCTCCTTTGCTTGGGTCCTGTCCGTGGCACCCTCGAGCTGCAACCCTATGACGAAGAAGCCGAAGCGTATGAAGTTCCGACCATCCCAGGACGCTGAAAGCATCTGAAAGCAACGTGGAACACAACGCTGAACGCAACGTACATAGCTAATATAGCTACCACATCTGACCTGGCGGGTAGTTTCAGTTTGTGTCCCAATGATTGGCTGCACAAATGTCCAAAAATACGCAGTTTTCATCAGTTTTCCATTTCCAAGAACGGGATGATGATCATCAATTGACTGGTACTGGATTGCAAGCACCATACGCAGTTTCCATTCAAATCGATTGCCAATGGGGTAATGTAATGATATGACACATGTTATTAACATGTTATTAACATGTGTTAACTATCCGAATGATTTGAATAGGGAGTCCATCACGAGCTGCGTCATGTGATCCCAGGGAGGTCCGACATCGTTCCAGGAAGTTTCATCATCCTGCGGGCAGATGCGATGTGGCACCGGCACTGTGCCCATTCCAAAGCACACATCCTTAGTTGTCGCTGAGACAGCACATGGATGGATATGGATGGAAGATGATGGAAGTTGTTCATGTTGTTCACGGAACAATGTACAATACTGGGCAGAAATAGCATGAAATAGCACAAGCACGTGCTTGGTTGAAGGATACTTTTTGGCCGGATGACGGTAGAGAGAGAGAGAGAGAGATTTAAAGTATACAAAAGATTGTGGAAAAGCACTCGAAAATGGGGGCTGACACAAAGGATCTCCATCATGAATGTGTGTCCCGTGGTTGATGTGAGGTTTCTTGGTAGGCCACGAGGGCCGGAAGACCGGGTCCAACTGGGTGCCGCCCTGCGCCAAAAGTCTGGAGCAATGGACAGTGGAACGAATGAGATATTTGAAAGAGAGCCAGGCAAAATCTCAGGAGACCTCTGTTTTGTTGATCTGGCCATGTTTGGCCACAGAATTTTGAACCGCTGCACACGGATTTCTGGTTGAATCGAACACCTCCTGCCCCAGGAGAAGTTGGATCTGCCTGCTGGATGGATCACGGCGATGAACCACATGTTCCACACCGCACAGCGGGTGGCGGTGCGATCAATGGCCGCCAGATATGCGGGCTCCTGGCAAGTTGAAAATTGGTAGCTTGGTGGTTTCAAAATGTTTCAACATGTTTCAAAGATATTGTCAGACTTTATAACTTTTTATATGAACCAAGCTTTGTGCCTACCAAGCTTTGTGCCTGGAAATCCTGTTTTCTTAAGGTGGGCCATTGTGAAGTACCCTGGTTTTCCGGCCTAACATTGATCATGGCATGGGATGCGATAACACGCATTCCTGTTAAGGATCCCTACATCCTGAGAGAAGATGTGAACCTTCAATTCACCCCCAAACAAGGGCCTAAGATCATCCAAGTCAAGTTGAACAGCGTATCTTTGGATTTCTTTGCTATTTTGGCGGAGGATTGCAGCAACCCCCGAAGGTACCTTTCACAACCCAGTGGTCCGGACTTGGTCATTGAAGTACCCCTGAGCCGATGGGATGTTGATCAATATTTTGATCCTGAAGCACCTCGGCCCATTGGCAGATCTCGGCATGGCTTCGGCATCTGTGGGTCATCTTTGAATCATGAGCTGGGTGTGTGTTTGTGCGATGTTCCCTGGCCCTGCTCCCGAGGAAACCCACTGGAGACAGGGAAAAACCATGGCCCGGCATGGTTCATTCGTGGATGGCACCGAGTATTTCGACAACAAATTCTTTGGCTTGTCACCTATGGAAGCGAAGGCTTATTGCATGCAGGGGAACGGCTATAGAAGATCAATCAAGCAGACAGATTTGTGAGGAACAAGGAGATGTATATATATATAAGAGTTTTGTTTGCCTCCCAGGATGTTGGGATTTTTGGAGATCAATATTTGCAAAAAAAAAGCATGCACTCCTCGATGTCTTTCTTTATCATGTTGGATTGGATTTCCTTCTCTTCTTCTGGGGAGAACGGGTGCATGTCCAGATTCCGCACGCAAGGGCTGAAAAGCCCTAGAAGAGTTGACTGCCACCCTTTGTTTGCAAACCCCAGCTGAGCAGTGCTCAAAACTCCTCGGGGGTCATGATCATACAGGCTTTCGTTCCAAGCTCCAAAGATAACATGCTATTAGCTGCTACATGCTGCTACTATAGCCCAATGATATCCAATGTTCGTTCTGATTCTCAACCAACCAAGTGAGTAGCACCTGCCGCTCGTCACTACTGCTCATCGGTTGCAGGGCATGGATCCTCACCAAAGAGTGGTGCTGGAAGTTGGCTACGAAGCGTGTCATCATGCGGGCTACAGCAAAGGAAAGCTCATGAACAAGATCGGTCCGGTCCCTATGCTGCCGCCTTGCAATGTCAGATGGGAAAATCATGGAACATCCATGAAAATCCATGCTTTGCTTTCCAACGCATCAAAAGATATCTAAAGTCCGTATCCGTCTGTGGTCTTTGCGGATTACCTCAGGTGGTGTTTATCTTGGTAGCAGCTCGTGTCTTTGCAGCACCTTGAGTCATTGCCAAGTAGTTGGTGCAAAATGGTGCAACATCAGCGTGGATACACCATGATTTACCCATCTTCTATCGACAAGGTGTTCCTAGCACAAACGGTCATACGATCATGTGACAGGAGTTCATTTTTTCAGTTGAATCACCGATTTTTTTTCTGTCAAGGACTGTTTTCGGCATGGTGTCAGAAGTGAGTGGCGCAACTGGCGGTGCAGCAAGTATCAACTCCAATCGATTTAGTTTCTGCTGCTTGGATCTTTTGAAATCATTTGAAATCTACATCTCAGCCATCAGCCAGGATTGTTCGAGGCGTGCATAGCACATCTTCAAGTTTAGCGCTTTTGGAGATGCGAGAATCTATGACTCAAACTACGGAGTCTCACTCGGAGCCTCAAGCACCAAACGTACTTGCTACACTTCTACACATGGAGGGGATACACCAAATTGGACCCATAATCATAGAGTCACGACGTGCCTTTAGGCAACCAAACCTCGGACAGGAAGTCCCCACCTTGCCGATGTTCTCCAGAAAAAGATAATTAATAAAGAAGGACAGTGCCTAGCCAACCGCAGTGCATGCTTGCCAATGTTTGCCAAAGGGTATAAGTTACAGCAATTACGGTGTGTGTGTATATATATAATATAATATAATAATATAATATATATAATATTATTATATATTTATCTATGTATGTGCATAAGTATCGCAAGTATCGCAAGTCTCCCTCCAATTTGAGGCTTGGGGCTGAAGGGTCCCAGCATGACCTGCGACACCGATGGATCCTCCTCCTTGACGGCCGTCCACCTGGGGGGCGAAGCAGTGCTGACGAAAGGTCACGGGGTCAGCAACGAGTGCCTTGGCTGATGGAGCAAACCCAAGTTAGGTTTCTGGAGCGCAGGATGGATCATGATTTCGAGCAGATTCAAAACGATTCAAGCACAAACATGAACAGTCTGCAAGGAGATTGAATGAGAATCATCGATTGGGTTGCGGAAGAGGGTGTGATTCATCGATTTCAGAACTTTACCCGATGAGGTTCTCCCTAGCCGGCGGCGTGGCTTTCCAGTTGGGTCCAGTCTATTTGCCACAGATGCAAGCAGCAGGGCTCTTGGGAGGCCTCAAGTGGAGTGGTGGGTTGAAGGATGTTGAGAGGGCTATTGACAGATATTATTGACCATTGAAAAAATGAACTATTTTCCGGAGGTAGTTATAGTCCTAGCTGTCTTGAATACGACCCAATTGGTATCCAAATGAGGTACTTGGTTGATTTTTGCGGTGTTGGGGCTACCCCATTACAAATCAATACAAGTTGGATGGGTGAGTTGAATCCACCATGAGGTTCCTGATCTTGCTGCGTTGGGGCTCACCTGTGTTCAGTGGTTGGATTCTGCTGAACTTGCATTGGGTCTCAACCGGGAAAAGACTGAATCAGGTTTGGGAAGATGCTTCACTTGGGATGTGAGTGCCTTGAACTGCAAGCTGGAGCAGTGCGCAGGTGATTCGTACCAGTTCCATGCCTGACAATCTTCGAATGAGGTGGTTCCCAAGCTTGGATTCCCAAATCCAATCATCTGCCAAGATGATGCCAGCCATGTGATATTTATGGATCCTTGTGGAGGGAACCAGCCTGCTTGGGAATGGATTGAATAGGCCACACCAGCCATCACCAGCCTGCTGGTTCGTGCTGAGGTGCGCAGGGCTACACGCTGGGCATCTTGGTTTGCAAGCAGCATGAGCCTTGCAATTTCATGAACTGCATGCGAAAGTCTTTCGCATTCTTCCATCATTTTCCATCTGAAAATCTTAAAGTCCTTGAGTCGAAGCTGTGAAATGGTGTAGAATTTGGCTATCCCGTATCAGGGGTGTTCAATTCTGTACCCACTTGGCCTGCAACTGTTCCCCCCCCTGCAGCCCATTGCTTGTAGGAGATGGTTGCGGCTTCATCGTGCAGAAACGCATGGCAGATTGGGTGGATGGAAAGCAGGTCCTGATTGAAGGTGAACCTTTGGTCAGCTCCTCAGGCCACCATCCACTGCCATCCACATTTTGGTGTTTCCCCTCCGGGAATCAGGCATGGGAACATGGGAATTGAACATCCCCTGCACTCAATTTCAACATATTTCAACCCCCTATTTTAAGTATCATGCCTCCTAAATAAATGGAATCAAATGGATGCAAACAGGCGCAGAAAAAACAGGGCGTTTCAATGGTAATATCATTGATCATTAGGAATAATCATCCATCCATGAAATGTTCCCATTTGGATTGAAGTTTGAAGATGGTTTAATCATTTTTACATACTTTTAATATGTTTTAATGGATTTTCCACTGCCACTGCTGTCGTGTTCTGTTCAAGATTGTTCAAGTTCAACACTGAGCCGCTGAGGTGGCCAGCATTTGTGGCAGCTCCTGTGCCACCATCGGCCTGGGAGCGGCCATGAATGCACCTCATGGACCCTCAGAACAGGAGTTGGTGGCGCAGACTCTGAAGACAGCACCTGGGATGTCCTGGGGTATTCCCGGGGGAAACCATGGAGGAAAAAGCATAGAACAGACTTTGGTCAGACTGTGGGTGGCAGCACATAGACATAGTCTTTTGGATTTTTTTTTGGCACATTGTGGCACACTATATTTTGAGTTCAGGCTGCCCGCGATGACCCCAATGTTCATTGATGCGTTTATTCGTCGGGTTGTAGTACCTGGTTGGTTCATTGAGAAATTTGTGGGTGTAATTTGATCCATCATGGGATCCATTGGGATCCCAGTTCCCAACCCATGTGCCGATGAGGCCATGCTTGATCCCTTGAACATCGATGCAGTGGAGTGTAACGGCCAAGGTTCCCTGCTGAGACACTTGGCAGATCTTGGCATAGCAGACGTTGTGTTTATGAAACACCGAATCGCTCGAAATCGCTCGATATGGGACCCATCACCTCCAACAGTAATCAAAAATTGCATGACTTATCATGACTTGCATTTGAAGATATTTCAAGATTAAAAGCAATATTTTAGGCCCCTTAGGCATTCACAACATTTCACAGCCAAAAAACGCACGCAGATCCCAGGAGACGCGGTGGAAGCTGATTCTCTGTTGCGAGTGCTTCGCAACGATTTCATCGAGGCGCTGAACGCTTCCATCTGCATATCCTTGTCTCCGCCGTAATATTCCTAAAGATTCCTAAAGTTTATCCATGTTTATCCCCTCCGACATCCTCCGAGTATCAGAGATCTAACACCTAGCAATGGACTGCAATGGACAATTCCCCGGTCGAAAAAATGTTCTACCAAACATGTGGATTCTTCCCACTACCAGGTTTGTCTACCAGGAAGACAACCTGATTATGGCATCCCCTGGCAGCGTCCCAGGCTCCTCTGCCGCTGACGGCCATCAAGAGCCGCATGGGCTATGCCACAGAATGCGCTGGTATTGCTTCGTTGCATCGGCTTCTCCTCTCGGGCATGTGCGGGGTTTTAGCGCCCAACAACCACTTGCAGCAGCTGAATCCCCATTTGAACTTTGACAACAAGGCGGCCTTGCTCACTGTCACTCGGCAGCTATCAGTGGATTCGTGCCTTTTTTTGGGATTTTTTGGGACCGAGGGTGGCTCCACATGTTTGATGTCACTGTTGATGTCAGGAACCACTGGAGACAGCTATGGCCAGTAGCTACATGGGAGTCCAGTCCCATGGCTTTGGAGGAACACAGGTCCATGTCATCGCCTATGGCCTCCTTGATCCCAGCAGGTGCATGAATTTCATGGCAACCATGGCAAGCTTAACCATGGTCTGCCATGGTTAGTGAGTGAAGAGTGAGTGAAGTTTGAATGCACTATAATACACTTTCCTGTCAGAACATGTCAGAACGACTTGGGATGAAAATCCACAATGACAAGTGGTTTTGGGGTGATGGGTTGAAAGCTCTATTTCTGAAATGACTTTCAAACATCTTCGAACCAACAAGCGGTGAGTCAGATTGGAACAGATGCCGTGCCCTCTCCGCAGGTCTGCACCTCCACCTGTGCCGGAAGAGAGGCTGAAGCAGCCGTTCTTCAATTTCTGGCCGGGAGGAGGTGGAGAACTGGAGGAGGAGCTCAAGGGGTCACAGTCACAGTGCCAAGTTCAGCCAGGTTCAGCCTTCACTTCTTTGATCATTTTGATAGCAGATGGATGTTGATTCTGATGGATCCCACATGATATAACTTGATATAACAATATCAGTGGGGTTGAACCATGTTGAACCCAATTAACCGGGCTGCTCAGTGGTTGTTGGCTGCTCTCCGACCGATTTTCTCTTGACCCAGGAGCAGCAGCCTTCCCGCGGGTATTTCATCGCTGGCACTTGGACCAAGTGGAGAGCCATCAAGATGGAGAACGAAGGTTGGACCGCCTGTGGAAACTTCGTTGAAGCAGGGATTGCAGGAACTGTCCTTGTCATGTTCATGCAGGACTTTGGGTTTATTTGGGAGGTTCCAAGACTGGTATCTGAAAAAGAGCCTTCTAAACATCACCTATTTGAGAAGCAGCCCCCTATTGTTGAATCATATTGAATCCAGATTGACAAAGCAGCACCACATTTGCTTCAATCACATAGGTTCCCACGGGTTCCGTCGCCATTCCTAGTGGAGGCGGTGACAACTTTGGCTACACCATGACGTTGGGTGAGAATCGCTGGGAGGAGCCACTTAGCATTACTGAGCTCAGCATTTCGACGCGTTTGACGCCAGTTTCAGGTAGTTGGATGATGTTGGATGATGTTGGATGGCTAGTGGCAATCTAGTGGCCCGTAGTGCAGAGGTGGGCAGCAATATTCCATGACGGGTTGAACACTCTCCAGTGGAACCCAGCAGAAGGATCCTTGGAGAAACGTGGAAATGTGCCCTCACGTCAGCCAAGGTTCCAAATTTATTTGGACGGCCTCTCATCAGCATTACTTCTTCCAACACATTGTATTTGATACATATATTTCTTCAAACGAAATTCCGACGGATGTGAGCACCTGTTGTATTTGAGGCGATGACAGAAGGACTGCCAGACCAGCCTGCTTGCCTTGCAGCTGGGTCAGAGTACCTCCTGCAAACTGGCAAATTCCTAGAAGTTTGCTTGTTCTTTGTTGAACTTGTGGAATTGGATGAGGTTCCTATCAACACTGGGATGGGTTTCCTGTCAAGATTATTCAAGATTGGTGATGTTACATGGTTTTCCTATGTTTTCCTATCAAAAACGACGAACATCATGGAAACTTGGGCATTTTCCATGGCCATGGCATTCCCAAAACGGCTCTATCGATCCGTAATCGATCCGTCAGGAGACTACACCCCGAGAAGCCCCGGGCCTCCAAGGGAGTTCCCGTTCATGGCCCTGATGCCAAGGCGTGTCGTAGGTGGTCGCAGGTGGCGACTGCCATTCAGCACCTTTCCAAGGTATGTGTCAAGTAGCAATTGAAATGGCAATTCATTGCCTGGCACTATAGAGAATGGATATGACATGATATGACAACATAATTGCTGTAAATGTTGATAAATGTTGGTAATTGACACAAGAGCAACTATCACATGGCAATAGTTTTAACGGTAATGGTAGTTGGACAGAAACCAAGCTTGGAACTCTGACCCACGTGCTCACATTTTGACTGCGTCAATTGCTGCTTCGTGATTGGAGAGTGCCGAACCATTTACAGAAACAATCTTCATGTAGTTGAGCCATGTGAGCAAAAAATATGGCGTGAGAAGAGTGAGGTGTGTATGGCGTGTGTTTGTGGGTGATGTGGGTGATGGTTTTGTCTTGCCATCAGCCAGGCCCGGGGTCTCAATTGGAGGATTGAAGGTGCGCTTGGGTCAAGTCATGGGTTTCGCATATTTTGGCTGTTGATATGGCTCACAACATCTCAAAACCAATCTGCGCCCTCAAGATCCTCAAGAACCTGGACGTCAGAAACTGCACATTGGCACATTGCTCATGGGTATTCATGGGTATTCATGGGTCATAGCCAGCCAATTGCTATCGTTTAACAGATTTTAACACTGGTATCATGTGGTCATTTTCATCTGCCTGGCATGGCTTGACAGGCCGTGGGCAGTGGCTGGACGTTCCGACCGATGCCTTGGCTGGGGTGTCCTTGGGCAATGCCGAGAAGACACAGAAAGCCATTCAGGCCATCAGCAGCAGCTTCAATGGCGAGACGCACCTTGGAGCGGAGCCGTGTTGTTTCTGATATTTTCTGATGGCTGAAGGATGTTGGAACATGTTGAAACATCCGTTGTTTCAGTTGTCTGATGTTGGATAGTAGCGGATAGTAATCGACTAAGAAAAGGCAGGGTTTGCCATACAATCCAGTCTCCAATTGTCTCCAATTGTCTCCAATGTCTCCAGTAAACATCTTCACAACCGAAGACACGTAGGCACGGCTGTTTCCTTTTGAGTTGGGCTTTCGTCAAACCTCCAGGATTGGGCCAGCGGTTTCCTGCAACCTGCCTGGCTTAAGCGGCTCAGGCAGTCGGCGGATCTCAAACTCATGGAGTTTGGCTCCGGCGACGTGGGAATGCCGGGCGACAAGTACCGGATCCGGCTGCGCATCGCAGGAAGATACCGAGCCTGGGCAGCCTGGGCGTGAAGAGGTTGCAACACATGGGCCAGTGGGCCTATCGCATGTTATAAGTAGTGTGAATTGCGTGTGAAACTGGCCGACACTACAACTCATCTTGGTGGCCATAGAACCTTTCGGGGCAGATGGGTCAGTGGGCTTTGAGTTAAAGCTGCTTAGCGCCCCATACTCATATTGCTGCAAGCGATGTAGTAGGGTAACGAGGCCTACCACAGCCATATTTGGTTCAAGACATGGCCAACTACCTGGGTGAAATGTGACCAGGTGGCCCCCCTTTGGGGAAACATGCCAACTGATGTAGCCGAAGTGGCTTCAGATCCCATCTCACAGATATGTGCACTTTGCCGCTGGGGAAGCAGTCAGCCCAAAGTGCTGCGCTGGCAGCAATTTGCAGGGCCTCTCTTTCCCCAATCTGAGGTGGTGATATGCAGTGATACGAGATTTATCAGGGGACATATGGGGACATTACAATCATTGAAGGAATATTGATCTCACATGATTGTAATCGAAGGAAGTTTAGAAGTCAAACTTCCGACAATATGGACAGATGAAAAGCAGAGTAGGGCAGAGGCAGAGAGAAGAGAAAGATTAGAAGAGAGAAGAGTAGAAGAGAAAGAGTCAGA
>Ga0126342_10016894_pt1 | contig 12671 bp, 8 predicted proteins | sample Cyp1metagenome_FD_92528 | JGI IMG/M metagenome (GOLD analysis project Ga0126342, IMG submission 92528) | Coral microbial communities from Lord Howe Island, Old Settlement Bay, Australia - Cyphastrea 1 metagenome | ecosystem: Host-associated > Invertebrates > Cnidaria > Coral ...
AAGGAGAAGGAGAAGGAGAAGGAGAAGGAGAAGGGAGAGGGAGAAGGAAAAGGAGAAGGAGAAAGGAGAGGGAGAAGGAAAAGGAGAAGGAGAAGAAGAAGGAGAAGGAGAAGGAGAAGGAGAAGGAGAAGGAGAAGGGAGAGGGAGAGGGAGAAGGAAAAGGAGAAGGAGAAAGGAGAGGGAGAAGGAAAAGGAGAAGGAGAAGGAGAAGGAGAAGGAGAAGGGAGAGGGAGAAGGAAAAGGAGAAGGAGAAAGGAGAAAGGAGAGGGAGAAGGAAAAGGAGAAGGAGAAAGGAGAGGGAGAAGGAGAAGAAGGAGAACGAGATGGAGAAGGAGAAGGAGAACGAGATGGAGAAGGAGACGGAGGAGAAGAAGGAGAACGAGACAGAGAAGGAGAAGGAAAAGGAGAAGGAGAAAGGAGAGGGAGAAGAAGGAGAACGAGATGGAGAAGGAGAAGGAGAACGAGATGGAGAAGGGGAAGAAGAAGGAGAAGAAGGAGAAGAAGGAGAAGAAGGAGAAGAAGGAGAAGAAGGAGAAGAAGGAGAAGAAGGAGAAGAAGGAGAAGAAGGTGAAGAAGGAGAACGAGAGGGAGAAGGAGAAGGAGAAGGAGAAGGAGAAGAAGGAGAATGAGATGGAGAAGGAGGACGGCATGCACCTCTGATAAAAATTAGAGACTCTCAGCTGGAAGATGGGGAAAAAGGAAGCCAAGAATCCCAAAACCGCAAAAACATGAAAGCAAAAGAGCCCAAAGTCGCAAAAACCAGTTGAACAAAATCCACCCGAAGAACCCCAAATAGGCCACAGCCACAAAAGCATACAAAAACAACCCCAAAGCGACTAACAAAAAACAATGCTCAAAGAATTCGTTGACAACACCATGCGTTTTTCGCGTTTCAAGTTGTCGAACGGGACATGCGCAGCCGGTTTATATTTAGATCTTTGAACCGGTGGCAATCTCGCAATGAGAATCCAAGCCATGCGGACAAAATTGTTGTAATGGTTCTAATGGTGGTTGTTGTTGTTGTTGTTGGTTGTTGGTTGTTGTGGTTGTGGTTGTGGTTGTGGTTGTTGTTGTTGTTGTTGTTTGTTGTTGTTGTGGTTGTTGTGGCTGTTGTGGTTGTTGTGGTTGTTGTGGTTGTTGTGGTTGTTGTGGTTGTTTTGGTTGTTTTGGTTGCTTTGGCTGTTTTGGTTGTTGTTGCCGTGGTTGTGGTTGTTGGTTGTTGGTTGTTGGTTGTTGGTTGTTGGTTGTTGGTTGTTGGTTGTTGTTGCCGTGGTTGTGGTTGTTGGTTGTTGGTTGTTGGTTGTTGTTGCTGTTGTTGCTGTTGTTGCTGCTGCTGCTGTTGGTGGTGGTGGTTGTTCTGCTGGTTGTTTTGGTGGTTGTTTTGGTGGTTGTTTTGGTGGTTGTTTTGGTGGTTGTTTTGGTTGTTGTTTTGGTTGCTTTGGCTGTTTTGGTTGTTGTTGTGGTTGTTTTGGTTGTTTTGGTTGTTTTGGTTGCTTTGGCTGCTTTGGTTGTTGTTGTGGTTGTTGTGGTTGTTGTGGTTGTTGTGGTTGTTGTGGTTGTTGTGGTTGTTGTGGTTGTTTTGGTTGCTTTGGCTGTTTTGGTTGTTGTTGTGGTTGTTGTGGTTGGTGTTGTTGTTGTTGTTGCTGTTGTTTTTCAGTTCGGACGAAACACGTTCGGTTTTGGTACGCTATTCAGTCATCGCACCCTATGCGCAAGCAATCTCGAATTCGACGTTGACGCTTTACCCTACGTGTGCACGTGTGTGTGTGTGGATGCGCAAAAACTATTGAATCAACATGTGTAACTTAACCTTGCAACGTTCCAAGGTCATTTTTCGACTTTTTTCTTAACGACCGTCGAGCTTCCGCAGTAAATCGTTCCCTAGTGGCAAGACGCTGTTGCGACCGTTCGATAGCGACAGGTTGATTCGTTGGATGTTTGAGGTGCCAACTTTTCGACGCGGAGACACCATGTTCTCTGAGGAAAGAGCTGAATCTGAGGACAAAATATTATTGTGGAATATAGTGCAAATATGTGCAAATCATATTATTTTCTTACTATTTTTTTTACAGAAATTGAAACGCAAATTGAAACGGGAAGGGCTTGAAACGGCAAGGGCAAAGTGGAGGAGAAATTGCAGCGCCGAACGTCTATGTTCAGCAGAGTTGGGGAGAAACCCAATGCTTGTTTGCCGCTTTGGTCATGTCGAAAAAAGGCGCTTCACTGCAGTGTGTTTACATTGTAAGTATTCTACATGTTTTTAACATTTTTTAACATTCTTACAGTTTACGCGTCTTCTTTGAACTTCTCCTGCGTCGTGTCCTCCACAGTGATTCGGATCGTCGCAGTCAGACTAGATACATCGCGACACGAAGACGGGGTGATCGTCGAAGTATGTCGAAGTATGTCGAAGTCTTGTGTGGGTTATCTGATGGTTGTCTGGCAAACATCTGGCTTGTGTCTTGACATCGCTCTTTGTGGAGATTGAAGAGTCACGGACGACAAGAATGACCCGGAACAGCCGGAACAGCCCAAGAAAGTACCCAACGACATCCGACAACTAACTCAAGGATGCTTCATGCTTCTCACGGCGCTGTAACACTGTCACTGTGACATACTGTGACATACTGTGACATACACACTTTGACGTATTGCATTTTTTTTTTGCGTATGCTTGCGAAGCAGTTTACAGCTACGCCGCTACGCTCAGAACATCTTCTGCCGATTTTGAAACTTCGTTCGTAGTTGTTCTATGTTGTTCTGAGGGTCGGATTGGATCCACGTGCCAAGATTGCGGAGCTTCGGATGCGTAAGCCAGATACACCTATGGACCTATGGGCTTAAGCTGACTTGTAGATATGATATGATATGAATATGAATATGAATATGAATATGAATATGAATATGAATATAGCATATCCTTTGTATCTTGCAAGTAAAGTCAGCTCACGTGCCTCGCAACATTTTTCAACCACGCTTTGAGGTCTTGCGCAGCTGTCACTGCCTGTCCACGCCAGCAACTGATGCTTTGTGTGCGACCATGTTCTCATGGTCCGCCAGTCGAACTGCTCGCCAGGCTCGCCACAGCTGTTCGCAAACGAGCCATAACGAGCCTAAATGCCTACTGAAAGCTCCACATCATTCCACATCCCTGGACCTATGTCCGCAGCGAAATGTGGCGTTCTGTGGCGTTGTTGGGTTTGGGCAGGATGCAATCGGATGCAATCTCAAAGCTTTATTATACTGTTTGATCCAATACTCTGCAAAAAGCAAAACAAGGATTCGAAAAATCCAATACAAACAGCTGAATCCATCTGACTGCATCTAACTAAACCGACTAAACCCAAATGCCTTGCTCGTTTACAGAGCCCACTCAAAGCTGCGCGCATTGCACAGCTTGTCACTAAGGCTCTCAAGCATGGCTCCTGACACGGTAGCTGCAACAATATGCACGGCCGCAACTTTTACCTCCAAGTGACGGTCTTGATTGGTTAACGTGTCTGGACTGATTATATACTGATTAATTATACATGTAAGTTTCTTCATTTCTAAGTGCACGCATTCTCACAGAGTAGAGAAATCCAAAGACATCTCAAGGAATCAGCACAGAATTTAATCACATCTGGGGATTTCTCACATCTGGGGATTTATGTTAAATTAATCACGTCATCACAACTACTCATCCACAACAATCTGGTCATGACAATTCACCGACTGCACGGCAATGCCACAGCGGTATGGCCTCATCTGCCTGCCCCGAGCGCAAAAGCGCGAGGCAGGTGTCTTTAGGATCAGCAGCCTACTCAGCCGATAGATTCGACAGAAACACATCACAAGGCACAAAACACATAGCAGTTATGACAAAAGTACATAGAATCATACCACAACATCGATACAAATACAATTTCTCATACAAGACAAGAATGCAGAAAACGCTCTATAAGACGATCTCCAAGACCATCTGCAGGTGGACATGTGCAGAAAATGTTACCTTCTATCCGCTATACGACGAATACTAACCGACTTCAGTCGAGCCCCGCCCCTCAAAGCCACGCCTCCCTTGGTAGGAAGGGCACAGCCCTCTTTCTTCTCTTCTGTCATAGTTGTATATGACCTCCGCAAAAAATCGACAGGCTGGAGTGGATTGCATCAACAGGACGAATGCAAATGTAAGAGCAATCCCAAACCGACGCACTCCGTATGAAATTTCGAGCAACAGTTGAGTCACGTTGAGGATGAGACTCAGCATACGTCGGATGGATACCAACCTTGAGCGAAGGACGAAATTAAATGCATCGACATATCCGCACCCAATGCGAGGATCATACTGCAGCTGGCAAATCAGATGATCATACAACTATTAGACATATTAGACAATGCTTGTTAAAGTAATACTATATTACATATAATCGTTGACATTTCATCAAATGTAATAAAACACAATAATAACAAGTATTGTAAAGAATCATGATAAAATGACAATAAACATCAATAAACATCAACAAACATCAATAAACGATATATTTCCAGAATTTTCCATGTTTTGATTTTCTTCGTTTCACTATGTTTCACTAAGAATTCACTATGTTTCACTAAGAGACGCAGTCGTCGAAGTGCTCTTTGGTCACACCGCAGCGGATGGCCACAGCCAAGCCCTGGATGATCTCCCCAGCGTTCGGCCCGAGGACGTGGATCCCCACCACCTCCGAAACAAGGACGGTCCAAGGACGGTCCAAGGACCGTCATGGCGTCTTCTCAGAATGGACATTATTAAATCATTCTATGTCATTCTATGTCATTCTATGTCATTCTATGTCATTCTCAGATTATATATCATGATCATCACAAGAATTCGATGAAATTCCATGAAATTCGATGAATTCCGATGAAAGTCTAATGCACTCAGAACATCAAAGTAAAGATGCGATCTTGTTAAATTTTCTGAAAGATTCTGACACATCTCTCATCGTTTTTGTCTATTCCTTGCATTTTCAATCCATCCCCGTTTGGCCTATTTTTTGTAATCTCTGATCTGTTTGGCAACGGTCTATTTCATGTCGGTATGAAGCTTGCAACTAAGTACAAACCACATGTGATTCATCTCAGCACATGTATATATATTATATATAAATTAATATAGATGTATATAATATTATGTATAAAACACATACATGTAATATACATGTAACATTTAGTAACTGCTGACAGGTTGTCAACAACTGACCATAACTGACCAATCCATTTTGGTCATGGTTTCTGGCTCCAGCAAAACAAGATCCTCGAGCCCATGTTTGGCACATGCAATCGTGCATTTTGAATTTCATACAAGCACAACTCAAAATCCCAACATTCTGCCGAGAAAGATAAACTCGAAGATCCATAGCCGCCACACAACACAAATGATTACAAATGCAAATATTTATGCAACATTTCAGAATATTTCACATGTTTTCACACATATTCACAACATGTTCACAACTGTCAGCTGAATTTCTTTGTCTTTCCATATCCCCGGTGTCCCGCCTTCTCCTTGGCCTCTTTGTCGACGATCAGCTTCATGTAGCCCATGTCTTCCTGGCGCAGACTTGCGTCAGTTTCACGTGATAGAATTGCATCAATGATGATTTGTTTGAGGTCTTTGATAGTCTTTGATGTCTTTGCTTATTTCATCATAATTCATTAATATATATAAATAATTATATATATATTAATATTATTTAATATTATTTAAATGATTCATCTTTGATCTTTGAATATCTTTGAAGCTTGAGCATTTCACTCTACGACTCGGGCCTTGCGCTCCGAGTTGAGGTTCCACTCGAGCGGCTGTGCAGTGCAGTGGTACACCTCGGAGTCTAAAAGAGTCTAAAAAGAATTCTGTGCTTCCAAAGGTCTGAATAATTTGAATTTGAATGATTTGAATGATTTGAATGCATTCATTTGCTTTTCATAGTGAGGTCTGAATCTGTATGAAACATGAGATGATGCAACATCAGCTTGGTCATCCAGATCCGTTAGTGCGGGCATATGTTAGGTACTTTGTGGTTGAACATGGTTAAAAGATGTTGAAATTATTGAAATGGCTTTCGGATGCTTTCGGTGAACTCGAGGAATGAATCCTTGCCTTGATCTTGTCCTGTCCGAGGGCTTTCTTTGCGTCCTCCTCTGAATAGCCCACCTCAGATCATCTCAGATCATCTCAAATCATCTCGGATGATCGTACGCTATAGGACCATATAGGACCGCTAGGGTGTGCTGTCCGCTGTCCATGCTGAGGTACACATCCGTACTCAATGGGCGTGAAGACGGTTGTGGCAACATCAGTGTAGTCCATCTTCCTCCAGAACGCGGCCGTGCAACGCTGTGCAACGCTTGGCATCTTCTGGAATGGAATCCTCTTGCCACATCATTGGAATCTTGCATTTTCCTTGCTACTAAACCTTTGTGCGGTGTCACTTTGTATCAAAACCAACAATATCAACTATAACTCGACTATAACTACAACAATATGTATAATATATAAAAACATATAAAAACAATTACACCCAAAGACAAATCAAACCGATTACGGCTGAGGATCTTCGTAGCTCCGCCAAAGAGCCGTCGGCAAAGGAGCTTTCCGGCCTGGCGCTGCTGTGATGCAAACTGAATATCAAAACATCATCAAACTGAATATGATATATGGTTGCACTTAGTGTATCTTCATTTATCTTCCACAGAACCAAGTGCAACGATACTTAGGAAGTGCTAGGAAGTGAACAGAACATGTAGTATGTAGGACTATAGGACGTAGTTTTTCACCATGTCAAAAGGACGTAATCATAGTATGATCGGCCGCGAGTTTCGTTGTATGGCCTGGATAGCCACAGGCGTGAGCTCCGGCTTGCCCTCAATCACCTTGCGTCCGAGTTGAGACTTGAGGAAGGTGGCCACGGTGTGGCAATGTGTGGGATATGGGAAATGGATGGACCTGGAAATGGATGGTAACTGCGTTTAACGGGAGCTTTCATGAAATATAATAAAGGGACAGTCGATCTGAAGCGTCGACTGATTGAATACCACGCCGGGAGAAATTTCCTCTAGTTTGTGAATTTGTTTGTGGACCGTGGTGGTTGATGGTGGCTCAAAATTTGTATGCATTTCAAAGGTAAGTGCCAGAGTCAATAAATGGTCATCCAACACTTGTCAGAGATTCCTTTAGTCCTGAACAAAACCTATCAAACACTATTTGTACGATATCATGATCTCGTAATTCAATTCATGTTTGCAAAATCAGAGATGCGCATCAAACAATTACCATCACTAATCACCGCTTGAAATTATGAGAAGCTAAGTCGACTTCGTCTTTAAGTATGGCTAAGTGACATCTCCGATGGCGTAGATGTGGGGAACGCTGGTCTGGTCGTTGTCGTTCACATCCTGAGCGGTGGAGGTGAGGACACAAACGGAACGTAGACATATGTAGAAATAAAATGAAACATACGTAGAATTACGTAGAGGACAAACATGGACAAACATGGACAAACTGGTTAAACTTGGTTAAACTAGTTTCTTAGAGGACATATGTAGAGGACACGTACGTCTTAGATCTTCTTTGTTTTTTTCTTTTGTTTTTGCGTGGTTTTCAGGTGGCTGTCTGTTCTGTACTGGGTACACAATTGGTATGCAATCGGTCATATTATAGAATTGGATAATTGGCGTGCACTACAAGTATAGAGTTACAAAACATCAGTGTAACATCTTTGGCAGCTGGCAAAGCCACTTTGCAAAGGCACATCTGAAAGATTTATGAAGTAATGACAGATTCTGACAGATTAATGGTAGATCCAAATAGATTAGATTGATCATAGCTAGAGCAGCTAGAGGATGAGGCGGGCTGAAGCGAGCTCAGGAGTGAAGGCAGTGTAAGAACTCTGTCTGACGCCGCCTAAACTGCCTAAGCCGCCTAAGGCTCAAACGACCTTCCCACTCTTCGCGTTGTAAGATAGACCAGCAGCCTGGCCCAAAGCAGCTTTCATATCAAGTCCCAATGGGACATGCTTTCATTAACTTCCAACGTTCATTATCTCAAGAACCTTATGACTTACTTATGACTTGATAGAATTTGGGGTCTTTTCGAATTGTAGGAACAAGTGCTATTTCATGTGATTTTCTCTTTGTCATCCCTTTGCTTCTATCTTTGATCAGATTTGTCCTTTCCAAATCGTGAAGGCAGACCTCCAGATTCAACTGGCCCGCGCAGCCAGTCCGGCCAATTGCCATGAGCACTGTGTCGAAAACCTGACAATTTCAATGCTGGACAGAACATGACAGAACATGACAGAACAAAGAAACTGCGCTGAAGCAGCTGAAGCGTGATCCGTAGTTGCCGATAAATCTCTGAAATTTTGGCAGTGCACTCCGTACTCAGCATCTTTCACGAACACTTTGACCTCAGGTGCGCTGAATACGGGGAAGACTCACAAACTCTCACAAAGTTGTGTTTGATGTTTCAAGCCAAGAGCAGAACGAGGAAGGAGACAACTCTTTAGAGTACAACAGAGTCATGCCTTGCGCACCTTGCCCATCCCCAAACTTGAAACCATTCTCTGTTTCAAGCACTCAAGTTGCAGACTTTGCCGTCCGCGGTCTTTTCAAATTTGGATGGAACCATTTCCTCAAAGCCCGTGTGCCAGTGTGAGAAAGTGAAACGGAGCCAAAAGGACTCCCATCACTCACATTGACTCAGTATGACATCTGACAAGTACCTGACAAATCATCACATCAAATCATCACACCTTTCACATCTTTATACATCTTTCACATTTTCATCATTTTCAGATTCTTGCTGAGACCATGTTTTCATCATGTGTTCATATGTGTTCCCATGGGATCACCGATGGACTGATCGGATCTGATCGGATCTGATCGGCCGGATCTCCTAAGTTCCCAGCCCGTGCAAAGCCGACACCGTGTCTCTCCATGTACGTGCCGATCATGTTCGAAATGTCCTGGAGGGCAAGCGCATGGCAAGCGCTTGTCCTTTTCCACTTCGTTTACAATACGGAAAACATCCGAAAACTCTACAATTTGTAATCAATTTGTTTCTTTTGGATCTCTGATATCTTTGAATACCTCTAAGACTAAGACTCTAAGGTTCTTGGGACCTTGAAATCCCATGAACATCCTGAAAAAAACAAAACATCAGAAACTTACATCCATTTACAAATCATTTACATATTTTACATCCAGTGAAACGTCATCCAATCTGAACTCTGTCCTGATCGAAGCCTCGCAACAGGATGGACCGTACCTCGAGGCGACACGATGAACATTGCCGTTGCATGTCATGACTGATGTGCACTGATCCGATCTGCACTGATCTGACCGATCTGCTTTGATCTCTGTATTCTCTGTGACGTGTGACTAGTCGTTCTATCTTGTTTTCATGCCATGAGTCAGGGATGCCCCAGAACAGTCCATGAGAAACCATCAAAAACAAAGAAAAAACTATAGAAAACTTCTTAAACACCACTCATCGTGCCCTCGTGTCATTGCGGCTGCAATTGACTGAGAATCTTGCCATGACAGTCACATCAAAGCCCAGTGCAGAAATGAACCCTGCGCACCTGAGTGGTATACTTGTTTGCATCGATGTGCATGTCCATGAATATCAAATGCATACGAGTACATCATAATGTTAAACAATTTTAAACACATATTATGACGTATTTATCAGTCCATCTTATTCCATTTGTGCAACAATGCACAGCTGTACTGCGGCTTCTCACCATGAATTCTGTGCCATGATGCTGCCCTTCATTTTCTTCCCAGAGCTTGCCCGGTTGCCAACTCAATCGTCGAGCGTTGAATGCCCCACTGTTCTCGATTGTGGCGACAAAAGGCCATTGAGACACAAGTCGAGTTACTCAATTCAACACAGCGATTTGGAGTTGTGGATTCTCTCACTATTCTTGATTATTTCAACTTGCGCATCTTGATTTGCAAGAAACTCCTCAAACGTGCATGTCTCTCTTGCACGAACAAATGAATAGGAACACACAGGAAACAACCCGTTGCACATACGAGAAGTGAACGGGTACGTTGCCACTGGTGTGAGGCGTGCCCTTCAAGGCCGTTCACTCAAGTCAGTGTTCTACCAGTTCTACTCCTTGAAATCACTGGCTATTCCTGGCTTAAAAAAGTGAAATCACTCGGCAATTCTCGGCAACGCGTTCAGCGCAGCCTCCGCCGGACTCTTTGGGCCAACGCAACGTACGCAACGTACGCAACGCACGCAACTCTGCGGAACTCGGGCCCCACAGCCTATGCGTTGCCTATACGTTGCCTATGCGGCCCGATGTTGAGAACATGATTCGGATCAGATTCGGATCATTTTGAGTCAACTTCTGTCCATGTCTATCACGTCTACCTCTTTACGGATGGTAACATCGGAACCCATCACGAAGCAGCGCAGCAATCATTGCACGCTCTGGGAAAAGTGGCCCATCGACAAACAAATGGCCTGACAACATCTCAACTGCATCCCAGCAAGCAAAAAAAACTATTGAAAACAAAACACACAGTGATAATATGTGATAATATTGCAAGTACTGGTGACCCAGCCTTTAATTTCTGCAACGTGCCTTATCTTCCAGGGGGGAGCAGTTTGAGGATGGACAAGAAACGCAGCATTCAAAGATCTTCAAGTCGTCGAGGCTAAGTTCCAGCAATGGCCATGATTCCCCCTGCGACAAAAGCCACCTGATGTCATGATGCATGTCATGTACAAATCTTGTCACATTTTGTGGAGATCAACATTGGACATAGATATACAAATCTTGTATACAATGGTCAACATGTCTCAAAGGATCTGCCAGGCATCAACAACATTCAACAACGACCAGCCAGATCTGAATGATCTGCATCTGATCACATCTTGTCGTTGCTTGTGGCCACAACAAATGACACTCAAATGCTCTCGACTCGACTAAGAATTCTGTATAGTGTCTGAAGCCCCAACCAGCGCCACAGTCACTGAAGCAGTCAGGGGCACAAAAGTTTGTACACCTGCAGCCACTGTGATCCAGAAAAGAAAATTGTGAAGCTGATGAACAAAGCATCTGTTCCTGAGCTACAGTACTTTTTATGTGATACTAGTATTATTTATGCTCATGGGTCCATTCAAGTCTGTTCTGCATTTAGCCCAAAGCCAACCTCCAAAACTCAAAAGCTGAACTTATTTGATTACTATATATTGACTGCACTACATTGTCTCCTTAGGAGTCTCCTTAGGAGTCTCCTTAGGAGTCTCCTTAGGAGTCTCCTTAGGAGTCTCCTTGATTTATCTTCATTTCTGCTTTGTTTTCTCTTTGCCAATTGCTATGCCAATGCTATGCTTTGTTCAAGCGCCTTCAGGTCCGGTGTCTTGGCTGTTGCACCTTGGCAGATGTGGCACCGACTCAAAAAAAATTTCAGCGGTCAGATCTTCAAAGTTGATTCAACTTGTGCGGCGCGCCATGGCCCGCCTGTGAAAAGTGTGCGTTTCCTCGATATCCGGAGGCAGCCTGGTGGAGTGGAGCTACAAACACCACCGGCGTCACATCCCAAATTCGAAGCCGTTCAGAATTCAGACAGGTGTACAGTCCAAGTGTATCATTTCAAAAAGGATATAAAACATATTGAGATAATATTAATTATTAAATATTATTATTAATTAAGATTCTAAAAACATTTCATCCAGATCTTATATATTTTATCATGTTTCCCTAGCGCTAAATCTTCATCTCATGAGTTTCCGATCGCGGAATCTGGTGGACAGATGTGGACCGTGTGACTCGACGTGTGAAAGCGCACGGCTTGCCTTGGAACCACCGGTAAATCCTCAAAGCGGCTGTCGTACCTGCGACTGAAAACTATTCCCTTAGGGCATCTTAGGGCGTTTGCTCAAAACATCTCAAAACCACGTCCAAACATTAGTCTATTTTAGAACCAATCATCGCATGTATTTGCTATGTGAAACATGTTTATGCAAATAATTGCAGAAAACCCCTGGATTTTGATATACTATACAGTAATATACAATACAAGAGAAATCTTTTTGTATCTTTGTCTTTTCTGATCCATATCTTTAGGCGGTGCACCCGTCGTGGTCAGGTATCTGCCGCTGGGAGCTGGCAAAGTCCAGTGCTCTTTGAAGATCTTGCATCAAGTCACGCCTATGCGCTGAGTGCGACAAAAAGTGAAACAACATAAAAAGAAATAAAATAACTATAAAATATTATACAAACTATTTCATAACTTCCAAAGATGTTCAATTGGGGGTTGTCCAAAATACCTTTTCCCGGACAGCCCTCAATCGCTCAGCCAATCGCGTAGCAACCGCGGTACCACAGTGAGCAATCGCGGAAGGGTTTGCTCTTCGTTGATCAGATCATATACATAAAATATAAGTTATGTATTTAAATAATGAGGATCCATGCGTGAACGCATTCGATTTCAAATTTGGGAGCAAAATAAGCTTGCGCGGTCCGGAAACGGTCCGGAAAACTCACAGTAGTACCAGCAGCACTAGTACTAGTAGTACTAGTAGTACTAGTAGTACTAGTAGTACTAGTAGTACTAGTAGTACTAGTAGTACTAGTAGTACTAGTAGTACTAGTAGTACTAGTAGTACTAGTAGTACTAGTAGT
>Ga0126342_10016895_pt1 | contig 12670 bp, 10 predicted proteins | sample Cyp1metagenome_FD_92528 | JGI IMG/M metagenome (GOLD analysis project Ga0126342, IMG submission 92528) | Coral microbial communities from Lord Howe Island, Old Settlement Bay, Australia - Cyphastrea 1 metagenome | ecosystem: Host-associated > Invertebrates > Cnidaria > Coral ...
CACGCAACAGGACACGTCTAAAGTGCTGCGCCTGCCACGAAAAATGACGATGGACACGTCCAAAGTGCTGCGCCTGCCACGAAAACTGCAACACATCTTCTGAAAACGTCACAAAAGTATTGCCCCTGCCACGCAAAACGACTTTCGACACGTTCCAGAACACGTCTGAATGTCACGAAGTGCCACGCCTGCCACGCGAAACGAAGCAACGACACGTCTGAAACCCCCAAAAACCACCTCTGCAGAACTTCCCATAGGCACGGCCATACGGGGATCGTGCGGACGGTTGCGAACGGTTGCGAACGGTTGCGGACGCGGAAGCGACGTCGAGCGAACACACCCTCAACCCCCAGACCCCCAGACCCCCAGAGTGAAACGGGAACCCTTGCTACGCATTCGGGAACAAAACCTGTAGAGTTTCCTTCCCAAGCAATGTGATGCCTGGCTGGTCCCCGCAACACAGCCCCAAACATTAACATCATTGGAGATCGTCGCCTTCTGTTTAGGGGAAAACATGTATTCGTTCAACATCCACTGGTTCACTTCGAGAACTGCTTCACCAGATTTTTTTGTTTTCACGGACACAAATCTTGGATCATCTTAGGTAGAAACAGTCATAAATGGGTGCCCACAGATTGATTTTCTACAACCCATTTGTGATTTTATGGGAAATTGATGGATAAACCTATTTTAAAAATTGGAAATTTCCCCACATATTATTGTTATGAGAAATTGATGAATAACATAAAATATCCTATTAATAGTCTATACCATCCTCAAATTTCCCATAAAAAAAGGTGGTCATTTTCAACGCCAACTCTGGGATGATCCCCCAGGGAATCCGATCTGGTGGCCATGTTATGAAGAAGCAACCAACATGTTATTTGTTAATCCAATACCCTCTGGTTATTTAACATAGCCATGGAAAATCCCTTATAAATGGAGGTTTTAATGGGAAAATCATCTATAAATGGGCAATTTTCCATGGCTATGTTAAATAACCAGAGGGTATTGGATTAATTGCTTACTAAATGTGTTCTTTTTTTCCAATAAGACCATTATTGTTTGATGTATCTTTGGATTTATTGGTTATTCTATGTTATTCTTGTGGCCCCATGATACCGGCGACTTCTATTCGAGGGGCACAAATAACGCCTGGGATGCTCAAGTAAACGAGAAATGATCAATATCCGGTTTCAATGTTCACCCACAGTTCTGGCCTGAGTTATACCAGTTATAAGATGTTGTAAGTACTCACAAAACCCCATTTATGGTTCATGTATAATCCCATAGAAATAAAAAGTTTTAACTAATAGCCATGGCCATAACTGCATGGCCGTTTGGTCAATTTCAATATATGGCTTGGATAAAGATAGGTGGACAATTCAATGGACCAGCAGTCCCACCAATAGTCCTTGATTTCAGCAAATTCCGCAATCGTTGACGGCGATTCAGGTGCTTGGATATGAGTCGGAATTCATAACACCTTTCGATCTGGGGTCGCGCAAAGGATTTACAATTCATCATCTAAACCTGGTTTGTGTTCAGGTGTGTAAAGCATGAACAATACTAAACGAATAACGGCAACAACGTACTTCGGGGGTGCATCCCACTTGGTAGCTGGGTTAGGTTATAAATGGTTATAAACCACATAATAAGCAGGACACACATCCAAATAGTTTCCAAATCTCAATAGGCCATATTTTGTGGGGATATTCCCTTACATAGGCCTGAAAAATAGGCCTTATATATGGAATCGGTACCTCCAATTTAGGTGTTTGCCACTCTTAAATCGACCGTTTGTCCCTCTTCCCTTGTGGCACCTTCACGATGGCCAGTGCTGAGTGACAGCATCATGTCACGCCATGACGATCGTAAACAGTTCGCAACATGTGACACCGAAATGGGGGTATGGATTGGTAATTATGGGAGTACAGGATGGGGCCCCATAGTTAGCTAAGTTGGTTTATAAGTGGCTAAAAAGTGGCTTAACAATGGTTTATGGTAGATATAACTATAGTTAATTGGGATTATATTTAATACTTACAACTATATTTGGATGGGGTTATAAACCAACTTATAACTGGAGTGCCCCATCCTGTATGAAACCACCCATTTCATGGAGATAATATAGCGATATTATGGGAATTGCCGCAGTTTCAAAAGCTACCAAATTCAGCGTGGGACAGAATGCTTTATCATGTGTTTTGCTGCCTGCAGGTGGGAATGTCCACTATTTGCAACATGTAGCCGGCAAGTTGACAAGTCTCTGGAAGTGGAAACAACCAATGATATATATATATGTGTCAGTTGCTCACGTGGATTCTGTGTCCAAAACCAGGCCGAAAACTGCAGTAAACATATTTTGACGATTCCAAGTCATAAGCTTCAATTTGCGGTTCTAAACCAAGACATAGTATTACTTATAACATTAATGTCCATTTCCAATCTCTTCTGGTAACAGGACCCATGCCCAGATCTCTTGATTCAGAAGTGACACAATTGTTCCCAAACCAAATGCGTGCATTCTTTCCCATTGCACATCAAACCGAACATCAGTGGCAGCGCTAATTGCCATACCAATAGTTTTTTTTTCTAAGTACACTTAAAGCCCTTTAAAAGCTACAAATGGTTATAAATGGTGTTATCATTCCATACATGGGCTCATTTCACTGACAGAAAAAAACTCTATACATGGGCCAGAAAATGTGTCAGCACTGTGCAATCGGTGGATCCCTGCACCAAAATCTGCCAGAATTCTCTACAGTTAAGTTGTGGCCATCATGGGATAATTTTGGGATAATCATGGGATAATGGACAATAATGGATCATCATGGGATAATCATGGGATATTATACAGCTATGGCCATGTATTAGTTAAAACTTGTTATTTCAATGGGATTATACATGAACCATAAATGTGGTGACGTACTACTTATAACTGGTAAAGGACCACAACTGCAGTTTCCCCATTTGAACCATGTCCACATGCAGTGTGACCATCCAGTGCTGACCTAGCTATGTATGTGGACATAGTTTACAGTGACGAAAACCTTTTATTAAACATCCACCGCCAAACATGATTTCAAGACTCCACAGTTATAGCCCTAAAAACAGTTGTAACTGGTGTTGAAAACCTCATTTAAGCGACATATATATATGTGTGTGTGTGTATCACCTAACAGCGGCAGGAATATTACTCCTATCTATAATTGTTAAGGGCAATCACTCCAGCAGCTCTGCTGCTGATACATCTGATGTTTTTCCCATGAGAGCCAGAATGGCAACCAACAAACACCAATGGTTTCGATGTCAATTGCCCCTATTTCACAATCTATATACATCAAGTCCAACAATTTGGAACCATCCAATATGACTAAAAACAAAATCATAGATAATGATAGATAATCCATGAGACCAACTGAAAGCCCTTGGACATTTTTCAGCCCGATACTTTCATCGATGCTTGGGCCGCTCTTCAGCACCAAGCTGGCTGTTTTCGGCTGCGAGTGCCATGTGAAACAGCCGACAATCTTTGGATGAAGGTGTTAAAGTCCAATTTACCAAAGTATATTTGTATAGCATCCTATCAATGTATATATTGTGCATGTATATTTACCAAAGATGTATCAGTGTTTTTTTAATCTATGAATGACCCCCTATTCAATGTATATTGAATATCATAGAAACAAGGCTGGAGAAGGCTGTTCCCAACAAGGTTTGATGTTTGTCGATCCTACTTTTGGTGGCTGAAGGACGTAGATACCAACGTACCTCTTAGCCATGCACCTACTTCAAAACTGATATGAGTATCATAAGAATTTTACCTCAGGTGCCATATCTGCCATATCTGCATATGTAAAATGTGATCATCCATCCCATACCGGGACCCGTTAGACGGTCCCGTGGTCCAGGGATCTGCCATGAACCAAGTTATCACCAAGGATTGATGACCAAAAACCCCAACACGGCTGGGAAATTGTCCAATGGACCATGGCTGGCACGAAAAATCTTGGTTGGTGTTATTGGTTCGCTGGCTGAGCCGGCTGGCCAGTTACGCAGCAGACGCCGGACGATGACACACCTCGGAATGCAGGACACTACGGCGGTTTTGTTGACATGTGTGGACATATTGATCGAGTGTCTCAGTATGTATTACCTTCTGGTTATGTCAAAATAGCTATTGAAAATTGCCATTTATAGGGAGTTTTCCCATTAAAAATTATGATTTTCCATAGTTATGTTAGTTTACCAGAGGGTAATATGTATGAACCTATTGCATTCTCCTTGCAAAATCCTTATTTCAGATTTGATAAAACAAAACATAACAATAAATACAACAAACATGTGTGCATATGTTCATATAAGGCTGTTCTGTGTTTGGGGTTCCATTTTATGGTCATATATGCATGTTATTCTGGTGCAACCCAAATTCATTCACCAACCCGATAGATATAACCTTATTTTTGGATTTCCCATACTAACCATTATTTCAAGATATTTTTTAGCGACTTCACACATAGGTCGTTTTGGTCCAGATCTACCTCCAAAAAGATAGAACAATTGGAAAACCGGAAAATCCGGAAAATATCACATGTATCATTCCCAGATGCTCCATGTATGGCATATTTACCTACATTTGGGCCATTTTTGGGGTAAATGTAGGTACATATTACCTACATGGAGCATCTGGGATTCTGGAAACACGTTTCATCTTTTTGGGGGCTACATGGGTTTTACTATCCACATAAATTAGAAGGATGTATTGCAACATACTCAGCCACTGGATGCAACGAGAGAGTCACTACTTGGAGGACCGGAGAAAGTGGCGAGACGGGCCGCGAAGCCCACGGCCACTTCAACACCAGTTGCCACGTGGGATGATCCTCCAGCAGTTCCAGTAGTGAATACATAACCAAACACGTTATAGGCTTATAGGGATTACCCTCTGGTAAACTAACAGTTTGCTATGGAAAATCACTATTTGAATAGGTAAATAGCCGAACTAAATGGTCCATTTTCCATAACTATGTTAGTTTACCAGAGGGTATAGGGGTGATGTTCCAACTTCTTGGGGTTTAAAAACCCGCAGTTCTATCCATGAATCAACCCTAAACAGGGCCCCTTTTGTAGTTTTTACATCCCGCGAAATATCCGAAATATCCCATGAAACTCCATTAAAACACATTTTTGGTATATTGTTGTTGGATTGTTGCACTCCCCCCATGGTAAGCCATCAATTCATCCGCCTCTGTTCTCTCCAAGGAACATAAGCCCGGTGAACTTTGCGCTCTGCCGTTGCAGGCCTTTACCGTCACAGTTGAAGTGTCTACTGTCAGCTGGTTCTAGTAGGAATAGGTAAACACCAATAGTAGGAATACTATGATAGAAACTAATTGAGCTAAATAGGAGCTAAATTGGTGTATACATATTCCTACTATAGAATACATATGATAAGTTACTATATGGGCAGCCGTTACTATGTTAGTGACCATTACCACATTAGTAACCGTCACTATGTAGTCTATATTCACTTTGAATACAGCTTTATTTGAAACTTTGTTTCTATAGTAAACAAACACTATTCTTACCAACTTTAGTTGTTTACTACACGTTTGGTTACTACATAGTCCACACAACAAGTAGGCATGTTTCAACCAGATTGCTGACACCGAATAGTATGCAATTGTCTACACAGCAAGTGTGCGTCATATGTAGTCGCTTATTACACATGGGAAAAGATGATGATGTTTAACCACGGAATCATGGGGTGCCAGATGCAGAACTCAGAACCTTCCGAAAAGTGCATCGTTAGCACACGTGGATATGGTCAACATGTGGGAGTTTCGTTTGAATAAAAGCAACGCATGTTTTTCATGGTAAGACATGTCCATGTCAAATGGTCACACGGCACATCCCCAGAACTCCAAGCTTCTTCCCGTTGGATGCTTGATACAACTCAGCGCCACTGGAGCCGCTGGAGCCCGTTTACGATAGCGCTCAGTTGGTTTATACAGTGACATGGCCATGGCTATGAAAGTTATAACTGGTTATTTCAGTGGGATTATACATGTTATAAATGGGGTCTTCTTAGTACTTATAACTGGTATTTCGGGCCAGAACTGTAATCCTGTTCTGCCAGCCCCTCCACCCTTCACCCTCATGCCCATGGGGACGGTCGTACAAAAGGAGTGCAGCAAGGCGAGCAGATCCAGGTGCAACACATTGTCTAAGGCAAAAGCTAAAAGCTGGCATGTGGCGGTGGCCACCAGCTTTGCAACCATATCCAAGTGTATCTCATTGGTCTCAAAAAAGGTTTTTTGGAGTGGACGTGGGGCGTGGACAATGGACATAACAATCACCCCAATATCAGTTTAGGATCTTGGTACAACTTTATGATGCTTCCACTTTAAATTGTGAATTTCTAAAGGATTTTACAAACGCTTTAAATGGTTCCATACAATTTTTAAAGGATTTCCCGCTTTGTGGCTTCAAAATTCTCTATTTCTATCCCTGGCTTTACGATGCTTCGCCAGGTCGGTCTGGCTGCAAGGTGGTACTCCGGTCCGGCTGGAAAGGGGTTTGCCCCACTAGCCATAGATATATCATGCCTTTTACCAGTTAAAAACTGGTTGGTGGTTGAGCCAGCCCTCTGAAAAATATATGTTCGTCAGTTGGGATCATGAAATTCCCAATATATGGAAAAATAAAATTGATGTTCCAAACCACCAACCAGCAAGTTATAAATGGTTATGTCTATGGGGTTGTAGATTTTCACTGACTTATAACTGGTATTTTGGGCCTTAACTGTAGATGTATCACTCATATTAGAAAATAATAAAATAAAATAAATTTGTGTACGGCCTTACTTGTAGATGTATCACTCATTTTAAAAACAATAAATAAGTAAAATAAATTTGTGGTATACACGATTGTTTGACACAGCCATATATCAGATTGTCTATGTATCCCACTACATCTAGAGATTATTTATCCCAGATTGTAGACCCATTATGGCCTACATACCACGGTTGGCATACTAGTATCATCTAGTATCATGGTTAATAACATTACCGTACTTGTTCACTGTTTACACACCATTTTATTGAAAGTTTAAATCTCTTATTGTATACTAAAATGCATATTTTCATATAAGATGCAGGCTGTGGGGATGCTATTCCAGTTGGTAAAATCCCTATACTAAACCCATTTGGCTTCGGTCAAATCCCAAATAAACACCATGATTCTCATCCTATTGAAATGTTCAAGTACAAAGTGGTGTCCCATAGTTTGCTAAATTGGATGTGATGTCCCTTTAACCATTGATATATATATATATATATAAATATATATATATATACGTATATATATATACGTATAAATACGTGTATATATATAGACATACACGTATATATATATATATACGTATATATATATATATATATACGTATATATACGTGTATATACGTGTATATATATACATTATATTTACACACACCAAACACCACAGAGTTGACCTACTTATGTTCACCAACTTATCTGAAGGGGCACAAGTTGCACCAATGTCCCACAGTTATGCAGTACCCAAGTACCCACCAAAAAAATATTACAGACGATGGATCCATAATACCCTCTGGTAAACATACATATATAGCAAACTGGAAAATCACCATCTTTATGTTCTGTAAATCAACTATAACTGGGCCATTTTCCATAGTTAGGTTAGTTTACCAGAGGGTATTTGTGATGATGATCAAAGTATATAGGTAAATCAACTATTTCTATGTGCCATTTTCCAGTTCGCAAACTGCAACAAATTCCAAACCGTGGCTATCCAGTGATCTTTGACTGGAACGGCAGCACCTTCGCAACACGGACAGACCCACCTTAATAGAACATCCCCATTCGGTCCCAAATAGGCGACTTCAGGCAGGGATTAATCCAGTGATATTCCCAAACCTTTTTTTTGCGATGTGACAAACCAATAAACCCACATTGGGGCTTATCCCACAATTTATATCCCATATCAGGTTTATGGCACATGAATCCCCTGATAAACCTCCATATATCTCGCTGAATGAGATAACATGTCACTCACCAGTCTGAGTTATGGCCATGGTTATTAGTTTTAACTGGTTATTTCGGTGGGATAAAAAACATGTTGTAAAGTAGGGCCCCCTAGATAGCTAAGTTGGTTTATAACTCCAATAACTATGGTTTATGGTACCTATAACTATAGTTAATGGGGTTTATAAACCATCTTATAACTGGTATTCCGGGCCATAACTGTAAGATGCTATGACCTCGCGGGTGATGTCACTGGAATGCTGGTTCGTCAAGGGATGTCATCCATATGGCCCAACTCAACATTTCAGCGAAGGTTCGCGCAGCAAAATGGCCCAAGTTATACCACAGTCATGGCCATTTATTAGTTATAAATGGTTATTTATGTGGGATAAAAAAAACATCCGGTAAAGGGCCACAACAGTACTAACAAAACCCCATTAATAAAATGTATAATCTGACTGAAATAACCAGTTGTAATCAGTCATACCCTCTGGTAATTTAACATAGCTATTGAAAATGGCTATTTATAGTGGATTTTCCCATTAATTGGTGATTTTTGATAATTATGTTAGTTTACCAGAGGGTAACTAATAACCATGGCCATGTCACTGTTCGGAAATCACCATCTGACCATCTGGGCGATTTCTCCAAGTGCAGGATCCATGGATCGGTATTTCCATGGGATGAAAGAAAACTCCTGCAACGGATTGGTGAAACATATCACAACCGAACGAGGTGAACCAAGCCAACCATAGTTGTAAGACTATTATATTCATATTAATCCCTAAGATCAATGATCCCATTCAAGTCCCATCCACATCCAATTTTTTAAAGAGTGGTTTCTCAAAAAACAACAAAATCCCATGTTGTTTTCCAACAAATCCATGACTTTCCCATTTTTCAAAGTTTTTTTCCCATATTTTTCTCCAAACAGCTCCATGCGTTTCCCACAAACCCCACAGTAGAAGGACAAATTATATAATCAAACCCCAGGTGGATGATGTCATATATTGTTTTATATGTTCATCCCAACATTTATGAATGTTATTGTTATATAACATTTTATTCCCCCGAACCCCCTGAATTTCAATGTTATTGTTGTTATCTCCAGGTCAGTCCTCAGGGGTTTGCTTTGTTTCGTCCATTTATGGCCATGCTGTGTGAACGCCAATAACATTGAACTTTGGGATTTCGGTTCGAATAAATCGAAACATCCCCAAACAATAACATCTAATGTTTTTTTAGTTATTATCCAATTATCATCCAATAACATTGTTCGGGATATCCAATAACATTAGTAACATTATCCAATAACATATAGTTTGTTTGGTTCAATACCATGGTATTTTAGTGTTGTTTTAGCTACCCTCTGGTTATATGTTGCATAGCCATGGAAGCCATGGCCCATCGAAATAGATGGTTTACCGAACTTAAAAATGGTGGATCTTTTCATGGCAAACTGTTAGTCATAACCAGATGGTAATAGAAGTGGTTTAGAGACATCTATAAAAGAATCTATAGGGAATCTATAGGAATCCAATACTATACTTTACCGAACTTAAAAATGATGATTATCTCAATGGATTGGTTTAAGGGAAAATCTACAGGAAACCATGGTTTTTACCATCAGATATAGGGCTTTCCTGTAAATTTTCCCATCATCCAATTCGATGATTATCCACTTCGTCCCCCAGCGCCTCGGCCTCTTCGACGAGCGCGGCCGCGAAGGCCCCGAGTGGCCCGATTGGCTCGGCGCCTTGATGCGTCGCATGGGCGGCACGCGCGGCACGAAGGCGGGGGCACGTGGCAGCTGCCAGGTGTCCTGGCCCAAAAAAAAGACCACAAAGTGGGGCCCCCAAAGGATAGCTAAGTTGGTTTATAACTCCAATTTTTCTATGGTTTGTGGTACCTATACCTATAGTTAATGGGGTTTATAAACCATCTAACATCACTGGGGGGCCCCACATTGCAGGAAAATTTGGGATGACTATGGGGCCAAGATAGGTGAGTTGAGATATATAAAAGTGATTGAATTCTATGGTTTATGGTAGATATAACTATAAAGTTAATGTTTGTTCTTTGATCCAACTATGGGATTACTACTATGGGAATACTGATACTATGCGATGTATGATGGGTATCTTACGTAATATAATCCCAATGTGATTACTATGTTACTAGAATTAGTAATTACTTTGGAAATTTATGAATGATGTATAGTTTTTGATTTTTAAATGTGATTACAATGTGATGACTATGAGATGTATGATCGGTATGTGTGTGTTGGGATTTAAAAGTAATGGGAATATCATGGGAATATGAAAAATAGTGGAGTTGCTAAGGATTATATAATTGAATATCACGGAAATATAATGGATAATTATGACCATGGGAATTTAGAGTGATGACCAGGTTTTCAAACCAACCAAAAACTGTAACATGATTTGTTTTCCAAGCATGATTGGTGGGCCCTCAACAGGTAACTTGGGTTCCAGAGGAAACCAATGCAACTTTGGTGCCAACACAAACAGTTTGGGCCCACGTTGCTACCCCATGTTTTTTTTTTCCGATATACTGCCAAACACCAAGAAACCGATCACTGTTCCCATGTGTAGGAAAGTGTATAAACCCTGAACGATCGATCACCGAATAGGAGTATATAGGAATGTAAAGAAATAAACATTTATGGTACATAAACCAAAAAGAACAAGTGTCTGCAGAAAAAAAAACATCATTTGGATAAAACTATAGGCCAACCTTAGAAGGTGGTGTCCCATAGCGCTAAGTTGCTATTTCCATGACTCCGTCCTATTAGTTGTTTGGGTTTATTGAAGACGTAGACCATAGTTCATGGAGAATATAAACCAACATATACTCATAATATACCGCTGTAAACTAAGATAGATGTAGACTTAACCCACCATTTGCATATCGTGTTCCAAGGCTTTCTCCATGGGGAAACCCCCAGCTCCAGCCGTCACGTTTTCAAACCCAACCTCTGTGACGGCATCATTCGCTTCAGAAGGTGCCTCACATGGGGGGGTTAATCAATGGGAATCTGAGGATTTCAAATGGAGCTACGTTAGTACATGTTAGTGTCATATTTTTGGCCATATTTTGCTACCTCCAATTTAGGTTCCTGAAATGGCCATTGATTTAATTGCACCATGTTATCTCAATGGAAACTGAAAAAAAAACTATGGTTAATTATCCCAGCTATAGCCCCAAGAAATTGCCAGTCATGTTGTAACTGTCAACAACATTCAACAACCTCATATTTATGTGATATGACCTTAATTAATTGCAGTAAAATCGCATTTATAGTTGTGAAGGGCAATAACTGTTCTTTCCATTTCCTGTAGCCTGGCCATGCCTGGCCCCTGGTGAGGAGATACCCCATGTCACCATGTACGTGGATGTACTTGGAGGATCCTCTAACTTAGTTAAATCTGGGTTCGTAGCCTCTGGTAAACATCCAACAAATTATGGAAAAACACTATTTTTAATGTAAAAATCAAGTATTTCTATGGCCATGTTCAATAGCTATGTTAGTTTACCAGAGGGTAAGTTTCCTAAGTCTTAGCTATCCCTACAATGTACAAGGTTGTAACTATGGTTCCTAGCACTGAGATGATCCAAGTACAGTATATCCGTTTAAGCATCTTAACACATTGATATCATCACAGCATATCACAGCAATCCCATGATTGCCATGATTAACCATGGATTTATAGATCTGTATGATAAATAGTAAGATTATTTTTCTGTATCAGATATATATATATATATGATATTAACCATGATCTATCATAGTAACGATTCTTGGGCTGGTTCCGGATATGTTTTTTTCCTCTAAGTTCTTCATTGAATCCCCATGAAACCGCATGAAAACATCCGCCATCCCAACTTATGAGGCGATTATATATATAACATCTTTCGGAATCCGTTTTCATCAAGTCAACTGCACCCAAAAATGAACCCATGTATGATGAAAATCCTATAGTTTCCAATGTGTTTGTCTACATTTAACCCATATGTTCCAACAAAAACACAATATCCCATCCCATATGTTCCATGTATGGAATATTTACCAACATTTGCCCTGAAAACATGTAGGTAAATATAACATACATGGAGCATATGGGCATGATATTTCCATATTAAAAACAAACACATCAAAATCATCCCAACTGTACCCCCGAGTAACCGCCCTTCCTGGATCCCGTCATCAGAACCTCCTCAGGCTCTTCATCCCTCGTCGAAGCCACCTTCGACATGGGGAGCGGCCGGCGACCTGACGGTATAGAGATCAGGCTGGAAAAATCGTGAGTTTTCATCCGTGCAAATTTAAATGTTTCATGATTTAGCAAGCAAACACCATTATGAAATAATTATTAATAGAAACCATCGTGAACTTGGGTTTAGCTTATAATTGAAAACCGCTTACTTTCAGTTGTATCTTACAAGGTGGACCCCCTAATTCCCCACCTGCCAGGTGAGGGTTGTTAGATTTTATCAGAGTTGTTCTCCTCCTCCTCGGCTAGCTGTCCTCCTCCTCCTCCAGTTTCTCCTCGACCATGTCTGCATCAACTTCCACCTGCAC
>Ga0126342_10016896_pt1 | contig 12670 bp, 11 predicted proteins | sample Cyp1metagenome_FD_92528 | JGI IMG/M metagenome (GOLD analysis project Ga0126342, IMG submission 92528) | Coral microbial communities from Lord Howe Island, Old Settlement Bay, Australia - Cyphastrea 1 metagenome | ecosystem: Host-associated > Invertebrates > Cnidaria > Coral ...
ATATTATATATATATATATATATGTATATATCATATATATATATATCATATTATATATATATATATACATATATGTATATCATATATCCAAATATACGCGTGTTGTGCCACCATGTTTGATGCTTTAGTCACTTAAGTCACCATGCTACAGAGGTCTCGCTCTCCAAGGCCCCGGTCCTGGGACAGTAGTAGCCGAACCAACGGTGGAATGGCACCTGACTGAGACCAAAATGGAAGTAAGATCCACGGGATACCCTCTGGTAGACTCACATAACTATGGAAAATCACCATGTTTAATGGGTAAATCCACTATTTCTATGGCCATTTTCAATGGCTATCTTAGTTTACCAGAGGGTCATTCCCATGCTTCTAAGATCCATGTTTCACCTCAAAATGGAACGATCCAAAGGAAAGTGTCTTCCCATCCATCGTTCGGATCAGACAAGAGATGGAACTCAGCTGCTAAGCACGGCACCTGCCCGGCCGATGTCTTCCCTCACGCTGGAATCATCCTGTGATTTGGGGATGGTTTCCAGGTCGATTTGGCAATCCCGGGGAAGTTGATATCAAGTCCTACCACGAAGGATACAACCATAGATGCCGTGGCCTGAAGCCACAAGAACTGGTTTAACTACAAAGAAAACTCTGCTACTGAAAAATGGCCAGCCAATCTGGGGCCTATTGAAGAAACGTTTAAAAGAAATGAGCCATACCCCAGGGATAGCCGTCTCCTCTCCAACCATTGATGCAAGCATAGCCAACTGCATGGCCGAAAGGGCTCCTACCTAGGGCCAGATGTTGAAACTTCAGGTTGCAGCCGGCAACACATTGTATGTGTGCATTTATAGACATATACATTGACATATATACACATACACATGCACATACACATACACCCACACATACCCGTATACGTATACGTATAAGTACACGTATACATCTAAATATACATATACATAATTCATATTCATATACGTATTCATATACATATATACATTAATATAAGGTGGGGATCAAAATTGGGTACCCCCAAAAGCTCTATATGGCTTCATGCTCAAAATAACTACAACCTCTGGGCTGGGTCCGGTATGAACAGCAACCGAGTTCGGGCTCCCCAACACTCCGTGTGTCCTGAATCGCGGCGCCGCGCCAAGATCCATTGAAACTGAAACCATCCCTTGGATCTCATCATTCTCATCACTTTGGGTTTACCACATTACCTGGTTAATATGTGGTTAATATGTGGTTAATAATGGTTAATAATGGTTAATGATGGTTAATGATGATGGTTACTATATGGTTAATGATGGGAAATAATAATCTGGTTGGAGGTTGCTGCTAACCCCTCTGAAAAATGATGGAGTTAAAGTCAGTTGGGATGATGACATTCCCAATATATGGAAAAAAATGTTCCAAACCACCAACCAGTTACACATCCTGTTTCATCATTACCATTTGAAGACAAGATGGGTCAATAGATCTCCCACATGGACCCATCTTCCAGGAATCTGTTTTCGGAGGCTTCCAATCCACCAGCCGGTCACCAGCCTCTGCCCACGGATGCTTGGGTTCCAGTAGGGCGTCCACCGCCTGCGAACTTCCAGGAACTTCGGGAATGTTGGGAACAGATAGATAGGAAACCTGCGTTTTGACCGTTTTTTAACAACAAATATATGGTTTTCCTGCAAATGGTCCATTCAATGTTTGGAAGTTCTGGATGAAAATGGTCCAATGTGTCTGGATGAATTATCTGTTTCAAACATTTGAGTATCATTGTGTATCTGGTGATAATTCATGATAATTCGACGTTTCTGTACATGAAAGTGTAATAATGCATCCTCAAATTTGGATGCTACCATGCCATGGAAGATACCCTCTGGTAATTTAACATAACTATGGAAAATCACCATTTTTAATGGGAAAGTCCACTATAAATGGCCATTTTCAATAGCTACGTTAAATTATCAGAGGGTATGCTACTAACATAGCGTCTCAAGCCTCTGTGAACGTCGCAGCATTACCCATACTGAGATCATGAGAGATTCGAAAACCAAATGTGGGACGATGTTCCAAGCCATTTGCCATTTGATCCGGCCAAATAACATGTTGCCACTTTGAATAAGTGGCCTTCTCCTTTTCAGATCTTATGAAAATTTGGTATAGGTCATCCTGGAAATTCAACCCAATTTGCTTTACCATCACTTACCAGTCTTTTCTGATCCATACACAGTAGAGTTGGCCACGAAACTCTCCACGGGTCCCCCTCACAGCACCTGTTTGGAATCCATCAACTCAACCATCACCGCGAGGTCATTCGTCTGGAACGCCTCGCGGAACAGTCGTCGATCCGGAACGATTTTAATCCTCTGGCTTGTCAAACCAAAATTTGGCTTGCATTTGACTGGGGGTCAATAGGTACCAAATTGTGGTATAATTATACGTTTTTTATCATGGTTTTATCATGTTTATCCATCCGCAAAGTGTCCAACAATTGATGATGATTCATGACTTCGCAACAAGATATTGGCAGTTAAAAAGAGGTAAATGGACCAGGCGAAAACAAAAAGGTCTATTGACCCACTGTTGCTCAACAAAGAATGAGGGACTATTCCTCCACCGCATGTTGCTTTGCCAGTGCACGTTGTTGAAAGATGTGGGATTGAAGTCAACCAGTCCATCAAAGACTAAAGTAACTAGCATGTATTTCTCCGCAACTCAAGTTCTACAGCAAGTTGGAAACTTACCAAATTGATCCAAATTGCTATCTCAAAATACCCCCAACCCCCTTAGTCCCCTTTGTTTCGTCTGTTTCCCAACACCCAACACGCCATCAACCCCCCGCCAACATCCGTTGCGTTTTAACCGACCGAGAAACCGCGTCGAATCGCTCGGCATCGGGGCCAGTGGAGATGTACACGATCCGCAGACGAGTGTTCACCTCATGGATATCTGTGGCCTTCTGGCCCAGAAAGCTGAAAAACAAGCCTGCGGGCCTGCGGCCTGCCTGCATGTCTGATATGTAACATGATATAAATTAGATATGATATATGATATGATATGATATGATATGAATATTGATATGATATGATATGATATGATATGAATATTGATATGATATGATATGATATGATATGATATGATATTAATATTGATATGATATGATATGATATGAATATTGATATGATATGATATGATATGAATATTGATATGATATGATATGATATGATATGATGATCATTTACTTTGATCGTGTAATATGATCATGTAACGTATAGTCAAAAAAGGTATGCGTGTTGTGAGTATATACCACATATAATGTACCCTCTGGTAAACTAACATAGCTATTGAAAATGGCCATCTATAGTGGATTTACCCATTAAGAATGGTGATTTTCCATAGTTACGTTAGTTTACCAGAGGGTATCGCCCCGCCAAACATTCTTGTTGGCAATCAGGTAGGCTCCAAAACAAATTCCGTGGGTGACCATACCAAATTTGATGCTCGTCTAAGTTTCACGATAAACAGAAGCAAAACAGCACCTTTCATTGAGTATCGACAGCCAGCTTCATCGCTGCTTCATGATACCTCTTACAAGCCCTTCCTACTGCAAAAATTCATTTCATAGTTCACACAGTTCACAGTTTGTCGGTGAATACCTTCACAACCCATGGTGCGGTGCCCCTTCCAATTCCCCCTAACAGGTTGGTCACGAGAAAACCGTTGGTCACTAAACCGGCCACTGACAGTCTTCCAGTCGTATTTGTCCAGTTCATCCAACTAAATCGCCGTGACTATCCCAAATATCCCAATAAACAACATGATTCTTATATAAATCCCCACAAAAAATAGATGATCTCAATCAACAATGAACCAGTCGTGCCTTCCCGAAACATTCGGAAAGGTTGCGTGCCTCAGTCTTGATCCAAGACCTACATCAAGACCATCAATTTTTTTTCCCTAGATGCGATGCAGAAAAGGTCAGAAAATCTCACTGTTTTAGTGGACGAGTGCTATCTATACACCTGGCCTGGAGTAAAATTCAGGCGACCTCTGGCTGCTGAGGTGGTCACATTTGGCGGCAGCGATGGAGCCGGTTCCTCGGAACTCGCGAGAGAGCTTTCAGCCACAGGAATGGCGGTGTTGATTGGTGTTTATACATCAAAACTAACTATTCAAAAATGATGGATCTAGCCAAGAACTGGGCTTAAGCCACCAAAATGGAAGATGTAGCCAACAAATCTGACATTCAAGGGTCCACCAGTTGGATTTTTCGAAACTGTACAGGAAATCGTTGTCAAATGCTTCGGAAGGTCCTGCAGATTTCCCCAATTCATGTCGAATTCTCCAAAAATGGACTGTACCATGCCCCAATTCATGGCCATTCTATGCCCGAGTGAAATGCTGGAAAAACCACTGGGTATTTTCAATGGGCCACCCAGTGTCCGCTCAGCCGCTCAGCCCATCAGATCTGAGTCATCGCACCAAGTGGATCCTGGCTGACCGGCCGCATTTTGGGGCGAAGATTTTTGTTCAGGGCCAATACCTGAACCAATCCCAACAAGATGTCAGAGTATACTATTACTATTTCCCTCTGGTAAACTAACATAGCAATGGAAAGATCCACCATTTTTAATGGGAAAATATCCACTATTTCTATGGCCATTTTCAATAGCTATGTTAAATTACCAGAGGGTATACCGTTTTACTGTTGTCTGAATAGGATTCGACTCTTCTATCTTTGGGGTCACTCTAAACAGTGTAAAAATGTGTTCCTGGTTTTATGCGGAGCAGGCTCAAGATCCAATATTTCAGAGCCCCCAAGCCTATTGGCTTCCCAATTCCATGGTTTGTGAGAGGTACGGTAGAGGTACTATATACTACCCATCGTTGTTCTTAGTGATGTCATATCCCAATAGTTGCTGCTTCTGTGCGGATCATTGTCGATTTCATCCCCACTGAAAAAAGCAGTATTGCTCAAAACGTGGTCTATGGCTGCGTGGCTTATTATACTCATCTGAGTCATCTCACATTCTCGGACCGGGATTCCTTACAATGGAAAAAATGGACATCCCCTGACATCCCCCAAGATATAATCCAACATACTCCAACCCTGGACCATGGCTTTCTCTGTGTACAAAGTTGTAGAAATATGGAGCTTTCCTGAGTCATGGTGGTACCCCTAGTCATCATCATCCATTTTGAAGGTATTTTCCATTATAAACCATCCATTTGGGGGTACTCCCATTTATGGGAACCCCCATATCTCACAATTTGATTCCTGGTGGAAGACTTCCGGTTGGGGCCCCGCACCGGTCCAACGGCCGTTGCGCCGACTCGGGCCGATGAATACAGCACCTGCAAGCAGTAAATAGTGCAAGTCACTATGGAGGTTTCCATAGATGGGGGACTCCCATAACGGATGGTTTATTTCCTGGAAAATCCTATATTAAAATTGATGATTTGGGGGTACCCCCATTTCAGAAAACCTCCATATGGTAAACAGTTTCAAACACTTCTTGGAAGTGCAGAAAGGTTTATGGGTTCGCTTTTTTCCACATTGCCACTTGTATTTGGGAATGTGGAGGATTCGCCCTCTGGCAATCGTTCGAGGTGATATCCTCAGAAGCAAAATCCATCCGGAACCTACGCAGGAACCACTGGAAGCCACTCATCTGGGCGCCCACACAATTGCTGAAGGACTGCTCGGAAGTTGAACATCACTACGGCACTAGATCCCAACTTTGGAGATGTGCCGGGAGTCCGAAGGTACCTATTACGGGAATTCACCTTCGTTTTTTAGTTGATGTTGCGCCTTAATGGATTTTGTATGATTGTGTTGGATTCTTGCTGAGTGGATTTTTTGTTTTTGAAGGTTTTGGTTCAAATCTTCAATGCCTGGTTTCTGAGTAAACCTACAGTAGGTCCGTATGTGGTTGAGTTCAAAAGCTCAGGGATTTTCAACCAAACTTCGCAAAACTGGTCCTACGGAGCCTTCAAACATTAGCTGCGGCGCGTTGAAATTTCCAAAATCTCAAGGATCCAAAATTTGGAAAAGTACACTGGAAAATGCAGGGAATACCTTTGCATCGAAAAATCCCACTGCCACATCCCAAGGATTGTGTATTTTTGGGCGTATGCCAAACGAGATATTCAGTGGCTAAAGACAAGCTCAATCAATGGTGCTGGTGCTGGTACACTGCTTTTACTTCTAAGTATTGCACCGATGTGATATTGGGTCGAGCAAATGGAAGCAGCAAAGTTTCCAAAAAAAAACGAAAGTATATAATGGACCCTGGATCCTCGCAGATTCATTACAGAAAGCACGTCGAGAAGCCAAGAACAAATGGTTTTTGAAATGAACCCAAACTCCATACTGAACTGGGTTTCCAATGATGGATTGATAGTTCACTTCACAAGTTTTGTTTCTTTGAAGTGTACTTCTTTAGTTCTCGAAACCAAGAAAAAAGCTGACATGGTTACATGGTTCGACCGTTTCTTGCCAGTTCGCGCCGATGCAACTAGGATCAACACCTGCGCGTTTCTATGGACTTTCGCCAGTGTTTCCCAGCACCTCAAAGTCCAGATGGGTTTTCCAATGGTTTCCGCCAGGGAAACTCCACGGGCCCGAGAAATCGTAAGCTTTCCACGCCATGGATGCAGCTCTACGCCTTGGAATCCTCCGTCTCCTCGTCGTCAGCCGATGGAGGCGCCAACGGCGTCGAAGATGTTGAGGTCACTTTCCCTTCTTGTCCTTGGATGGGTTACATTCCACCATAGTCGATATGATGGCTTTTGCACGGTCCCAATACTTTTTTGAGAATCTCCCATTTTCTGCAAAAGCAACAGCTGTGAAGAATTCACTTTTCAACAGGCGGTGATGACGTAGAACTTTCAATGGCCAGCCAAGATGCTTTTTTGCTCTTCTTGGTTTTGCCTTTCTTCTTTACCTTCTTGGCTTTCTTTTTCTTCTTTTTTCCTCACAAAGATACACAAAACAGGGACTGTTGCAAACTGAATAGTCGCATGGCCCAAAGATTTGCAGCTCCATCGCACCTGAAGATTCGCTGGACGATGAGTCACTGGAAGAGCCGGAACCTGCTCGAGGCGTTGGGTCCTGAAGGGGGGGTTCTGTGTTTCACCCACCCAAATCAAAGCCGTGCTGCTTTTTCAGGAAGGGATCATCAAGTTGGTTAACCGGCCAAACAGAAAAGACAAATATGACAAATGACATCTGAAACATCCTGAAACCAATTTTTTCTTGATAATCTCTGCAGCAAAGTGACTGGAACTGCTCTTCTTTGCTTTTTTCTGCTTCTTTTCCAGCTTCTCCTTTTTCTTCTGCGCCTTGTGACCGAATTCAACGGCAAAAAAAACTGGCAGCAAAAGCAGCAACAACATATGGAGAGAGAAGCTTATCAAAGTTGAGAAAAGTAGGATCTCAAACAAAAAAACACACAAAAAAAAATAGAAGAAGAAGTATCATGATAAATTGACAGAGAAGGAAAATTGTATGGGTTTCAGTGAAACTATGCTCCCAAAATCCCACTGTTGATCAACCACGTTGGCTGGATTACCATTCAAAATAATGAAAAAACAGTGGTATGTAATGGATACCAGAATCATGAATCAACAATTACCCTCCAGCAGTAAATTAACATAGACCCTGCCCTCAATCAGGGGTTGGAAGATTTGTGTCCACTAAACATGGGTTAATTTCAGGGTCAAACTCTTAATCTATCAGATAATTTCAGGTTCTATCTGATTTTCAGAGTTAAACTGTTGAACATCAAGTTGAACTATTTTCAGGTTTAAACTATAGCTAGACTATAGTTTTATATAATTATATAGTTTAAGGTGAATCACCCCAGGGGGCCTTGGAAATTCCCTCAAAAAACGCCCGACTTTTGGGATCCCCAAGGCCCGGCTCCCCCCCGGTCGCAGCGCAGCTCAGCTTGGGCCTTCTTCTGCCGTTCCACGGCACGCGCCTGCTGCTTGGATTCCAAGCGGATCACCTGGGATTCACCGACAAAGTGAGCCTTTTCTTTTGTTGAAAAAAAAATGAAAAAGTGAGAAGTGGGAGAAAAAAAAGCATTGAAATAGTTCCTAAACCCTCCAATTCCTCGATGATAGTGGCACCTCAATGGCGTTCGCATCCAGAAGACCTCCAGCAAGATAGGTGTCCACCACCTAAAGGACACTGACTCGAAATGACCCAAAACATGTGGCCACAACTGCTATACCCTCCCTGGATGTAATATTTTCATGGGTTCTTTGGTGAAATGACCCCACTCTTTTCCAATCGAAAAGTTACTGGCAGCTGGCGGTGGGTCATTCCAGAATAATCTACTTGGGTTAACCACCAAAGACGCCAAGCAAGTGGGAATGCCTTGACATGTCTTGACTATTTGACTATCTTAAATGGAGGCAAGTATCGTAGTTTTTCTATGTGGGTGTGCCATCTTTTTCCGGCTCTCGGTGGTGTGAATGATACTTGCTTGATGGTTTCAACCCATGCTATGGTGATACAATGGGTTTCAACCCAACCAAAATCCGCATGTCAACCAAGAAATATTGATTTGTGATGTCCATGACAAAACACCCCTAACCATGGGCATTTTAAGATCATAACTTCACAGAACGCACCAACTTTGGGGCCACTTGTGGCCTTCATAAAGGTCACACTTGGACTAAAGGCCACATCGAAGACCTGCGAACATAGATCGATCAGCAAACAGGATCGACAAACTCCCCACGTGCAGCCAGATCCAACATGATCCAACCATTTGATTGGTGGCTTCAGCCCCATCCAGTAAAAAAGTTCTTAGTCAAATTATAAGCATCCTAAAAATGGCGATGAAGACAAAATGCTTCAAACCACCAGGACCACCAAACAACCATCCTGGAAACCGAACTGACTGTTCCTGCAAGTTGCAGAGGCCCTTTCACATGTGAAGGTTGATATCAAACTTTCAGCTACAGCGGAAATGCACCAACTCGGCACAACCCTGATTTTTTGAGAGGCTTTGGTATTTCCGATTTGATGACCATTTAATAAAAGAAACAATCAATGTTCCAATTCCTCATTTCTGGTATGTCCAGTCCAAATGATACATGCCAACTGGGGGATGGTTGATGTTTCCGATTTTGGATTTCTCTGGAAAAACCGGCGAAAACGCCGGTTTTTCCCATGGAAATTCCCCATGAATGGTTGTTTAAAGCCATAATCTAACCCAAATCCCATGGCATTGCCCATGAATTCCCCATATCAGTTGGTTATATGGCGCCAGATTGATGAGAATTATCCAAGGAACTGGTGAATGACCTTGGTTTATACCACCCATTTATGGTAGATTTGGGCATGGTGTTTTCTCTTGCTCAACATCCAAAAAAAATATCCCAACATTAGGTGGATGATTTCGATTCGCCCAGTTACAAACCCCTACTAAGTGGGTAATGGTGGTTCATGGTGGTTAATAGGCTATAAACCAACAACAATGGGAATATTATGGTGATCTGATGATCAATATATGGTTCATATATGATCCTGATTTAAGTCAACTCTGATTATCCCTCAAACAAAAGTTGTTGTTTTCTCGCCCCGACCATGCACCAGTCGGGTGATCCGTCACCTGTTTGATCTGCGCCAGTACCGCTGTCAGGTCCTCGGTGGTGGCGCGTTTCTCCACCACGTCCCGCAGCTTTCGGGCGGCTGTCTGAAAGCGGAGGAAGGATGGCTTAACGAAGGGATCTGACATAGGATTTAACCAACAACACTGGGATTGTCATGCGAATATAACCAGCATCATATGAGATGGCTATGTTCCATTATATGTGCATCATATAATATGTAATTGGGAATGATATGCAATATGACCAGTGCAAATGGATGTAATGATGGAAATATAGCCAAGGGGATATTCAGACAGGAAACCGTGGATTTGTAATGTGGTAAACCCAGCAGGAAACCATCCCCGATATTACCACAAATGAGTGGAGGAAAAACTCCCCAAATGGTAGCCACATTACTAGATTTTACATTTCACTTTTGAAGCCCTACCAAACTATGAAATTTGGGGCCATTGTTGATTGAATTGTTTTTATGTACCATGAAACCTGCAGCTTCGGCCGTGGTACAATCCATCATCCAATCTCAGGATATCTCAGGGACTTAAGTCATCTGCAATGTTGATCCATAATGATCCATGGACGATTCAGGTTGCCGAAAGGCCCCTCCAGCCAGCATCCGTTCCTGAAGTAAACGACACACCGAACTTTTGAAACACCATTTATGGGGCCAGGTTGACACATGACGCGCCTTGTTTTCCACTTAAGCTGAAGCTCTAGGAGCAACACATATTCGTAGAGGCCTCCTTCTTGCCGTCCTGACATGCTCACATACAACGATCTGTCCTGAACCAGAACTGCTGTGGGTCTCAATGTGCCCGGACACTCCAAGACTTCCATGAAAGTTGTGTCACCTGGACGGATGGTCAGCATTGGTCAACACCTTTCTCCGGCCATAGTCAGCAACATATATGGTTCCAGCTTCAGTTACGAACATTTCCCAAAGGTCAATTCTTGGCTCAGCTGGGACTTGTCCCACGACAGGCTCGAAGGACGCAGCCGGATTGAATCGTAGAATGCGGTGTTTGATGTTGTCAAGAATATAGATCACCTCTTCCTTGGTCACAAACATGGTTGTGGCATGTTGTGGCCGTGCCCTGCAGATCTTCCGCCAGACTCTCAAAGGCCATCAGCGTCTGGAGCCTCGAGCCCTCCAACTTCTGCACACCTTGAACGGTCAGCACGTACAGCACTCCGGTGGGCGAGCAACATATGTAATTCGCGTGCCAGTCATCAAGCACGACGCGTCCAAATGCATTGTGACGGCCAAGCACCCTCTGATTTTCAAGACCCACAAAGATCTCGCCGCTGGGCACGATGTCCCAGGTCATTGATCCCTGTCATTCTGGTACCTTCACGGCTGGGTGGCTGGGTCGGTTTCCAACAAAGGAGCTCCTTACAAATCGAGTCCAGGCCATAAATGGCACCTTCGTGCCAGCACAACTGTACACAGGATGTAGGAAGCACTTGTCGCCCTGAAAACTCTGTGCTGGCTCCCAAATCCGGTGACCAGTGCTGTAAACAACGCCTCTAAAGGAGAGAACCCACAGTCAAGAGAATGTTCAAATCTTGACTGTGGGTTCTCTTTCGGCACTGAGTTCTCTTTCGGCACTGAGCTTGCAAAGCGTCTTTGGCTTTTCGGTGCAGGTGGTTACTATTGAGACCAGGGACAGGCAAGCGACCAAGGCGAAGTAAATTATCAACAGAAATCGACCTGAAATCCACGTAGTGCAGAAGCGCACCAAGAAAAACCTCTCTGTTGTCTCTGTCATTGGAGATCTTGAGCCAATTAAAGAGGGCTTTGAAGACCACCTCTTCGCGAGAAACCACCAAATCTTCTCTATCCAAAATTCCGGCCAGCTGACCAGGATCGAGTTTTCCGAAGTCTAGCTGCTGGCTGCAAGTCTCAAAATCTTCCGCAACCTTCTCTTCACATGCAGCTTTCAAAGTATGAAGGCCATGTGCTTCTTGCAAAATTTGCCGGGCAGAATTGCTGTTTAAAGAAGCACGGAAGCCTGTCTCAATCGCATTTGCTAGCTTTGGTAAGCTGAAGGCCTCCACCAGTCCAATCAGTTCCAGACCAGATTCCAGATTCACCTCAGGTTGCCCACCATAGACATAGTCAAGCAAACCATGGACCGCTGCTTGAGAAGCAGCAATTTCCACTGGCTGTCCTCGCTGCACCCGGCCTGCTTCTAGAAAGGATCCACCCAGCAGATTCTTGAAATCCTTGCTGGCGGCACATAGCACAGCGTGGGCACGATGTTCTGCACCGTCACTGCTCTGCAGCACGTCACAAAAATGGTCCTCCAGGGCTCACGAAACCGCTGCAGGATGCCGAGTGAATGTTGGGGCAAATCTGCATGACTTTCGCAGTTGCCATGGCGCAAGGATTCACCGGGTCAGTAAAAACGCATTAATAGGGTCAATCATGGCCTGAACCATCATCGCAGTGGAGGATATCCTCAGTGGCCATTTCAGCAGCCTAGATTGGAGGTACCTTCCATTTACAAGGTCTATGTAAGGGGATATACCATGATATACCATTTCTGCTTGATATGGTACAGTACCTCCCATGGAGGTACCTGAAATGGAGAAGGATCGATATCATCCGGGCCACCGCCCACCTGGTCCAAGTGTTGCAACAAGGCTTCAGCTGCGGTGAGGTCTGGCACTTCCGACAACCTCAGGGCAGAGCTGACGGCTGGTGATGTTTGGTCAAAATTTGTCAAAATGTTGAGCCATAGCCAAATATGTTGGTGATTGGTTTAGATATAAGAAATTGTCTGGAGATACAGTCAGCCATCAAGAAATTCAGGTCTAAGCATTCAAGCATCGTGAAATGATGTTTTTCGATCGGGGAATGGTCAAGTCATAGGATGCCGCAGGCGGTGTATATATGGTCCCGTCCTCCGTCTCTCCACCCCCCCCCATGGGTTGGGTCCCCAGGTAGTAGCCCCAATTCCCTTCTATTTGCAAGCTATTGGCAGCATTTCTGAGGTCCAGCGTCGTATTTGCTAGGTCTTTGCAGCATTTCTGACTACCA
>Ga0126342_10016897_pt1 | contig 12670 bp, 18 predicted proteins | sample Cyp1metagenome_FD_92528 | JGI IMG/M metagenome (GOLD analysis project Ga0126342, IMG submission 92528) | Coral microbial communities from Lord Howe Island, Old Settlement Bay, Australia - Cyphastrea 1 metagenome | ecosystem: Host-associated > Invertebrates > Cnidaria > Coral ...
CCCAGTACTGGAGCTCCCTGCACCCAAAGGGTAGGCAGATCACGGCTCCGCTACCATGTTTATTTTCCCTTGAAAGGAAGCGCCTCAAGATCACATAGAATGAATTACTGTTGCTACTTGAAAAATGGATGCAAGAATGGCATGTGAAAACAGGTATGTCACTTGCCGTAAAAGACTTGCACGAAGGCTTCAGGAGAACACAGTGGGCCAATCTTAGCGCCCACGCGTCCTGAACGTGATGTTCGAGACGGAGCTGGTGGAGCTGCGAGGGACGTCTTTGAAAGAGCGATCCCGATTGTCGCAGATCCTGGTGGAACAGTTTCAATCGTTGATGGACAGCCTTTCACTGCGAGGCACTTGGCTGACATGGAGAAGACGACGCATGACAAGTTGGAAGATCTACGAGAGGAAGTTGCTGGTCAGAAGGCTTCCCAAAGCTCGTCAAAGAGATCCAAGTCAAGGAGGCGTTCTCGTAGCCCTTTGATGCGGCGGTCAAGGAGATTGCCAACACGTCCTCCTCGACACCCTGCAGTTGCGAGACGGCGACGTCGTGGTTCAAGATCTTCATGAAGGAGAAGGGATTCCAGAAGTCGTGTGCGGACTGTTCGGCACAGCCACTCAGTGAAGAGTTTGGCAGGTGTCTGGCCGCCCGTGAAGGCGCCTCCAGTGCGTCTTCCTCCAAGGGCAAGGAATCCATCTGGTGGCATTGGGGACCGCGCTTCGTGGAGTTGGCGTAGGGACGGAGGCGACTGTGGTAGAGCGACCTGGAATGTCCACTTGACACCTCATGAACCTCCTGGACCACCTCCTTTACATCGTCAATAACGATCTACACCTACGGGTGTGCCATTTCACGGAATTGCAGCCAGGCCTGACTTGGTGGACAGCGAAGCTTCGAATGCAGTGGTCGGCGTGTGCTTCAGCGAAGGGAACCGAGACAGAACTTTCTGGATTACAGACCCTTTGGCGGACGCCAACGAGCAGCAGGCGAATGGTCTCAGAATGGTTTGTTTTATCAAGGGCCATGTGAAGATGTCACAGATCACAAAAACTCCTGGTTTTTGCCGTTGGTGGGAAAGGACTACCAGGATCCGGAAACGTGGGGATGATGAATAAATTTTGCTGGAAGACAAAGTTCCGGCCGCGCAGTCACCGAATTCCCCTGAAACATGGATCGATGTGGTCACCTTGCTCCAACCGGACGGCGAAGGCCGCGCGTACATGAGTGCTGCAGCCGTGGGGCGTGGGACCCCGAAGTGGAGAGATCTTCGTGATGTTTTTGAAAAAAAAATTGGGTCCCCAAAGAAGATGTCTGCAGCGAAGTCCAAGGCAAAGCCTCATGTTGTTTTGGCCCCATGTGTTCAAGAACTTCCCAAAGATTCAGTTGAGGTCAAAGTTGAACCTGTTGCAATCAAACTTGAACAGTTCGTCAAACATGAACATGCTGACTATGAAAGTGACGACTATTCATACGCCTATGAGAGGGCATGAGAAGATTCACCTAGTGTTGCTATGATGGCATTCGAGATTGGTTCAGATTCAGATGTTGTGGTTGAAACTGATTCACCTTCGGTCCATCCAGATGAGAGGACAACTATATCTAAGAAACATCAGGAGACTGTTTTGGATGATATTGACGCTTTGAATCAACATGACACTACAATGCAATCAAGTTTGGGGATGAGACCTTTGCAATTTCCCAGCCCTTCCCATGTAGCCATTGTGACTTCGCATCCAATCCTTTCCAGGATTCGTGTGAGAACGTCTACAACGCGGGGGTGGGTGCAGAGAACCTTGGATGGCGTTTCTGATGGGGTGGACTGGCAGCAGATCTTTGGTGGTTGTAGGTTGGTAGTCGTTGCAATTGAGTATAGAATCCCTGAAACTCGTTTGCGCCATGCTCGTATGTTGTTTGAGTTGGAAAGCTTTTGCGATGCCACAGGATGCAGTTTCTCTGGGTGGATGATGCGCAGGCTCAAAGATGGGAGGGTTATCGTACGCCACAAGTGCCATACATCAATGACCTTGGTTTGGCATACGTTTGCAACAATGATGATTTGATTTCAACGTTTGGTGACTTTTCTTCTCTTTTGGTGATGAATGATGTTTTGGTATGGGATTTTTGTCCGTGTTTGGAAGATTGGTCAACAGAACAATCAGTTGTTGATATGTCAGAATTATTCAGCATGACCCCTTTGGCAAGAATGACACGCACAAATCAGAAGTGTTGTCATGAACTGCAGTTGCATCACATGTGTGCCTGGACCTTTTACAAGCGGCTCGAATTGCCTTGTGAAAAGGTGTGATTTCGGTGTGCGCTCCGTGTTTCGACATGGCAGCGGAGCCTACGTGGCGCTGGATGGCTTCAGCAGTGGTGGTTCTGCTGTTAGCTCAACTTGCCTAAGGATGTGGCAGGAACCACTATCAATTCGAGGTGGCCGTTGGTGAACACGATTGGTGCGCCACACCACGCCACGATGTCTATGAGCCCAACTACGCGGTGATGATGGCCAAGCACTCCTACAACCTTGAGGGGGCCTTCGACCTGAGTGGATGCTCTGGTGATGGCTGCGTTGAACTTCAGGCGCTGGTTGTCTATGAGGAATTCGTGGAAACTTTGAGCTCAAATGGGCGCTCTTGGACTGGTAGGTGCTGTAATCGAAATGGTCCAGGTGGATTGGAACCGCCGTGCAAGTTGGAACCATGCAAGGGATTGGCACCTTTGCACAGGGGATTTGGAGCCCCACGGAATTGGCAATGAGGATTGGGACCTCTACCTACCACGTGCCCATTGGATCAATGCATGAGACATGGATGAGCTCTACACGCCACTGCATAGCATGTTCTTGGACTCTTATGTGCACAACATGGACGTATGACATGTTTGTCCTCTTGGCCTGTAACATCATGCATAGCCTTCTTCCTTTTCATCGTCTTTCTTGGGATCAAGTTTAATAGAATGGTGAGAAGAAGGGGATTGAAACAAAGGGTGAGCCGTTTGAGCCATTATCGTGGCCCACATGGCAAGCCTTGCAGAAGGGATGGAACTTTGGCTTCGAGATGGGTATCCTACGTGAAGATGAAGGGTCTGGTGTTCTTGCTCCTCTACACCCAGACCTCAGCCATGGATGCAGCCCAGGCAACAGGCCTTCTTGGGAGGATCATGGGGTTGTCAACGGCGGCAACGACGGCAGCCAACACAGCAAATCAGATGCTGGAGGCCTACAGTGCTGGTGGTGGAAAGGTATCTCAAACCTCCCGATTTGGAGATGGAACCAAACTTCTTCGATCCCCTGAGGTGTTCGACACTGACGACCCGGTGAAGTACACCAACTGGCGTGAGCAGTTTCTCAATTGGCTCACATTTTGTGATGGAAGGTACTCTGACCTCATCAAAGACGTGGAACAATTGGAGACGATGACAGAGATGTCAACTCTTGATGCTCCAGTGCATCGTACTCATCGTACTTGCAAGGGCCTGCATTGCAAGTGGTTCGAGCCCATGCTGACCATCGAAATGGATTTGCAGTTTGGCATCGTTTGAAGCAGCTCTACGCCCCAAGAGCTCGACCTCGAGCATTGGCCATTGGCCAGGCCATTATGCAGCATCCCAGCTTTCCTCAACAGAGATCCATGCTGGAGAACTTGCTGCAATTTGATGCGCTGCTGGGTCAGTATGAGCTTGCAGCTGGTCATCGTAAGCCAGATGACTTGACAGTCAGCACTGTCTTGCGCTGCCTGGATGGACCCACGAGGAGACAGCTTGAGATGATCATGGATGAAGGGATGGACTACGCAAAGCTCAAGGACAAGTTGATCCTGCTGGACAAGAACACGAAAGCGTGGTCTGGTGACAACTTCCTGAGGAACTTGCAGGCCTTCAACCAACCTACATCCTCGAGCTCTTCCAACTACCAAGGTCCAGCCCCTATGGAAGTGGACCAGGTGCACTTTGGTGGCAAAGGGAAGAGCAAGTCCAAAGGGAAACAGAAAGGCAAAAAGGGCAGTTGGTTTGGTATGCCATATGGTGGCAAACACGGTGGAAACCAGAAGGGTGGAGGCAAAGGAAAGTCAAAGCACAAGGGAAAGAAAGGAAACAAAGGGAAGCACAAAGGAAAGCAGCAGAAAGGCGAAGGGTATGGTGGTGGAAGCAATAGCAACGTATGTCGTGTTTGTGGAGGTTATGGCCACTGGGGAAATGAATGAATGCACTATCAAGAGCAATGTCAACCAGGTGAATGGTGCTGGCAATTCTGGAGGAGTTCAAGGAGCTCCCAATGATACTGCTAGCACTACGGGATCGACGAGGAGGGCAAGCACGGCTTCAACGACTTCACAGTCACTTTCATCTGGATCCATGTCTGTGCGTTTGGTCAAGATGTATCATGAGGCCGGAGGAAGGATGGAACCAACCTTATCCAAGCGCGTCTGATGATCTCTGCATGCTGAGCAAGTTCCACCACATTTCATGCTAGTCCACCCCGGGGACTCACTCCGGGGACTCATAGTGCACCAAGGTGGCAAAATGCCCCTTACGCCGCATCTGATGATATGAGCAGAAGCCGGCGCACTCACTACGGCGTCTGCCTGGCTTGCACCTGATTTCCGCCAGAATGCCACGATTGTTGTCACACTCGTCGACAGCGGCCTTGATGCTGTTGAGCACGTTCACAAACCCCGGGACTTTGATTAGGGATTGACTGATCCCAGGGACCCACCCCATGTGAATTGCCATCGTGGGCCCGTGCTGGGTCCTGCAAGTGCTCCACATCTATGATCACGCGCTTGCGGCCCTTAGGGCCCAACGGATCCTGTCCAAATCTTTTTCCCCCTGGTGACAATGACGATCGAAGCGTCTGAACTGATCGCCCTTGCAAGTTCTTGTTGAACATCATGTCGACGATGGCTGTGGAAACCTACAGTGGTCTTTGCAGTTTCGTCCAAATCATGGCTCTGAGCGCCCTAGAGCTTTTGAGATGCGTAATGTACTCCCGGGTTTGATGGGTATCAACCCTTCTGCATCAAAAGTCCAATTTTGTGGCACGTATAAACCTTCAATTGTTCACCGTTGATTGAGATAACACCATTCTTTAGGTCCTTGACTAGGCCTAACTTTGTTTGAGGATGCAATGACAAAGAAATAGACCGTTGCCTGCTGTCAACTGATGTGAATCTAAAACACCTTTGACATTGACCCTGTCCGTCTTGAACATCAACGAAAACGGGGTCTTGGTGCTTCCACTGCCAAGTCTGGGAACGTAGGCATGTCTTCGGACTCCTCATTGTCATCCTCTGCAGCCACAACTGGGTCCGCAGAAGCTGATTCAAACAAGATTATCCTCGGACGCGTCCTGAATTCCCAATCATGAAAATGTCCAGCGCCTCCATGGTAAATGTAGGATCCTGACTTTGTCTCCAAAGGCGTAGAGCCATACTGCCCCTGAACGAACTTCGATCCATTCACGGACATGGCAATCTTCCATCCCTACGGGATCGGGAGGCCCACTCAGCAGTGAGGCAAACGGCACTCTGACAGCAGCACCTTGCAGCGGCACCCTGCAGCAACCAAGCTCCAAAGCGCAAACATCACTCTGACAGCAGCACCTTGCAGCGGCACCCTGCAAGGCACCCCTGCAGCTGCACCAGCACCCCAGCTCCAAAGTGCACACAGCACTCTGACAGCAGCACCTTGCAGCGGCACCCTCCAGCGGCACCCTGCAACTGCGCCAGCAACCCAGCTCCAAAATGCAAACATGCAATTCTGCCTATACTTGAGATAATAACCCAAATAGCTTCACTGCCTGGGGCAAACAAAACCGACACGAGGAAAAAAGTCAACTATGGAACTATAAGTCAACCATGGAAAAAGCGAGCTGGCGCGCTGGTAAAACGGCAATCATGTATGATTTAGTACAAATATCAAAACGAGGTTTGAGTAAAACTGTGTTTTTTGTGGCGGGTGCCAATCAAGATGCGGTTTCAATAAGAAGATGCGACTTAAGTCACCACCCTAGTATGTATTGGGGCGATGTATGTTGGAGGCATACAGCCAACATTATGACCACTGAGTGGGGAAGATTCAAAGGTCCACATTTGGCATTGGAGTGGGCGTTTGGAAGCGCGAGAATAAGTAATGCAATGCAAAACCAAAGTTGAGGATGAGAGGTAAGGTGGCGACATGCCGACGGTGTCCCGGGACGTTTTGAGCCACAGCCAAAATGCTCGTAAACCAGCCAGGGGAGAGGAGGGGCCGGGTTGTTAGCGGGTTCGCCCACCCCGATGGGAAATTTCTTCTCCCATCCCTACATAACAACGTGGTTTTGACATCGTGGTTATTTTAGAGCCTGGTAAGTTGTGGTCGTGGTACACACGTGGAAGTTTGGTGTCAGCATGAAAGTACTTGCAACAATCCAGGGACTGACACGCGGTTGCCTATTTTGGGCGTCAGTTTCTGTTTCAATGAGTGAACGCTAACTTTAATAAAGGTCCTGTCAGCCTGTCAGCAAACATGTTCTCAATACACGCACTTTATTTCAAATACAACCCGAGGGAACTACACGGTCATGGTTTCAGATCATGCTCGGGTATCAGAACCCTCACTTTGTCATTCCAATCGTTCGAGAGTACACGCCAAGGGCACGTCCCCTTCAAGTTTGATATTTGTCTACCACATGTCTAGAACACTTGGCGAAACAGTATCTTTCTTTGCTTCCGATCTTCACTATTTTAGCAAAAGTCCTTGAAACATATTCGTCGAAAAAATCACATAATCTACGTTTCTGCACGAGAAAAAACGGAAACTGCCGGATCTGTCACTCTGACTGCAATACATTCCAGGCTGCACAGCCAACATTTAGCTGAAATTGTTGCAAAAAATGAAAGTGATGTATTATATGTATAATTGCTATCCCAAATGTTTTATGTAACAAATGCTTGACCTTTACTTCGCGGTATCGTTGACGTGTTATGACGTGTTATCTATTAGCCGCATATATTGCCGCATGTATTGAGGTCCACGAGACAGTCTGCCAGGCTACTGGGATGAGGCCTGCGGCAGCACAAATTCAGCGCAGGTTGGAACTCCGATCTCAGGCTGCCAGGGCAAGAAACAGGAGGATGATGCGAAGATGCGAAGGGAAGGAGGATGAGAGGAAGAGCGTGAGTGACATAAAGTTTAGAGACATCCACTTGCCATTCGTTGGTTTTCTGATGTTTTTTGTGTGTGTCACCATTATCTAACATGACTACGCTCCAATTCCACTGCAGGGGCCCCTGTGTTTCTGGCGCTAGGTTTGTTTTCATCTTTCAGAAACAGAATGAGGCTCAGAACAGAACGCCATAGAACTGTTGTTGAACACAGCACCGCTCGGTTGGAGGGGCATTGAAACGTGTACGTACACAGCCATTGGGACATGCAAATGTTCACGGATGGCAGGCCTATGAAGCTGTTTTCCGGCATATCGTTCGCAGGCTTTCGGGTTTTTGCGTGAAGGTGGTTCAACAAAGCGCCTCTGTTTTTCAGGGCGCTGAAGCTCTGTTTGCCCGCCGTCAAACGCTTCAAACCCTTCCTTCAAACCCTTCCGCGGCCTTTCCAAGGCAACTCTCGCAGCTACACGCCCCAGCCATCTGTTTTTCAGGGCGTTCAAGACTGCCGTTTGCCCGCCTTCAAACCCCTCAAACCCTTCAAGCCCTCCCGCAGGCCTTCCGCAGGCCTTTCCATGGCAACTCTCGCAGCTACACGCCCCAGCCATCTGTTTTTCAGGTTGAAGCTCTGTTTGCCCGCCCTCAAACCCTTCAAACCCTCCCGCAGGCCTTTCCAAGGCAACTCTCGCAGCTACACCCACAGCCATCTGTTTTTCAGGGCGTTCAAGCGTGCCGTTTGCCCGCCCTCAAACCCTTTAAACCCTTCCGCAGGCCTTTCCAAGGCAACTCTCGCAGCTACACGCCCCATCCATGGGCTACAAGAGCCTGTCATTCACCGTTTCTCATCTATCTATCTATCTATCTATCTATCTATCTATCTATCTATCTATCTATCTATCTATCTATCTATCTATCTCTCTCTCTATCTCTCTATCTCTCTATCTCTCTATCTCTCTATCTCTCTATCTCTATCTCTCTCTCTCTCTCTCTCTCTCTCTCTACAGGACCCCCCAAATAGGGGGGTCGGCGGCACCAGGGCGCTAGCCCATTCTATAATGATGACATGTTGCAATGCTGAGCCTACATCTCAATGCATTTGATCAACGCTGTCCGTTTTTCCATCTTGCATGTCAATGTGCAGTTTCATTTGTTCAGGACTGCCCGCACGAACTGTTGCAGAATTAAACGCCCGCACATGCTGATTTTTCAATTGAGGGTGTTCACCTCCAGTGCTCTTGCTGTGCAATGTTTTCCCAAGTCTCTCAGCACAGACATGCACAGACTACATGACACGAAGTACGCTTTGCGAAGTGCAGTCATTGCCCAAATTACCAGGAACCTTCACTATCAAATCCGTTGTTACAAAACATGTTCCGTGTACTTCTTGTTGTGGCGCATGACGGTTGATGTGTGATGCTGGACATCAGTTTTTAGAGCCTGTTCCTTGGAATCTGGATGCGTATAAAAACTTGTCTGTTGCCCTGTATGTTTAGCTTACTTCTTGGTCCTCCATCTTTCCGTGCATCGTTCGCATCGTCCCCAGAACGCATCAAGAGTCCCTCTGTAAAGAAAACGTGATTTCAGTGCGTTATTCGCATCAGAGTTCCAACTGTCAAAGCCGATGCGCTGGCAAAGTGCATGTAAACAGTGGACGGTTTTTTGCGTCGGAGAGAGCATTGCTTCAATTCCTTCCAACCCTAGATTTCATAGGCGAAATGTCAAGAAAAGGCTAACAGAAATGGCACCGCACATCCGATGGCACTAGGCGGATTGGACGGCGGACTTGCGATGATCGACAGACTATGTCTCGTTTCATCTTGATTTGGCGGGTGTGGGATGCTTGACAAGACCAAGCTAAACATCCGTACGAGTGCGGTCCAGAATGTATTCAGATGTAATACCGCACTTCATTCAGAGCTGATGTAATAACACGACAAAACATTTAAGAAGCTGAAGTGCGGTTGTAACGCTGCATTCTCTTTTGCATCTTTTACTACAAGCTTAGTACTTCCACTAGCAGCACTAGCATCACGTCGTAGTTTTTGAATCCAGGTGACGACGGTGACGCGGCAGCTGAACGCAACGTGATAGCCATGACACCATCGCTGGGCGGGTCACTGAAGGCGTCCAGCCGAGGAGTCGGTCGCCAAGATTGACGAGAAAGAGGCACAGGAAAAGAATGCCAAAGCAAGCAAAGTCGGAAAGTCCATTGGACCCTAAGACTCAAGAGGCCCGAAAAGAGGATACAAAAAGCATGAAAAAGCATCAAAAAGCTAACATTGGAATGGAAACAGGACGCGAAGGATGCAAAGGATGCAAAGGCCATAATAGCTCCGAGCTCTTACGCATGCTGCGTGACTTGATGTGACTTGTCTGACACATGTTTGGAAGACGCCATGACATCAGGACATCATGATGACATTCCAAAGCCTAAAAAGTTTAAATAGATCGAAATAGGTCTAAATAGTACCTACCATTTAACTCCCAACATGGTAACTTTCTTGGTGCGCTGAATTGTTCGCTCCTCTCGAGTGGAAGTTTCGGTGTTCTCGGGCGAAGTGACGCTATTCACACGATACGTTGAGCCCTTTGATGCCCTTTGATGCCCTTTGTTTCGCAGTGGTAGGCTCACATTGAGATTGCAACGTGGAACGAGGGTGAGTTTAGATTCAGCATCCTTCAATCCTCCAACGTTCGGTAGTCAACCGGTGACGCCTTATAGGTCGATAGTGCAAGACTATGGGAAGCCGTCCTTTTTTCTGCGCCGCTCTTTGTCACACGCAGATAATCGCAGATACATTGAACTGATTCAAACTCATTCATACCTCGCTAATGTGAATTTCATGCAAAGACACTATCAGAAGTACCTGTGCGGCGCGGTTTCGTTGGGTCTGCTGGGTGAAGGAAGTTTCTGAAGCGGACTTGTCTTACAAGAGGCCCACTTCTGAGCTGACTGCTGGGAGATACAGTCAATATTGACTACATGGTAATAAATGCGAATAAGCTATAACTGCTATGACAGACCGCCTATGCCAAATAGATCCAAATAGATTATTACTATTTGCCCTCCGGCCCCTCGGGAATTAGATTCTCAAATTGTCCAACCCATCAATTCGTCTGCTTCTCCTTCATTGATTTCTATCAATCTTCACTGGTGAATTAGCCTCACAAAGTTTTCAGCTGTCCTGGCTACCTCTCTTATCTATTCAATTTATTCTTATCTTTCCTATTCTCTCCTCTGGCATTTGCAACAGCTGGGAGCCCAACTGGCAGACTGAGAAAGCATCAGGGATGGAGATTGCTCCTGATTTCAGAACGACCAAAACGGAGTGAGTTCGACCAAAGAAAACACGAAAGAACTTCAAAACGATCCAGCAGAATCCATGATATTCAGATTTGATTCATGCTCAAAGCAACCTAATATCAACAAACATCTATTTAGTGACCATTGACCATAGTCAACGGTTTTAAGTTGTAACATGTCAGTAACATTCAGAAACCCATTATATAAATTATAACCCATTCATAAATTACTGATGGATCACTTACCATGGCTGCCATGGCCACGAATCAGGGAACTGAGTTCCCGTGCGACGCCCTGGAAGTGCTGCTTCAACTCCGCGGTGATCGCCTCCAACGCCTGGCATGATGCGATGCTTTATGGTAGTACATGTAGTAGGGTTATATTATGTTATATTATGTTATATTATGTTGTATTATGTTATATTATGTTATATTATGTTATATTATGTTATATTATGTTATATTATGTTATATTATGTTATATTATGTTATATTATGTTATATTGTGTTATATTGTGTTATATTATGTTATATTATGTTATATTATGTTATATTATGTTATATTATGTTATATTATGTTATATTATGTTATACTATGTTATATTATGTTATATTATGTTATATTATGTTATATTATGTTATATTATGTTATATTATGTTATATTATGTTATATCATCTAAACACGTAATATTGTTATATTTTGTTATATTATGTTTCGCTAATATCATAAATTATCATAAAATAGAATGATATATAGTGATTATAAGTCATGTTATATGTTGTAGTTGTCTACAATACTGGAGATTTTCATCCTGAAATGTTGCAAAAATCTGTTCCTGAACACGAGAAGATCGAGAAGAACCCTTGACAAAAAGGGGATCTTCAGTCATCCGTATTCCGAATATATGCTGTGGCTCAAATTGCATTCTACACAACCTCCATCATGTCCATGTCATCTTGAAGTGCTACCACAACCCTCTGGCCTGCTGCTGCTGTGCAACCTTACAGCTTGCAGCATTGTTCTTGGCAGCAAACTTTAAGGCTGTAAGATGCTGCAAGGGTTTACTCTGTATTCAAGATGCTCAAGGACTAACCAGTTTCGATGCCCTCTGTGAATTTCTGCGGGTTCTGCCTCTGAAAGACCTTCATAACAATGAGACTCTTGCTGGTTTTGGTGAACAATCAAGTTCAATCAAGCAATTTTTCTTCATCACAGAGTGGGCTCTACTGAAGTCGGCCAAGACCATTTTTGCTCCCGCAGTCATTCTCACGCATGCGCGCTGGCCGGCCCCTGGAAATTTGGCATTCACACGAGCCAAAGACCTCAAAGGGCAACAAATACAGCAAGGCCAGGTGCAGCCGTTTGGGTTTGTCGGTGTCCAGTTTGCGCCAACCTTTAGTCTAATCTTTGTTGGGTTTGAATCTGGTCGCGTTTCAAACTAGAGAAATCTCTGCAGTCAAGACTCCCTTGTATTCACAAAGGTTGCTGGATATTGCAAGCATATATGAAAGATGTACGTTGCAAACCCTAGGTTCGCCGGCGGCGAATCCCGCATATCCTTTGACATGCTCAAATCCCTGCGTAGGGTTTATTCCCGAATGCGTAGCGAAGGGTTCCCGTTTATAGTCTGGGGGTCTGGGGGCTGGACCCTTGTTCGCCTCCAGTTGGTCCGCGCATCGTTTTCGCGTCGTTTTTCGCGTCGTTAATTCGGTGTCTATAGGGGAAGCTGCAAAGCCTCGTGAGTTTTGCTGCACACACGTCGCCGTGTCTATGGGGAAAGCTGCAAAACTTCGTGTTTGTGCAAGTTTTGTAGTATACGGTAGTACTGGAACGTGTTTGTGCAAGTTTTGTAGTATACGGTAGTACTGGCAACGTGTTTGTGCAAGTTTTGTAGTATACGGTAGTACTGCAACGTGTTTGTGCAAGTTTTGTAGTATACGGTAGTACTGGAACGTGTTTGTGCAAGTTTTGTAGTATACGGTAGTACTGGAACGTGTTTGTGCAAGTTTTGTAGTATACGGTAGTACTGGCACGTGTTTGTGCAAGTTTTGTAGTACACGGTAGTACTGGCGACGTGTTTGTGCAAGTTTTGTAGTATACGGTAGTACTGGAACGTGTTTGTGCAAGTTTTGTAGTATACGGTAGTACTGGAACATATTTTTCCAAGTTTTGTAGTATACGGTATACGGCAGTACTGGAGTACTGCAACGTGTTTGTGCAAG
>Ga0126342_10016898_pt1 | contig 12669 bp, 11 predicted proteins | sample Cyp1metagenome_FD_92528 | JGI IMG/M metagenome (GOLD analysis project Ga0126342, IMG submission 92528) | Coral microbial communities from Lord Howe Island, Old Settlement Bay, Australia - Cyphastrea 1 metagenome | ecosystem: Host-associated > Invertebrates > Cnidaria > Coral ...
CAAATCCTATACCCCCATTTCCGCAAGCCTCATTTTTGAAATTTGCAACCCTTCCAAGGGATCGTAAATGGCACATCTCAAAATTGGCAACCCTTCCAAGGGCGCCGTATCAGCCGCATGCCTTAAACAACCTAGAATTCGAGTGCGAGTACCATGCAGAGCAGCAACACACAACTTAGGAGGGCGCAGTTCCACTTATTATATACAACCGCAAGCGCCAATGAAGGGGCCCAGCATGAGCGAAGCGATAAGAAACACTGCGAGGTAGTGATTTCTTTGTGCCAGGAACAATTTGGTTGGTCTGAGATCTATCGATGATAGGTGGGATTGGTGGTATACGCCCAATGCATTCAATTTGTGTTTGCTTTGTTCCAAGATAATTTTCCCTTAGAACATCTCCTAGTGACCATTGCTAAGCGATTGTGGATCTCTAATTTGTTGTCGATGGTATTTGATAAAAAAAAGTACCTGTATACTTCCGTCTTGGTATTTAGTTGTTGATGTCTTTTGATTGGAGGTGAGATTCACACATTTTTGATGATTTAAGTTCACGTTGTAACACGCCGATTCTTGTTCGATTTCTTTCAGCAATCAGTTTTATGAAGCCGTGTGATCTCCGAAGATAAGTGTGTCGTCGGCGTGCAATACCTCAGCAAGGTATATGCCTTGAATAGATTCCAGTTGTTTTGGTGTCTTTAGGCGTGTTTTACACCTGCAAACATTTTATAACTGACATTATCAATGTAAAAAGGTAAGGGGAGAACGCGCAACCCTGTCTGATACCTGTTGTATGAAAAAGTCTGAGGTGCCTTCATCCGAGCTTATCTTTAATCTTGGGCCTAGATATCACTGGTGATATTGTAGATGTTGGGATTTCGAGTCTTTCCCAATCCAACAGTACTATGGATAGGTTTACCTGAAACTTCTGGCTTTGCAAGCGCCTGGCAAGGAAAATAGTCCTTTTCTGAAACCATACTGCGTTTTCAATGAGAAGTTGCCCAATCCTTCTGCTAATCGATTTTTGATCATTGCTGCTAGTAGTTTGTAGAATGTGTGTGTAGTTAGAAGAGAAATTGCTCGGAAAAATTCTAGTTTACTGGAGTCGCCTTTTTTGAAAATAACAACTACGGAGGCTTCATGCAGTGAGTCTTCCAATTTTCCGGTGCAATCTGTTTCTGTCACCTGCGTAAATATGGTCTATCCAAACTTATCGTAATTGCCATGGTTATCTATCATCTATGATTCTGGTTGTCTCGTCGTGTTATCTCCATTAATAACCCCAACCGCACCCCCAAGAACAGCCAATTGGAACAAGCTGCTGAAATGGGAAACCAAACTCCCGTGAGCTGTCCGGGACTTCTTCTGCCTGTGGGGAACAACTGCAGACATCACGGATAGAACGGATAGAGGGCTTCCCTCAAGCTTGACATCTTCATCCACCATGCCCACGCCAAACACTCAGGGCCACAGCATGTGGTGCATCTCTGACCTTTGCAAAGCAGCATCTTGAAGACTGTCAGGAGCAGAGCGCCCACAGCCGTCCCATGAAGGCAATAACAAAGACTGGTCGCCTGGGACATGTTTGTGAAAACAGCCTGTTCAACAAGAACAAGCCCAAAGGTACGAATCTCAAGCAATGCAATCAGGATAACTTGCAGCATCAAATGCGAATGCATGGGACATGCTTAAGACACATCTTACAAGATTTGCTTGTTCCAACTGGATTTGAAACTGAAAATCCACATAAGCCAAACGACAGATGCCAGAAGAAAAACCACCGCCACAGCCAGCTCCATGGCAGAAGGCTGTGGAGCAACCGCAGATACTTTGGCGGATTTTGACGGTAGATTTGAGTTCCCTGAAATCTGGGGCAAGGAGTGACTAAATGGCTCAGACTCAATTCTCAGGCCTTTTGGATCCTTTTGGGTGTTTTCAGACTACTTCCGAAAAATGACCCGGTGGTCATCTTCGTTGAGGAGGAAACAGCACTGACAAGTCGGATTGGTAAGAGTATGTCGATGAATCTGTTCACTCATTGTTGCGCGTGTCTGCGTCAGTGAACTTGAAGCCGACCGCAACTGGTGCAAACTCCCTCCTCATCGGGCGAGAACCAGTGTTGATGATGGACGTATGCGATGGAATATGAATACTCCAGAAATTCTTTGGAAGTCAACCCAAATTTCAGAAAATCAAAATTCCAAGACTTCCCCAGGGCCATCCGAAAAGGACAGAATACCGCACCCTGTCGACACGCATCCCATGCCTCTGTAGCAAACCTTGGAAGATACGGATCAGGGGCCAATGGAGAAGGCTCTGGAATGCAGAGCTGGAAGTTCAAACGCCACATGTTTTCCAACTGAAAAAGAAGTTGCCTCTATCCAATTATTCATAACATTTCATAACCAATATATATACCAAATACAAGGCTTGTCATGTCATATGAACTGCATAAAATGCAAACCTGTAGAACTAGCTAGGCGACTCCACCAAGATCGGTAGCGGGGCTGTTTTCGAGGACCCTTACAGTGTTTTAGGTTCTTTTTGACATTTTTCGGGGTTGGGGGGTTCGGGTGGATTTTGCAGATGGATCAATGCTTGACACAACTGGTGGCACTTGCTCCATGGCTGGTGGAAGCATGGCAAGCAATTGGTGCAAAAAAAAAATAAACAGATCGAAACCACAAGCCATGCACAAATATCATCAAATATCCACAGGAAGATTCGAGTCAATGGAAGACATGCTTGCGACGATTTGCGACAGATGGATTGGCGCAGCCGAGGTAGTGCGCGACCTCTTGAAGCGGCAATGCTCCGATCTTCAAGTGGCATGGCTAGAACTACATGTTAACCATTGTTAACCCATGTTCTGCAGGAAAGGCGGCTGCATCCAGAACGCATCAATTCTTTTGTGAAGTCAATGGGTGTTTCCGGTGGATACCAGTACCGACAAGGCGCTGGTGGAAGTTTCAAAGATAGGAAACCTATAGGAAAGACTGGTTGTTGTGCATCATGGATGGCAGAGCGAACCACCTGATGGATCGAAAGGTGGTTGGAGTGTCGGGCTATCTATCTGTCTATCTTTCTATCGGTCTATCTATCTATCTGTCTATCTCTCTCTCTCTCTGGCTATCTGTCTATCTATCTATCGGTTTTAGAGTGACGTCGCAGTGAGGTTGTTATAAATTTGTCCCTATAATGATATTGGATAATTATCCCCCAGACGCCCCAGAGTCACCAGCGAGCGCTTTTGGGCTTTTGGGCTTTTGGTGCTGTGGCACTATTCTGTACTAGCCATCCAGGAAAGCTTTGGGCCGATGGCCCAGCTGCAAAGGGTGTGGGCTCCTGAGCTCTTTCACAAATCCATCCACCAGTTGAGGTAGGGTCCATGTGAAAGGTCACAAGACTGCACGAGCTGCGGCCAAAAAAGTGCCGCAACATGCTGCTGAACGAATTGGTGGGGCGCCTGTGAGCGACGTGGGAAGCTCGAACAAGCGACAGGTATTTGGAAAAACAAGGTCAAAACAGTGAGGATGAATGTGGCTCATGTCAAATGCTTGTAAAATAGATCCCCAAACTGCAAAAATCATACGTAAACATGCTATGTATGTGCATATGTATGTATTATAATGATCATATTTGTCCCAGAAAGGCGGTTGGCGTCGCCTTAAATCATCTTTCCACCTGGCTTGAGAGACGTCCACGTGCACGTCTAAGGCACCGTGTCTCAGTGTCCACCAGCTCTATCTGTCCAGGCACACTGGTCAAGAGGAAAATACGTGACACCATGCTGGGCGAGAAATGGATATGCGTCAAAATTTGATTAAACCCGAAAGAAGGAATGGTTAAAGCAACAAAAAATTGACCATTCAACCAACAAATGTTTGGCTTTACGAACCAGAATTGGACTTTATTTACCCCCAAAATAGGGTGGTTGAAGCAGCCGCACTGCAAAACATTGGCCTTGCTAAATGACAAAAACATGGATGGATACTTTAACACCGAAAATGAGCAACAGCTGTCCTTGCCAGGACTGGAAAATTTGACCCATACCCTAGTGGAGCATGGCCGGGAAACTTCCAGAAAAGTACAGGATATCAATGCCGGGAGATCAGCTAGATGCCTTTGCACGGACGCCATCTGCCAAATCACCCGGCATCACCTCTTACTGGCCATTCATCAAAATGAGTACAGTACTGACTTGTTCGTGCTTATACGTGTATATATATATACATAATTATACATACAATATTATATAGAATACAAGAACTACTTAAATAACCTAACATACATCCCTGCCCAAGTATGTATGTCCTTCGGAATTAAAAGTTCCTTACAGGCATTTTAGAGCGGATCTCATGTATGTAAATATATATATATACTATATACAGAATTATACGGACATTATGTCTTGAAGAGCTCATATCTGCATATCTTAAAGTCCTACAGTACCTCACTAGATCCACAAACGCGTTCCGCACCCTATGAATGGCCGAAGTTCAGGATGAAGCAATCTCGTCGCTGTCATCTCACTCAGCGCTCTCAAAATGGGCGCCGCTATACATGGAGGAAGTTCCTTGTCTAAAAATTCCGCATTCGGGCATGCACCAGAACCTGGACCTCTAAACATTAAATGGCCGTGGGGTGGCCATCCATATGGCCACCAGGTTGCCGACTGCCGACTCTTTAAACATTCAAACTGGCCTCAGAATGGGGCCTCTCACCCCTTCAGGTTGTGCGCCGTGCTGTCCCCAGCACTGGCAGCGCAGATCATTTGCAGTTCCCGCATGCTAAATGCTTTGAGAGCTCTCTTGTCTTTGCGTCCCCGGGAACGTCAGCGTTTAACTACGAATACGTCAAGAAAGGATATGACGACATGGTTTGACTGGCCAATCACAGACGTGTCGTTCCAAAGGACGGCAAAGGATCGACAAGATCCAAAAACTCTCAAAGTTCCAACTGATAGGATCGCTGGTCACTGATCAAAAGAATCTGCTCGCTGTCGGAAGGTGCAACATGCACGCAGGAAATTCTCATAGACGCCTCGGCTTATTCTTGAAGATCCATCTGGGCCAAACATGGAACGGTGGTTCTATCAGTGTTTCATATCGTTTGATCATGTTTCATTCCCCTTGGGTTGTTTGAAGTTTCTGATATGATCTTGCAGGAATCTGAAGAACATGTTATTATGTTGAAGCAATTCAAATGAAACCTAGCTATCAAGGGATGTTAATCGTATGCTGCGTGTCAATCAGCTCCGTTTCGAGGGACAGGTGACATTGGCCTTTGAAAAGCAGTTCATCTCTTCTTTTCGGCAGAGTGGAACCACCACACAGAATGAGGCAAGGGGCGTCTGCAGCCAGGGTAGTCTCCCAACATGCGTTCCTCAGAGCGCAGGAACCAAGGAACGCATGAGAACGAGTGCTCGACCGCACCCAAGCCATTCTGCTAGTCGATTGTCAAGAGGTCTCAAAGGGTTCACAAACCTTCAGCCCTAGTCCCAGATCAACGCATATGGCAGGCCCAAGCTTCAGGATGAAACTGCAAGCCCACCAGATAGTTTCCGTTCTCAGGATCATACTTCTCATCATAGAAGGCCTGGTTGGTGTTCATCCCCCCGATTCAACGGGCAACACTCCAGGGCAAACACCAGCAGGTGGGTATGGATCAAAAGAAGGCACTGGGGACCACTATTCTTTTGGCCGTGTTTCTGACATTGAAGGACCCATAGGTCGACAGCTTTGAATCTGTCCGGCAACACCAAAATATCATTGGAAAGTTCTTAGAAAGGAGCTGACAAATGCGCGTAGTAAATCTACTGAAGGTGGATACTATCACATACAGTCCGCTGGACGGGACAGTGTTTGCAAAGAGGCGTATCAACCTTATCCAACCTTTGCCAATGATCAAGCACCCACAAAACACTAATGGATCAGTCAGTCATTGGGCCGATGAGTCAAAACCCCCAGTACCCTGTGAACATCCCAAAGATACTCAGAATATAGCAGAATAATCGTGGGCAATCTTGGCCCAATTTTGAGGGGTACTTGATACTCACCCCATACCCATTTCAGTTTGTCCTAAAACAGGTCAACACCAACATACCATAACATACCTGGTTGGTGGTTTCAACCCCTCTGAAAAAAATATGAGTTCGCCAGTTGGGATGATTATTCCATTCCCAACTGTTTCTGGAAAATAATCCATTCATGCTCCAAACCACCAACCAGCATACCCATGCCAACAAGTTTGTCAGTTTCTCAGTCAGTTTCCCCAGTGAAAGGCGCCAGCAGAAAAAACTCGGCCGCCTCGGTGATGCCATCAGGGGCACACGCCATCTCCAGGAGCCCCTTGCCCAACTCCCTGGAGCCCTGGGATTTCATGGCACCGCTCCAGCCATATGGTGTTTTAAGATCTTTTAATGGGATTCAATGGGATTTAATGGGATTTAGTCTGATTTGCAAGAATTCATGGATTTCATGTTTTTAAAACCTTTTAAAGCTGCCAAGAACAAATCATTGATACACAGATTGTTTAGTGGATTTAATGGCTTCCTGATGGTTGGTTAATGGTTGCTATATAAATGGATGTGTGTCATGGTTCTGTTAAATGGCTTTGCTGAATGGTTTGGTTGATGGTTGTTGAACAGGTTTGTTAATGATTGGTTCGTGGCTTTTTGTGCCGTTTTATTGCCTTTAGATGCTTTTAGTGGTTCTTTCAGAGTCGTTTTGAATATGATGTTATTCATTAGTGTATAAAACTGAACAGAGATGAACTGTGTTTTTGTTTGTTTTTGTCATAGATTGCTTTATATAAAATTTCCAGTGAATGATATATTGGGGTTCTGTTTTTACCAGTACAGACTGAATTCTGCAAATATTCCTTCGATTCCGGGAAGGTTTGGAGGTTATAGAGATAAAGATGGTTCTAGTGTTGGTAGTTCATTCCTTCCCGCCGCCGGTTAAGTGGTGGTAAGATGTGGTACAGTAAGTGGTGCTTTAAAAAAACTCAAGCAACTGCTGGGTGAGCAAGCTCACATTGTCACCAAATTACAATATTGGTCTTTCCTTGCGACAGAAGATTGAAACTGGATATGAATCCACTCCATAGAGTCACGTTTCAGACAGAGAGAGAGAGAGAGAGAGAGAGAGGAGAGAGTGTGTGAGCTTACATGAGTTTACTAACTGGTCCCAGCAACTGGTTCCATCCTTAAAATCATGATACATAGGACTCCGCGGAACACGGGTGAGAGTTGCCTGGTGATGATAGGAGTTGACCATGAGCTCACCTCCTTCGTCTCCCAGGGTATCTTGAAACCTTGGCCATCTTAGCTCCAAATGGACGCTGAAGCTGGACATGCTACAAGTATAACCTGGTATCAAGTAGCGTGGAGGTACAGTAGTTAGTCAATGGAAAATGCTGGAACACTGTCATTGCAGAAGATGGTTGACAATCGCCAAATGTATCATGGGACATATGGTTGTGTCTGAAAATATGGCACCCCAAAATCACATAGAAATATCATCGTCTTACCGTCTTACCCATGGAAAATGCACATCTGAGGGTATACCGGTATACCACATCTTCAGACACACCATTTTTTTTAATATGGATTATATAGATAAGTCCCATTATGTCATTGTATGTCCCACTAATATCCACACAAAATCTATCCCTCAAGGTATCCCAGTATCCACTAATTCTATGTTTCATGGCGCCCATGAATTGATGCTCAACCCGACTCAACCAGCTGGTGGATCCCCGAGGTCTCCACGGCCAAACACTCCTGAGGTCTCCACCATGTCGCCAGTGGGGTGTGCTTGTGTACGGCGATGGGATGACGGAAGCTGCCGCCGTGCCGCCGTGGAGACGTGGAGAGGTGATAGAGAAGCAAACGACCGAAAAAAAGAGATCAAAAGGGGGAAATGGAAAAGAACTGTCTGTATAACTATCTATAACTGACTATAACTGACTACAACCTGAAAATTAATGTCTTAGTCTCTTAGTCTATAAAAATCGAATCATACTTCTTGATGTCTTCGAACAAAGATCTGAAAAAAACAGCTTCAGCAGCACCAGGTGCCCGGATGTGCCCGGTATCCACCTGTCGTATGTAGGCCCATTGGGTTGCAAGTGTTGAATGGTTGTGCCAGTTTCGGCCGCCAGATCTCCATAAAGTGTGCCGCCTCTCAAGACCTGGCATCCAAAAATCCCCACGATTTATGGCCTGGTACCAAACAACTACAGATACGTCCCTAATGGAATCTTGGTGCCAAGTTATTGAATCCAACTGAATCATATTGTTTTATATTGTTTTATATTCGGCCACCATATTTGATCATGTCAAAATATGTCAAAATCATGTCTGGTCATATGTTACCATATTTAATCTAGCCATGAGTTTGACACCTCTGTGACAACACAAGACTCCTGCGTTTGTACAGCTCGAATTGGGCCAGGTGGCATTCAACATCTGAGATCCACGGCAAAGACCCAGGATGGGACATCCCGACATGAGAGCAAAGCCTCGAAAGGTCGCACCATGCCATGATGGAAAAAGGATTGATACCTGTGATGTGAAGATCTTATCGCCCAACTAAGATCAGGTGTTCCAACCAAAATTTGCTGCCATCTCCGCCCAAAGGGAAAACAAGACAAACCAAGCAGCGCATCAAAGCGCATTCCAGCTCGTCTTTCGAGATGTCGAATTCAGTGTCGCTGGCAAACCTGACACTTGTTGAATCTCATTATCATTGCCTCCCAACTCCTTGACAGAACTAAACTGTCTGTTCTTAGGCCAGACTTTGATGGCCCACTGATGCAACGCGATGCGTCGCGAAAACGAATCCAACTAGCCGAGATGCTTTTCTGCAGCCTCTCCTTCCAATCTTTGGGGGATCGAACATTGGTACTTTCCTGGGCAAACCCCACGCCAAGCCGCCAAGCCCAGTGCTCAGTGGCTTTAATTAGTGGCTTTTTCGGTTCGGTTAACGTAACGCCCGCCAGAACTTTTCATATCTTTTCACCGAAACAAGTGGCCTTCACTAGAGACGCAAACAATCAAAACCAATGCCAAAAGATTCAAAAGCCAGAACAAATGATATTTGATGAATTTTCATGACATGTTTCTAGCAAGATCTTATTCCTCCTATCACCGCTTGCCGAAAACTTCCAGCTTGGACGTTGGGTCCCAGAGGCTCAGGACATCATCGGAAATGTCATTGCCTTCCACAACTAACAATCCTCGGCCGCGCATTTCAACAAGGGACCCCAGGTCCGCGTGAAAAAGCCTTCTGTCCAATGTTCCAAACATGCAAATACAATCAAATACTGGTAATATCATGTAATATCTGGCAATTACCATCCAAGATCGATGTTCATGCATGGTCATGCCATTCTCATTCCTTCCAAGGGCAAATCTTTAGTTGCTCCCCCCTAGACTGTGAGGCAAAACGTCCTGGGTGTAATGGCCGCAACCCGGCACTGGCTGACCCTCTGTTACTCTGCACGGTTCTGTGTTGACAAGATGCCATCCATTGGCAGATATTCCAGGAGACTGCTAAGTGTGCCCACCGTCCTTGGCACCATGATTGGTGCCCCCCCAAATTCCTGCAGCGCAAGAAAGAGCAGCACACAACGACTTTGCAGGAGCGAAAGAAGTAGTCACTGCTGAAGACCCTCAGCTCTGTTTTTGTTTCGCAAGCGCCAGAAAGAACCGAACGGATTCAGTATTCGTAAGAACACCTGAACATCCTGACGAACGTCCTGAATGAGGTCCAGGTGATACTCCCCCACAAAGTCGACATATTTGTCCTTGCGATTGTACCTGGCATTTCCAGGGCAGGAGGCAAGTCACAAGTCAACTCTGCGCGACGCATGTGACGCCTTCGAGCCACACACAGGACGCGGGCAGGTCGCAACATAGGTGCCTGCCATGTGAAATTTGGGCACAGCTAGCAGCAGCCAGCAACCCTGGCATTTCGTGATTTAGTCTGACCACCAAGCCATACCAAGGTAATACTAAGGTAATACCAAGGTGCTGGAGGGGAATATAGTGTTCCCCAAAACAGGGCTGCGTCATGTGCCGCGCGCGAGGAGTGCACCTCAGGCCCAAGTGAGTTTTCTTTGCGGCAAAACTGGCTGCAGTTAGCAGCTAGCAATTCTGACCTGAGTAACCATTAAATAAAAACATAATCATCACCCATCATTGTCAACCATTAATTATCACTATCAAATACTATCAACATCTATCAGTAACCACTAGTATCATTGTCAACCATAAATTCTCACTATCAACCATATGTCATTATTTGATCATGATTAACCAATATCAACCATTATTATCACCGAGGAGTTGCTCAAAGCTGCCTGCGCAAAACTTGCATCGTGCAGGTGAACTAGATACTTTGTGTTGAAAAGCTCCCAAAAATTGAGACATCTTAGAACTGCGTCCCCATTGATTTTCGGATTCCTTTGAACAATCCTTTTCTCACGTTTCGAAACTCAGCGTTCAGCACTTCCTCTGAATCCCTGAGGCCCCTGGCGGAGGTCCATGGCCTGGATACCCCAATTGCTGCATGATTTAGGTGTGATTTTGGATATATTGGAGATCTTGGAATGAACTTGACACAGTCTGGCATTGGAATCGTCTGAGCATCTCTTAAGACCGGAGTTGAGCTCCCAGCTTCACCAGCGCATCAACCGTCGACTTCTCCCCTGGAGAAGAGGCGAATTACATCGAATTACCATGTTCGTTCAGTCAGTATGAATTACGTGATCTTGATCTGTAGTAATCCATGGTAATCCATAGTATTTTGGCTATTTGGCGGTTGATGATCAGCTTCATGACAGCTGCACCTCCAGAACCCTCCTCTTCATCTGCCATGTGATGTAGTGAGGAAATGCCTGCAGTCGCAGTCCGCTGCCCCTCCCATCTGCTGGATATTGGTCCCAAGGTCATGTTGAAGCATACCCATCTTGGCCAGTCGAAATCTACGAAATGGCTTAAGAAAACTCATGGCCTGTAGTGAAGTTGAAGTCCTTCTCTGTCTCTGCATCACCTCGAGGCGTTTCTATGGACCCAGCAATGTTGGCAAAACGCAGCAGAAATCTCGAATGATACAGACTTCCCAATGGTGGGCCAAGCTGCTGTCCGGTTGTTCCTCTGGCTTCGCCTGCCAACATCAACCGAAACATCAGCCGAGAATCCGTGAAGACTGAAATGACTGAAATCACCACAAGTTTCTTAATGACAGAGTCGGCCAAAGATTTCTCACTGAGCAAGTCAACCAACGCTCACAGCTGGTCAAATTCTTCAGCTCGGAGTCGCCTTGTGCGCGTGCTTCCCAGAGCTCACAAGCCTCAAACTGCATGGAGGATCTAGGTGAAGCAGCAGAACCGCTGATTGAGATAAGGCACTCAGATCATTTCAAATCCACAGTCAGGAGCAGGAGACCGTGACTTGATTGAGGACCAGCTCTTCCAGGCTTCCAAGTGACACAATGGAACTTCCTTCTGCAGCAGACTGAAACCAAGCCCTGCCAAGAAACGTTGCACCCATTTCAATGCGAGTTCGAGTTGCGTCGGTCTCGAACTGGCTTAGCATCCTCAGATTTCGCTTGGTCCCATTGCCACACTGGCCACACTGGCAGGCCCAGACCCATCTGTGGTGCCCACTTCTCCGAAAAACTCTGAGAAAAACTCTGAGAAAAACTCTGGGGTCCGTTTTATCCAGAAAATGGTGGTGAATTGCTTGCTTCTGCATGGGAGCTGCAAGAACATCTTGTTCAGAGCATTGCACTATCATCCAACTGGCTCAAATCCTTACATGTGGCTGAACAACATAATCATATATATATATATATATCCATTGCTTTTAAGTTAAGTGAAGAGCAAGCTCCCTGACACCTTTCAGGAACAAGTATTTCTTCTCCCGACTCTGGCGCCAAGAGTCATGAGATCCAAAAGTCAACACGCAGGACACAGCAAAAACTGCTGACCGATTGGAAACAGCTGCAGAGAGATGAGTCCTGCAACTCTCCCTGTCACCGTATAAGAACCGCATATCAAGATATGACAAGGTGGACCTGTAACTTTCATGTTTTCTACATGTCGCAAGGAGCGAAGACCACGGTCCAATTTGTTTTTGACAGTGGTTCCAAGTTCCAAGCTACTCGCTTCCCGCTAACAACTTGGACCACGGCAGGCTTCGGCCGATGCCGGGAGCTCTTCCCAGCTAGGCATTGATGTCTGACCTGACAAGAGAAATTAGAGTGTAAGCTCTGGCAGATAGGAAAATGAAGTAAAGCACTGTAGATGATTTAGACAACATGGAATTGATACTTTTCCATATATATATATATATTATTATATACAGTATACATGTTTTTGCTTTATTTTTGTAACATATCCATTTTGCATATTATCCATGGTTTCGACACTTGAGGGACCTTCACCCAATTTCCTGCGGCTGTACTTCTTCACCACTACGTGCGATCAATGATCAGGATCTATACAATCTAAGAAACATAGGACGGACAGGGATGAAGCACTCGTGCTGCTCAGTGTATCTTAGGAAACTCATCAAACGCTGCTTGAGCGTCAAGTCAAGGAGTCTAGCTTGTTCCATAAGATCATCATTGCGACCAGCATTGTTGATGGACAACCTTCTTA
>Ga0126342_10016899_pt1 | contig 12669 bp, 7 predicted proteins | sample Cyp1metagenome_FD_92528 | JGI IMG/M metagenome (GOLD analysis project Ga0126342, IMG submission 92528) | Coral microbial communities from Lord Howe Island, Old Settlement Bay, Australia - Cyphastrea 1 metagenome | ecosystem: Host-associated > Invertebrates > Cnidaria > Coral ...
ATATATATATATATATAATATATAAAATATATATATATATATATATATATATATATATATATATATATATTAATCATATATATATATATATATTAAACATGTATATATATATACAGTATATATACTATATATATATACAGTATATATACTATATATATACATTATATATATACAGTATATATATATTATATACAGTATATATATATATATATATATATTATACATACAGTATATATATATATATTACATATATATATATATATATATATTACATATACATATACATACAATAAATATATATATATATATATATTTACATATATATATATATGATTTTATACACATAATGCAACTATATAAGCAAGAATCCGGATTGAGCCAATCAAAAACTGGGATCGCAAGCTTTTTGATTTCCATTGGGAAGTTGCTGCAAAGTCCACGTTTCAAAGTCCACCATTTCAGTGTCAAGGACAGGAGGATGAACGTCCACAGCTTGTAGCTGTTGTGAACGGAAGGGTACCATATTTTTGACTCAGAGATAGATGAAAGCCCAATATATGGTACTAAAATATGGTGACTCAAGCTAAAAATATGGTACTCATAGATGAAACTAACTTGTTTTGGCGCACCAAGCACTTCGAGTTTTCCATAGTTTTTCAAAGAACTTTCCAAGTCGCGCTGCTGGAGCAGCACCCATGAATCTTGTGTCTTTCAATTTGGGTCAGAGTCACAACTGCGAAACTATGTCGAACCGTCGCAGGCCATATCACTGGTTTTGCTTCGATCTCTGCTTGGTGTGACACATAAATGGCTGGAAGTGGGTGCGCAGATAGTGCAGGTAGCAGCTTTACAGCTAGTTTTCATCACCGGAAGCGTTAGATGTTGGGGTAACGACCTAACCTCAGTTGTAACCTAGTCATGACCTAATCCAGCTGATGGCCAGATTTTTTCTCCCAGTGGTTTCCACAGGAAAACCCTGCAGGAAAACCCAATGAATTTCAATGAATTTAAGGGGTAAACAAAAATACCTGCTTTCCGTCAAAAAGATAACAAACACTCTTTGAATCATGGCAGAGGATGCCGTTTGAAGCCGACCTCTCCGGCTTCAGTTCTGGATATCCCTGGTTCTGATGGTGCGGTTTTGATGAAATATCCCTGGTGACTCTAGTGAAGTCTATGTGTGGATTATTGAAAGCTAGATGAACGTAGTGACAATTATATCATAAAAACTAGGGATTAGTCTTTCCTATAATACCTCCCCAAATAAAAGCACGAGTTGCACACCTTAACATCTTGAAACACCTTTCCTATCTGTTTTGGTTTGTTTTGATACTTTCAGACCTGGTGTTGATTAAGAACAACCACATATCATATATAATTATATAATCACTGCATATAATCTCATATACATATGTTTCTGATATCATATGATGTATATATATATATATACGTATATAATTATAAATTATAGACATAATATCTGGGTCAACTTTGGTTAGATACTTTAGTGCTTTAATCTGTTGCCATCAATGGCAACATGTACTAACCAGCCAAAAAATAGATTTTTGACAGGTATTTGAGATTCACCATGATGTACATGTTACATATGTATAATATATATATATATATATATGTACACACAGTATCTCATATATATATATATATATTATCTCTATGTATAGTCTATAAATATATATATATAATCTCTCTCTCTATATCTATATCTATTTCTATTTCTATATCTATCTCTATCTCTGTCTATACATATATATGTATATATATATATATACACATATATATATATATTATGACAGAAGCTTCGCAGCGGCCATTTCGAGTTGGCCGTGGCTGGCGCTCGTCTTAGGTCGCAGCTCCAGGCCCATCTTGGTGGCTCAGTGTTGATCCTTCCCATGGCGTGGCGAGCTTAGCATAGGGATTTCATGGGGATAGGATGGCTTAATTCATGGGGTAATGATGGTTAATCATGATTAATCATGGTTAATAATCACTGGTTGGTGGCTGGGAACCATGGTTGTAGATGATTATAGATGATGATAGATGATTATGGACTGGTTGGTGGTTGGGAACCATGGAATTTTATGACTTTCCCATCATATTGGGAATACTTTGATCATCCCAATTGACGAACTCCGTCATTTTTAAAGATGGTTAAAGCCACCAACCAGATAGGGATTTCATGGGGATATGGGGCGATCTCATGAGGGTCAAACAGCAGCTAGGTGTTCGGTTTTCCCCTGATGTTGTGAAAGTAGAGATTTGGCATAACAGATGAGTGGCTGGTAGAGAAATTGGACAACCATTCGTGGAGAACCCAAAAATAGACTGGGCAAACTTGATTTCAAGGATATGTTTTTTTTTACCCTTTTCAAGATGTGGAATATCATTCGGAGTGGTTCTCCCTAGGAAACAACCAGCATCAATCCGCAAAAAATGTGTTTTGGCCAGTTGTTTTGGCGGGCGCTGGATTCCCGTTTCGGCAGGTAGTCGGCGTATTGACCCATCCTGTACCCTCTGGTTTTTACATAGCTGTACAAAATCACCATGCTATGAGTGGGTAAATCAACTATTTCAATGGCAATTTTCAATAGCTATGTAACAAATTACCAGATGGTAGATCTAATATCATAGAGGTACTGAAATCGGTGCCCCCCAAAGGTAACTCCCCAAAGAATGGGGGCTTAATAAGCTCCTAGGGGAAGAAATCGGTGGTAGGGTGACCTCGAACTTCGATATTTGGTGGTCAAAAAACCAGGGTTTCTAGTTAAGATTCTTAAGATGTTTCTCTTTTCCGCTTCAACCAATCCTCCCAGAGAAATTATTTCCAAACACACCCATCCATTTCTTCCGTAGATTTAGACACTTGCTCAAGCACGTAGCATTTGAGTCTCCCAGGTTCTTTTCTCTCTGGGCCTTGTTCCGCGTGACGGACTGCGCGGGTCATGCGGCTGAATTCAACACAGGTGAGAATCAATGGCAGTTTTTGGCCAACGTACGTGACATGGAAGATATCTATCTGATTTTTCTTTTGCAGGGCATATCATAAGAGCCCGAGACACCCAAAATCGCAAGGAATCTGGTGGGGAGTGAAGGCAAACGATGCATGTTACATTGGAAACCAGCGCCAAATGACTTTCAAACCAGCGCCAAATGACTTTCAGGCATGGTCAATTCAAGGGCCCCACTTGGCCGTGGTTCCCACCGGGAATCTGCGGCACAACTCGCCTTTGTCACAGAGATGTTGGGGTTTCAAATGCGAGCTGCAAAACATGAAAATTCGGGTTGCAACATCCATTCCCTTCTGGTTGTTGGTAACTCAGTGATAAGTTTCCAGTTTCAATACCAAGCCTCGATTGACTGTTGTATTCTCAGATATTCTCTGTTCGCAGCTATATGATTATGTAATCACAACTTTGAAAGCCGCTAAAATCAGCTTGGCTTTGTCAATCATCTTCTTTTTACTTTCCCTTTCATCCATGGGGGAAATTCGATAGGATGATTATACTGAATATGGGTCTGTCTGAACATAACCCGAAAAAATCCTTATGATAGTACCAAGTATAGTACCATGGGTTATTATCTGTAGAATATTTCTCAATAAAACCCCCATATTTTCCCCATCAAATTGCCACAGGAGGGGACAAAGTTTCGGGCGAATCTGCAATTCAGTTCTAACATCCAGAATCCCTTTTGGGTGTGAAGGCTGTGTTGGTTCTTGGTTCATGTTTAACGTTTAACTATAGATTCATATAGATTCATCTTGCTTATAAATCACCATGAAGCTGGTAATCTAGCTGGTAATCTAGCTGGTAATCTAGCTGGTAATCTAGCTGGTATAAGTATTCCATAGTATTCCATTTACCTATCGTTTGGGTATATTATGGATTTTATCTATGTAGAAACGAAGCTATTAAGTAAAGTTACTTTTTCCATATTCCATACCTGTCGTTTAGTTTACCTATGATTTATCGAGAAACTGAAGATGGAAGGTGATCGATTGATCGATTAGTTATTTGATTCCCATGGGATGTTCAAAACCCATTGACCCTCTGGTAACTTAACATAGCTTAGCTATTGAAAATGGTGACTTATTAGTTCGTTGATTTACCCATTAAAAGCATGGTGTTTTTCCATTGTTATGTAAACGATTACCAGAGGGTACCAGCCAAAATTGAGATTGACCATGAACAAAAGGAAATCCTGCATATATAATCATATATATATATATGTATACACAATATGAATCTATATTTCAGTATTGGTTCATAATTTTAAATGACCATCATGAAAAAACTTGACTAATGATCATCAACCTATCCTGTAAAAATTTGGAATTCCCTTCTCGTCCATGACCTCAAAATCCCCCATGAAAACCACAGGGCCACAGGGATAACGATTTTGGTTTCTGTGCGTTTATGACTGGGCTAAGCGTTGAGATTGAACTAGTTGCCACCATGGAATAGTATGGAATACTTGAAAACATCTTGAACTTGTCAGAAAAGGTCACCTCAAATAGCTCAAAATTGGGCTCAAATATCTTGAATCAATGGCAATTTCAGGAACCTAAATCCGAGGTACCTACCATATGTAAGGCCTATTTTTTAGCCTGAATTTCAGGAAATATCCCCACAAAATATGGTCTTGTATGGTACTAACGTACCTCTATTTTAGGATCCTTTTTTATTCTCATTGATTGAATGAAACATTTGCATGGGGTAACATAAGGCAACCCACATTTCACCCGGGGCTTGGGCCGCCATGATCTCCCTGGCAGGACATGGTCCGCGAATGGGTCTCCCTGGCAGATGATGGCGTCAAGGCGACCAACAAAAAACCATCACGTCATCACGACTGGATGACTGGGGGTACCCCTATGAAAAAAATCGGAAATCTCCATATATCACCCTGAATGCAGATACTTGATACATGGTGATACATGGTGATACACTACTTCAAGCACTGAAAATTATCTGTATCACCACCACAATTTGAATAGACCTACTTGAATTGTGGTGATACAGATACTTTTCAGTGCTGGATTGCTGAGTTAAAGCCCCCTTGAAAAGGGTGATGTTGAATGGAAGAAATATAGAAGGATCCCCGGGAACTTGAACATCGAACATCAGGTTGCTATGTGTGATATCGCAGTGTTGGCTATGTATATACACATCTACATATATGCATTTTTTTCCCACGAACTATTCCCATACAATCTTTGGCTTCATTGTTCTTATTGTGCAGTCCCCCTCATGATGAAACTGCAATTCTTGATGGTTGAGTCCATCATTTCTAACATTTAATCCCTTTTTTTTGACAGCAAAGCCGCTGCGCAATTTTCTGCTGGTTTTTCCATCCCTTCATCCTCGGACCCCCATCAAGTATCAGCCAGGGTGTTTTCCATCCGAATGGTGTTTACTGGTTGGAAAAGATTACTGGAATAGATGGTTCGAAATGATGGTTAGAAATACCAACTTACGAACTATACTACTTGATGGGCCATCAAGTAGTATAGTTCGTAAGTTGGTATTTCTAACGCCAGTTCTAGCTGGACTAATAGACCCTAATTGCCCTACTGCCCTAGCTGGGTCTCCACTTGCCAACAGGGAGGTTTCATTTTCCATAGATGACATTCACTTATTCTCCCATTATATCCATCTGAATATCCATCTGAATATCCATCTGAATCCCTATTGCTGAAACGGTTGAAACCTCCATTTACGGCTGGTTTTGGCGATCAAACTCTCCCATTTTTCAACGTAGGACAAGATGGAAGAAGCCTGGGACGAGGCTACCGAGGACACCAGTTGGGTCCAGTTATGGCCACGCAACGAGTCATAACTCCTGTAACTAGTTGGGTGGTGAAACATATCACTTAAACAAATTATCCCGGCAAGAGACCCCAAACAGTGTGCATTTAGGATTCTAAAGGGAAAGGTGGAAGAACCTAATATTATCAGTGGCTGCAAGCTAGCAGGACAAGAGCGACCCTAGTAGTGAAAAGAAGAGATACCAGGTAAAATTCTGCAAGTTCCCTTTGTGAAGATCTCTGTAGAAGATTGTGCGCAAGATCTCCTTGACAGGTTCTCTGTAGAAGCTGCTGTGCAAGATCCCTGTGTAAGGGTATCTGTACAAGGTGTCTATAGGAGATCTCCATAGAAGATCTTTGTAAGGGACTTCAAAGTAAGATCTCTGTTCAAGCTATCTAAAAATGATCTCCGAGCAAGACCTCTGCTCTCTTCACCAGGTCTCTGTACAAGATCACCAAAAGAGGTCTCCTGGCAAGATCTCTGTACAAGATCTCTATAAGAGCACTCTCTGTACAGATCTCCATAAGAGGCCTCTTGGCAAGACCTCTGGACAAGATATCTATAAGAGATCTCTTGGCAAGATCTCCTTTGTGAACTGTGCTGTCATGTTGCGTGCTGCTTTGAGGATGTGGCGGGCTGATGGTGCAACATGATGTTTGATCCTTGGTGGGCGCGCCGCCATGCTTCAAGCTGCATCCCTTTCTTTGGTTTACTTTAAGGTTGTCTCCTGCGACTTTGTGAACCCACCGAAAGCAACCTATGTAAGGAACCAAATGCTTTTTTCATGGTTTTCTGGAAAAATGTTTCTACTTAACGGCCGGAACGCAATTTTTTGCAGTTGCGCATCACCAACATCGACAGGCATGGCCCGTGACCTCACGTTCTAGCGGCGGCAGACCGTATACGATTTAGATTGATCTCATTGCCGGCATTTAAGAGCACCCTTCAAACTACTGGCGCCGATGTCTCATGCAGAAGCAACGCACACAAGAAAGATCATCCAGCTGGCGGTTGGGAAGGGATGTGTCATGCACTGAGAAGCGACGTGACTGGCGAAATCCGCCGAATGCTTCTGGTGCCCCTTTTGCCGGACCTCCTCGCCGAGAGCTACGTCCGCAGAATTCGGACGAAGAGCTTCGGTCTGCAGAGAAACGACGGCGAATAGCACAGTTGCAACTGGAAGCCAAACAGTTGGAGATGAGGGCTGCAGGCAAAACCCCCGAGCTTTCCGTGCTCACCGACCAAGAGGCGGCTTACTTTGGAAGCTGCTCCGTTTCATCGGTGGAAGCTTACTTTAGAAGCATATATAAGAGCTATACTGTAAAAACATACATTTTTCAAACCATGCATAGTACTTTTCTATTATAATATTCTGAATACTTCTATGTCTGTGATCCTCAAACTTTTTATTGTTCTAGTTTTAGTGCTCTATGACTCTATGATTCTTTTGTTCCCCAAACACTGTGTTCCCATCATTATCATCATCATCCTCAACAATTTTTCGTTTTCTTTTGAGAATATATATATATATATTTAAACTCTAAGTTTCGATCTATATGTTTTTATTGTTCTAGTTTCAGTTTCTAGTTTTGATTTATTGGCCATAAATAAAGAGCGAACAATACCAAAAACAAATTGTTCTATTTGTTGTACTAATTAGTGAACAATAGCAAAAAAAATATCAGTGAAAAGAACAACATTGTACTACTATTGTACTACTTATTGAAATATTAATAATAAAATTTCAACCAAACAATATCAAACAAATATTGTACTCCTTCGTTTTTTTGGGTCTCTAGCGATGAAGTTGGCAGGAGACGGAAGACGACGTCATGGCCCTGACGTTGTCCTTCCTGGTGGTGCAGTGCGCCCGCTGTGGGATTGGTGTTTTTTCATGGGGATTTCGCCAGATTTAACCATCAAAAATAGGGATTTTCACCATATATATGGGTAAATTATAACGACCTCACTGTTCTCCCTCACTGGAATCATGGTCAATAAGGGAAATCATCCCCAAATGGCCGAACTATTCAGGTTAGTGAAATATTCTGATTTACCCAGATATATACATATGTACGCAGCATATAACTATCAAAAATAGGGATGTAGCCACCAAATATGGGTTTTACCCCAACAAATGGATGAAAAATGCGAAGAAACATTGGAAACATCGGAAAAATCATTGGTTTGAATAGCTAAACTATCTGAAATCTGGGCAACCATAGTGTAATCTGTAGATGGGAATTTTGATTTTTGATCGAACAAAATCCGGTTGAGATGGGAAATTGACCATTTACGACCACCATTTCTATCGGTTACCTGGACTTATGGAATTGGGAACATGTGAACAATTTTTGGTTTTACTTTTATAATAAACATATATTCGTTGTTGCCACCTCACAATGGTTGAGTACACTCAGCCTAGGCATGGCATCGATAACAGCTGGGGCAATCCTTTCAAAATGGGTGTAACATCTGATTTTGTAATGATTGTATTCCGCTCAAAAATCAGATGGAAAAATCACAGTGTCACCACATTTTGTTAGGAACATTATATATTTCATGTTTGTGAAGGATGATAGATAGGGCGCACAGAGGATTCCCGCAAAAATGCCAACCGGATTTCTTGAACCCAATCGTGTCACCAATGTCACAGGTTTCTAGGTTTCTGAAGTCATGGGGGTACTCCCGTATCCAACTTAGAACATTTTAGTACTGAAACATATTGAAAGCCAGGGTGCCGACTGGGGTCATTTTCCATGGGTCCTGTGGGTCCAATGGGTCCAGGACGTTTCGCTTCTGGATCTACGGCGTGTTGCCAGACGAGGAGGGCAATTTGGACAACCGCCAGATCGATCCAAGCCTTGTTCAGGCGGGGCGCAGGAGCGGCAAAATCGTTGTGTATTTTTTTTTGGAATTTCGGGCAAATCCAACATTTGGATGTCCGGAAAAGGTATCAAAAATATGGTATGGATATATTATATATGATACATTGAGGAGACGAACTTATATGTTTATGAACCCAACCACTTAGAAAAAAAACATCTTTGCAGGGTATCCATTAATTATTGGTTGTGGTATTTTCGCTGTGACATGACATAATGAAAAGAATACGTGACCGTGTTGATCGTTGGGTACCTGAAAGTGCCATTATTGAATCACCTTATCCGAAAAGAACATCATCTTCCGAAACATCCAAAAACCATTCGTTTCGGTGTGCATGAGCATCCCGAAAAAAAAACATCCTGCTGTGTGGCTCGCCAGTGTACCCTAGGGCGCTTTGGGATGATGCCTAGCACTGTCCCCAAGTCCTGCCCTGCGATCCTCGCTGTTTCCAATTTGCTCATCTCGGCTGTCCCTTCGTCCACCGTTCTGGAGTGTTCTTGCAACTATTGTCCCATCGGGATTTACCCAGTACAGATATTACCATTTGATTATTTAACATAGCCATGGAAAATCACAATTTTTAATAGGTAAACCATCTATTTCTATGGGCCATGGCTTCCATGGCGAACTGTTAAATAACCAGAGGGTAATATGATTGGATCTTTTCGTATGACATGTTGATACACATGATACCAATACTGGTTGGTGGTTTCAAACATGTTTTTATTTTCCACATTATATGGGATGTCATCCTTCCCAACTGACTTTCACTCCATCATTTTTTCAGAGGGGTAGGCGAAAAACCACCAACCAGAATATGATTAACCATCATTAACCATATCACAACCATATCATAACCATTAATATTAACCATTATTAACCAGAATATGATTCATGTTTTTTCCCCGGCAGTAAATTCAACCTGAACGAATTTGGAACATCGAATCATTTCATCATTGGAGACCTGACGATGGTCATTTTACATCATCCCAGTGGAGATTTAGCAAAATGAACCAACCATGAACTTATCTCATAAAAATTCCCCGATTTTATCCCATTTTCTGATCCTTAAAACATAGAAATGAATAGAAATGAAGAATACTTTTCATCAATATTCTATTCATTTCTATTCCCTTTCCAACGGCGTTGATTTTCTTCGTTGACTCACAACGGGAAGAGTTTTGGAAGACGCCGGCGAGGCCTTCGTCTCTTTGGGTGTTGGGATGCTGCGACTTGGCGATCGATTGGGAAGAGAAACATATTTTTCGTGGCGAAGATCAATGGATTTTTCGTGGATTTATGGATTGTTAATGGATTATGAATGGATTGTGAATGGATTATAGACTATAGATTGTTATTATGAATAGTTATTATTCTATATTGCTTGGTTACAGATGATTATGAATAGTTATTTCCTATTTACAGATGATTCCCCTACCTAACATTACCCAACCAATCCCAACCATATCTAAAAGAATCAAAGTTTCCATAACATTCCAAAAAATGCATGACCATGTTTGATTAGAACCTCTTGGGGGCGCAATTCCACTAATAAGTGGCTTATATCAGTTTTTATTATACCCATGGTTGTAGGGTTTATCCATCTCATGGAGGTCAAAATCCCATAGTTATAGCTGCACTCGCCATCCGGGCCAAGGATTGCGCTGCTGTCGTACCTGCGCACCATCTACGGTTCTAGGCCGGGGGATACTTCCGGTCCAACTCGTAAAGTTCCACGGGGTAGTCGGATTTGGATGGCACACATGGGAATTTCACATGTGATGTAAGCACAGAAAGGCCGGTTTTTTTCAGCAGCTGGCGTCATCAATGATGGTTACATGGGGAGGCACCCCAAAAACAGCCAATTTCAGCCAGATGTCCCGCATGGATCGAACTATAGTTGGGGGATTTTCCGGAGGAGAATCTCCAACCAACATTTACCAAGTTGGTTATAAAAGTATTTGCAGTAAAAGTTTTATAACTCGCATACACCCCATATACATACATGCATACATACATACATACATACATACATTTATACATTTACACATACACACATATACACATACACATATTTATACCTTTACATATTAATATACCTTTACATATACATACACTCATATATATATACATATACATATTTACATATATATATATACATACATATACATAATACATATACATATATACATAGATACATAGATACATAGATACATAGATACATAGATACATATATATATATATATATACATATATACATTTATACATATATACATACATACATACATACATACATACATACATACATACATACATACATACATACATACATACACACACATACATACACACATATGCACATACACATATATATATACCTTTACATATTAATATACCTTTACATATACATACACTCATATATATATATATATACATACATATTTACATATATATATACACATACATATTTACATATATATATATATATACATAAATATACATAATACATTTACATATATACATATACATATATATACATATATACATATATACATATATACATATATACATATATACATATATACATATACATAATACATTTACATACAGGGTGGGGTCGGTTTGGTTCGGTTTCGGTTTCTAGGAATTGGTTGATTTTCGGCTCTCTGTTTGGTTTGGTTCGTGGTAAAATAACAAGTAAATCGATTCGGTTGTGTTCGGTTTTTCATTTGCACTATTTTTGCTTTTTCTAAGGGGTGAGAAAAGCAAGAAAACACCTTCTGGGGTGGCGTCAAGCTGCCATATAATATATGCCAGGAGAATTGGGTTGGTTGAAGGATATAATTAAAGCAGCAGTTGCTGGATCGGTTGTAAGGGTCATGCGCACCCGCCAGTACTGCAGAAATGGAAGAGATGGTTCGCAAATCTCTGCAAACCCGCACAGGTCCAAGCCTGCCAGATTGCCTGCGCTTTCGGGGGCCCGCCTGCCTACCGCATTAGCGTCTACTCCGGTGATGGCATCGATGGCTTGCAAGCAACCCTGGGCCACATCTGCAACTTCACGATCTGGCACTCCTCGGCTCCAACTCGCGCGTGCACATACACAAAATGCCCCCTAACATGCACCCTACCACAGCGCCAACCACGCCAGGCATGCAGCGACGACGCCCTGCCCTGCTGCCACTGACTGTCACTGATCCCTGGTCTGGTACCAGAACACAACTGGTGAGGTTGGCAGCCAGGTTGAAGGAGGGGAAATGGAGAAACACTTCAGGAGGGGCAGGGAGATCAGACACAGAAAATCCATGTTTGGAAGGTGGGGTGATCACAATTCTGCAGAGGGTTGGAAAGCCTTGGAGTGGGACAAGCTTCGTTCTGTCCCAGAGGGTCAGTAGACCCTTTGCTGCATTGGTTGCAAATGGTTCAATTTCAAATGGTTCAAGCAAATGGTTCTAGTAATTCAATTTGGTTCAAATGGCCCAAATACCATTTGCATCAGTTTGTGCCATTCAATTTTTTTCCAACCTCCTGTGCCATTTCAGCCAGCTTAGACCATTTGGATCATTTGGGGGAATTGAAATATTGGCAGCATTTGAACCACTTGGCCCATTTGAACCCATTTGAACCAAATGTTGTTCAATTTAATTGATTGAACCATTTGAACCAAGTCAATTTTTTGAACCATTTGAAGCTGCTTCTTAGTTGAACACAATGTGATGATATGTGGTGGCCAGTGATGAAATGTGATACCAGGTAGTGGCAACATATCTTCTGGCATTCTTTCTGGCATATCTTTTGACATTCTTTGTGGCATATCTTCTGACATTATTTCTGTCATATCTTCTGACATTCTTTGTGGCATATCTTCTGACACTCTTCGTGGCATATCTTCTGACATTCTTTCTGGCATATCTTTTGACAGTCTTTCTGGCATGCTATCTGGAATTCTATCTGGCAT
>Ga0126342_10016900_pt1 | contig 12669 bp, 13 predicted proteins | sample Cyp1metagenome_FD_92528 | JGI IMG/M metagenome (GOLD analysis project Ga0126342, IMG submission 92528) | Coral microbial communities from Lord Howe Island, Old Settlement Bay, Australia - Cyphastrea 1 metagenome | ecosystem: Host-associated > Invertebrates > Cnidaria > Coral ...
AAGATCTAGATCTGCAGGTGTGAAGGTGTGAAGATCTAGATCAGCAGATGTGAAGGTGTGAAGATGTAGTATAACGGCTGCTTTTTTACGAAGAACCCTTCGCAGGCGCTCTCGGGAAAAAACTGTGATTGGTCGCAAGCCATTCACAGAGATGGTGCCCATCTGAGTCTTGCTAACTTTTGGCAAATAAACAAGCTTGATCTGTTTGAGAATACCAGGAGTCTTCTGCAAACTGATCCAGAGTTGAATTCTTGTGGCAATTTCCCGAGATAAAATTGGGATCTTTGCAAGCTGTCTGAGTTCAGTAGAGCACCACTGATCTAGTCCTGGTCCACCTTTTTGCACGTTTGAGAGCTTTGCAGAAGTCAGTCATATTTGGTCCTCTGCCTTTGCGCTGAGGTTTGTATGGGGCATAGTGCTCTGTGATCTCCTGGATTCTTTTGGCACGCTCCGCATCTGACATTGCAATCTGCTGTTTCATCTCGTCGTCAAACTCTTTGATAAACCTGACAGCCATGGCTTTGGTGCTGGAAATTTGATCATTGTGAAGGACTTGAGGATAATAGCTAATCTTCTTCTTGGTGACCCAGTTGCATCTATATCCACGGTCTTTGCTGATACGTTGTTTCCACAAAGTGATGGCAGCATCTTTATCCTGGTCTTCAAGTTTCAGGAGTTCATCTTCCCAAATATGGATAGAGTTCAGGATATCTTCCTCATCGATGTCATCCGATTTTCTGAAAAGCTTCTCCTTCATTCGCTGGATCTTGAAACGAGTTTGTGGAAGAGGGTTTTCCTTGCGTAGTTGTCGAAGTAGTTCATCAGCGCGGCTAATCTTGTTCCTGAGCTTCCTTCTGGCCATAGGGATATTGCACTTGCTGTGGCCAAGGTCGACCTGCTGTCGTTTTGTGGTCAATCTGGAAGTTTGGACCTTGTGCGCCAATCTTTCCACTCGTCGTAGTTCATGTTGTTGTGTAAACCCATCAGGAATGATCAATAATAAGGAAAGTTTGAATGCAGTTTGATAGACAGTCAAAGCTTTCGCCATAGTAAGCTCCCAAGTGAAATCGATCATCTCCTGATCATGGTCAAGATCATCAACATAGGAGTTGCTAATGTCAGGTTGAAGGACAAGTGAGCACGCATGTTGCCATCCAGATCGCTGTTCAATGTTCGAAGCTTCCTCCAAAAGGAGAGGCCAACGCTGGAGAGTGAGCCAATTGGGCTTGTCAAGGGCCATGCCTTTGCTGAATCTGCAGTCATGAGTTGCACCAAGTTTCAAAGGAGTGGTTATTTGCATAATCTTGTGGTCAGAAATCCTATGTTCCAAAGCTTCAATGTGAAGTCCCTGAATGTTCGTGACGAAAAAGTCAATCAATCTGTTCCCATCCCATCGCGAGCAAGAGGTATTGCAAGGCGGAACATTGCAGTCAAATTGCGCACTGATAGTGACTGTCCAAGCCTCATGAGGCTCCTGATTGAAATCGCCGCAAAATAACCTATCACCGTTCCAATTGATCCGGATGAGCATTTCCTCCATTGAGATAGCATGGGATTTGAGATCAGTGGGTGATGGTGGGCAGTAAGAATTGACCATCAAAATATCGTCAACGATAATGGCAAGGGCAGCATAGCCTCTTTCAGTGCAAAATTCATCAATCATCCTCGAAAAAAAATTTGGAGGCTGACCAAAGTCAGGCATCCACGTTTTCGCATGCCTTTCGCAATGGTAGTAGAAGCAAAGGCCTGAAAACCGAGAAAAACCAATCCTATTGAATGTTGCCTTCCATTCTTCAAGATTGCACATGACTTCTTGAATGTGGATGACCGCAGATCTTTTGCATTTCTTTGTCGATTCAAGGAGCCAAAGAAGCTTCCAAAGTCCAGGAAGGCCAGCCACATTAATGGTCCAAACATTAGCACAAATCTCATGATTTTCCTCAGTGGCACCTCCTCTCAGCAAGGAAGGAGAGGGGTACCCAACTTTTCACTCTTCCTGCTTTCCTCTTTTACCTTCTGCCCTGCGCTTGTCGTAGTGATTGATGCCATCCAAAATCATCTCTTGGTCACGCTTGCCAATCTTCATGAGTTTGAACAACTTTTTGGCGCCAATCTTGTTGATGAAAAACTTCCACCAAGCTCGAGACGGGGGAAAATGGCTGTCACCAATCAAAGGATATCCAGAACATTGCTGCTTCCAGGTAAAGCTTGTTTGTTGAGCTCTTCCAACACTTCCCACAAACCAAATTGGTGCAAGCAGTGGGTTGCCAGATTTTCTGTGCATGAAGGCGCAAGGGAGAATGGCCGTAGTTCATCGCAATGTCAACGGATCTTTTTCGGAGTCCAGCAAGTCTTCTGGCTTTGCATTCTTTCTTCGTGAAGATGCCTTTGATGAGTCTTCGCTTCTTGTCGGTGATCCTCTTCTTTCTGTCAATCTCAAACTTTTCCAAACTTGCCTCAATCATTTTCAGCTGTGAGAAAGAGAGTCCAATCTCATTGCGCAGCTTGTCCTTGCCGATCAACTTGAAGTGGTGCTTCCACCATTGCAGAGATGGGGGAATTCGAAGTTGGAGATCGGCATGCCCTTTGCAAGGAGTTCCCCACTTTCTGGAATGAGACGCAGCTTGAAGGCAGGTAGTGCAAAACTGAATCGTCTGGCACTTCTTCTGCTTCAAGAAAGAAATATGGATAGGCGTATGCCCCAATTTGCAAGCTCGTGCATGCGCTTTTCTTTGGATGCCTTCCTTCATCTTTTGTTTTTGTTTCTGGTCATCTGCAACCAGAGAGACTTTCTTGTCTTTTTTCATGATGTCAGTCCTCAGTTGCCGAATGCTGCAATCTTTTGGAGCTTTCTTGCACTGCTTGAGGTGGTGCTTCAGGTCTTTCGTCGCAGCGTTGAGTTGCTAGGCATGTGAACGGTTCCCAATCTGCAATAAGGGCATGAGAAGCCAGCGTCCTCCTTCTTGATCTTCACAAACTCCAGAGGTTTGACCTGCTTCATGATGCCAAGTCCATGTCTCAGCTGGTTTGAAGCTTGACTTTCAGAGGATTCTTGCTGTGCTTTCTTAAATTCAAATGGATGGCATCGTCCAAGATGATCTCGGATTTCATGGCTTCTTCGCGTAGAGTTGCTTTCGATGGTTTTGAAGCTGCAAAAGGGACAATGCCAGCTACAAGTCTTGTCCTGATGATGCTTCACAGAGAAATTGGAGTTCTGCTCATTCTTGGCGCTAATAGGAGTGGCTGGAGGTCGAAGTAGAGATGCCACATCAGTCTTTGCACTTTTTGGAGTTGAATTGGGAGTCTTGAGAAGGTCTGCAATTGTCGGCGATGATGGGGCATGTTTGCATGATGGTGCGCGTGGAGGTTCTTCATCGCCAGCAGCTCGAAAAACTTTCTTTGATTCCTGGTCTCTGTTTTGGATACCCTTGGATTTCCAAATTCTTCCTCCTTCCAGAAAATCATAGTTGGGCTTCATGGTGCTGTCAGAGATAAGGGGCATATAGTGACCTTTGTCCTTTGCCAAGTGGACAATTGGAATTTCTTCTTGCCCTTGTCGGTGTCATCAGGGGAAATGACTGCAATCTTGGTCCAAGGATCTTCGTCTTCTCCACGATATTGCCAAATGACCAGGTGGATCTTCTTGATTACAGCAACTGCCATGAGCCCGTAGTGGAAAATCCAACGATGTTCACGATGTAGGACTTCGCTGACAAAGGTTTTGAGGTCCTTTGCAGGTGGGCCGCCTTCAGTGATGTTGTCCCAAGCATTGTCAGGCGCCCATGAAGCTTGCCATTCTTTGTCTGTTTCACATAAATGATAAAGGGCTTGACTCCTCAAGGCCTTGCCAAGCGTAGGAAGCTTCGTCATAACACTGTCAGCAAGGTTGCCGCCACCTGAATTGAGTGCAGCAAGCTGAAATGCAAGACTTCGCCATCCGCGATCTCCTGTTCCTCCCAGTTCAATGGTTCGAAGGTTGGTCCCTTCAGGTCCAGTTTGTCCTCCTCGGAGTCCTGCTGCTTTCGCCTTCTTTTTGGGAGGCGATTTGACTTCAATTGATTTGTTGGCTTCATGTTGGACTGTCAGGCATCGTGGCATCAATGACTTGTGTTGGTCCAACAGAATCATACGCAAAATGCTCACAGAACCATCTTGGGCCAGTTGTGATTGGCTGTACATCTTCATGAATTTTTCTACTGGTTTTCCAAGGAACAATTGACAATCGTCTGATCTTGCCGTCAAAGTCAGCCTGAAACGCATATGCACTCTGCTTTTCATTGCAAGTTCCAAAGATTTTCCAAGGTCCATTTCGATTTCTCGGTGGGAGAGGCTTGGATTTGAGTTTCCAACCTTTCTGTTCAAGCCATTCTTCAACAAGGCCTGGTCCATTGAATGCTGGAACTCCCCAAAGTGCCCAACTCTTCTCCTGAATTTCATCGTCACTGCATTGATATCCAAGGTCATTACCTCCACCTCTTCTCCATGTCATTGGTGCCCCATTGGCCTCTTTGCGTGCTCTTGCAAAGTAGCTTTCATCAGTCTCGTTTTCACTGCGGCTGATCCAAAGGGCATTTGGTTTGGTGATGATATCCTGTGCCAAACGCGTCACAAAGATTCCATTGTTGCCTGAACATCCCAAGGTCCTCTGTAGTACAGCTTTGTCGACAAGCACATAACCAGTGAGCAAAGTGTCAGTGGTTTCCCATTTGTTGGTCTTGACTTCCTTCAATTCAGGGTTGAGCAAATGGGCAGCATATTCAGGCTTCTTTTTGAGGATTTGCTTGTCTTTCTCCGGGATGCAGCTCCAAGGCGCAGTGAGTCGCAAAGTGACAAGGTCCTCCCTTTTTGTGAACTGCATTTTGCATTCAGTGATCTTCTCTCCTTCGAGCTTTGGAGTCTCTTTGTTGAGGTTCCCAACAACGGCTTCGATCATGGCAAGGTTGCCAATCCAAGGAAGGAGCAAAATCTGACAGGTATCTGGTACCTCATCCATCATAGTTTTCTTGGCAACCAAGAGCATGTTCTTGTTGATCTCCAAGTCAGCTGCAAATCTGCAATTGCTTCAAATGTTGGACGTTTTTGACAATGCAAATTTCTCCTCTGGGCTTCTCTCCCTCTTCAAGAGATTTGGAGACAGCTTGCCATGTAGTTTGCAAAGCTTTTGGCCATGTTCTCGAGAGGTCAAATCTGGGGAGTTCATCAATCTCCTTCTTGCCTTTATTTTTAGATTTACCTTTTCCCTTTCCGCCTCCTTTCGCATCAACTTTGGCTGGAGTGCCATGTCCACCAGCTTTCTGTTCCTCGCTTTTTCCAATATGGCTCTTCGCTTCGTTGATCAGCTCTTCGACCTGTGGATAGTCCTCGTCCTTCACATTGGCTTTGATCAAATCTGCAAGTCTCTCCAAACATTCATTGAGATCTCTTTTCTTTTTTGGTGGCGTTTGAAGCTCCGGCACCACCTCTGACGACTTCATCTGTGCTTTCATCTCCTCCTCCTCGCATCAAATGCAAGTCTTCGGATCCATCCTCACTGATGTCAGCCCATGATATGTCATCTTTCTCAAAAAGCAAGCAAAAGGTGTTGATGATGGATCCCTGGTCTTTGTCATCGATCTTTGGCTCGTCATCCAGATCAATGCGGCTGATGGTATTCTCAATGCCAGTGATATCGCTGTCTTTTGTGTCCTCATCTTCATCCTCCTTCGCAATCTCTGATTCATCGTCTTCCTCTGCGGGTTTCAAAAAGTGTGCAATATCTTCTTGGGAAGCTTCAAGAGAGGTTGATGGATCGTCAGCTGCATTCACAACTTCATGATCCTTTTGATCTCCTGGTTCCCTTCTTTTCTCGGTTTCCTCTTGTAGCAGGCCCAGGTCTGAGATCTCTGCGTTGATGTCAGACGTTGATACCCAGGTGGCATCAATGGGCGGCAAAAAATTGTTCTCGTCATTCTCAAAGGTGTGAAGCCACTGTACAAAGTCTTCACGATCCCATTCTGCTTGTTCAGCTTCAAGGACCCAACCTTTGATGAAATTTGGCATGCTAAAAAAGGAGTTGGTTTCAGAGTGCACGACGCTGACCACTTCAGCTCCCTCATCCTCAGTGTCATGAAACTCGTCAGTGCCATCTGAACCGGTTGCCAGTGGCGGAAGTGAAAATGTCCACCTCACCCACGCATTCCTCAATGGTAACCACCTGGAAACCCTTAGATTCTTTGCACTTGACTGCAGCCGAAGATGTAGCCAAGACGTAGCCATCTATTTGGAAGGTCGGATTTTCCCAAACTCTTGCATGAACATTTCGCAAAGAGGAAAGTCAGCGAAGGAACGTGGCCAAAGAAATCTTCTGAAAAGCTGATCCGACGGGATCTGCATATTCAAGCAGCAAGTCCAGATATGATCCCAGTGCATGCTTGGTCCCGCACACATGGCACTCCGTGCCCGGTTTGTAGTGATTCTCAGCAGCATTGTAAGGGGACTGAACCGACCCAATCGCAAAGGCAATTCTGCGACCATCGATATGCTTGTCCCCTTTGATCCACTTTCGCATCAATTGGAATCTAGAAGAGCAAAATTCAGGAAGTTCGCATCCAGCAATTTCATGCCTCTCAGACGCAGCTAAGGCTTGATATTCTTTATATCTCATACTCATTCTGATCTCATGGGAGATTTTCTTCCATTTTTGTTTGTTTGTCACCTCGTGCTCGTTGAATTTGAAGTCAAAGTATTGATGCTGCCAAGCGTTATCCTGATCCAAAAACCAACCAAACTCCTCCAGGCCATCATGCACCATCTGGTCCAAGTTAGTGCGACATCCCAGATTGTACTTCAGCAGCTCTTTGTTTCTATGCGCAAGCACATGCAATTGTCGTAGCAGGTTGGCTTTCTCAAAGTCAATGTGGCAGCTTCCCACAAGAGAGCGCAAGGGAACAGGGGCAAATCTGAAGTGCCCCAAAACTTTCCATATGAGAATGTTGTACGCCGATCTCCTCTCTTTCGTAGGCAATCCAGAGATCCATCCATAAACCATAGCAGACTTACAAAAGACAGCGATGTCCCTCAGGCGACCTTTCCAACCGAAGGGCAGTAGAGCAACTCTTCTCATCCATTTCTTGGCTTTTTCAATTTGTTGTTGGTGTTTGGGGTAGGTGCCAAAGCCCCATTTCGCAGGCTTTCCAATGATAGCCCCAAGGACCTCCAGTGTTTTGCACTCCTTATCCAAATCAGCTTGCTGTAGTTTGTTCATATTCTCAAGAAGGTGGAAATCAAGCGAAAATTGGTTCCAAGCATTGACTGCGATCTCCAAATCAGCAGTGCATTCAGTTACAACAGTTCTGTCATCCATGTAGAGTCCCTGGTAGACTCGCCCTTGATACTCGCAGTTTTGAACTTTATAATAGCCATACCACAGTAGGAGACCTAAGAAGAGCGGAGACGCAGGATCACCTTGAGGGATACCAGTCACAGAAATGAACGGAGTCGAATGAGGGTGCTTATTGTAAACAATCCACTTTTGTCTGTTCCTCCATTGCTGGCAAATGCATTTGGCCCAAGGCACAAGGGCAGGAGGAAGCGCAACACAAAGACTTTTCTCTATTAGCTCAACATTGACAGTGTCAAAACATAGTTTATAATCCAACGTAGCAGCGCAGCCAAATTCGTGAAAGATGGAATCAATGGTTGCAGCTTGGACTTCAGGACCGTGCCCCCCAAATCCAGACATCATATTGTGAGGCAGAATGGCCTGTAAATTCTTCACAAGGTCACATTGCACCCAAGTGGCGCTAAATGATCTCCACCACGCACTAAAAACCGTGATGGGTCGCAAGCAATCAGGCTTGATGCATCCATCTTGCACTTTGTTGGCTTTCGGCACGAAGCTAACTTTGACTTGTTTGATACTAGATGGGGTGATTCCAGATTCCATCCAAAGTTGCATTTCATCCCATACAAACGCGCAAGCAGGCACAACCCTAGCAAGGTATCTCAGTTCCAAAGATGTCCATTGATCAAGTCCAGGTCCACCCTTAGCTTTTGCAAGCTGCTTGGTGAAGAGAGCCAGGTCGGCCGGCTCACCACGCACTGAATGAAGGTTTGAGCAGAGCGCTCCTCAAATTCACCATGATCCCAAGAAACATGACGGTGAAGCGTCATCCAATGTTCAAATAATTCAGAAGTGGCTTCAATTTTGGTCGTAGAAGCCCCAATGTCCTTAGCGATAGCAGGGTGAAGGCAGATCCTCTTCTTGGTGAGCCAGCACGCACGTGCACTGCAGTCACTTCTCATTCTAGCCTTCCATCTACGGAGGGCATTGGCCTTGTCCTCTTTCTCAACTGCTGCATAATTCGACATTTTGAAGAACCTCACCAGAAGGGACACATTCGCTACCAAAGATCTTCCAAATCATTTGCCTGGTCTTTTTGTCAAATCTACCAATGCTCAAATGTCGTTGAAGTTCATATGCGCGACCAAGAAGGTTGCGGGCTTTCCTAATGGCCATGGGAATAGGTGCACGATTGACAGGGAAATCACGTTTAGTTCTGGAGACCTCACAACGGCCATCTTGGATCCTAGACGCCAAATGACTGATGCGCAAAATCTCAGCAATGTCAGTGTAGTCATCAGGCATCTCAAGGAGGCAAAGAAAAAATGCGACCCTAAACATAGTAAGCAACTTCAAGACAGCGAGGCGCCAACGAAAATCGATGATGGATCGCACTTCGCTACGTCCAGATCATCTCCATCAGTCTTCTTCGTGGAAGGTGTAGTGAATTTTCCCGCTCCTCTAAACATGCTAGTATCCAATTTTTCTTGGGATGCACGTTCAATCGGGTCAGTAGAAATGCCAGCAGTCTGCCACATGCAAGGTCCAGGTTTCTGCGCCCACTCATTTGGCAGTCCACTTTTTTCGGATGTTCGAACCAAAGCGAAATAGTGGCCCCCAGCAAGCACCAGTCCAAGCACCGGTGCTTTTTCACTTTTCTCTTTTGGTTTCATAACCGCAATTTTCACCCACCCTGATGAGGTCATTCTCCAAATCGCAATGCAAACTCGTTTGAGGCAACAACTTGCCTGCAATCCAAAGTGACAAATCCATCTATGTTCTCGCGTGATCACCTGCTCAAATTCATTCAAAGTGGTAGCTGGGATTCCATCTTCAGTGATTTTGTTCCATTTGGGGTCAGGGCACCAGCTCTCCTTCCAAGAAGTGTCAATGTTGAGCAGGTAGTGCAAAGTTTGTGCCCTCAGTGCTTTTGACAATTGCTCCACTTTGGGTCTGATCTCGGACACCGCCTTGCGCCACTGGCAATTGGTCATCGCTAATTGAAAAGCTAAACAACGCCAGGCACAGTCGCCAGCACCTCCCAAGTCCAAGGTTCTCGTGCCATCAGGCCCTTGAACTCCTCCAACAACCTTGCATTCATCTGCCACTTTCATTTTCTTCATCGGGGAAATAATGGCCCCCGCAGCTGTCTTCTTTCCTTTTCCGTTTTTCTCATCCTCAGGCTCCATGGAACTATCAGGAACAGTGGGTGCGATCTCAGGCTCAAATTTCAGCGTAGGAGAAATGGTAAACTCCGCATTCTCGTTGTACCACTTGTGTCTGCAAATGGATTCAGCATCTTTCTGCATAGCTCGCTTTCCAATTGGCTTCCAAGGCACCAAGGTGATGTGCTTGGTCTTTCCGCTGCATTCCATTGTATAGACATGCTCATCACGTTCAGGTTCATGGAGATGCTTCGCAAAAATCTTCCATGGGCCATTCCTTGATCTGGGTTCAGAGGGAGATCCCTCCACATTCCATCCCTGTGCAGTCAGCCAACCTTTCACGGCTGTAGGTCCCCATCCAACCAGGGGTACCCCACATAGCACAAGATCTCTCAAAATCACCTACAGGTTTTTTGTGGATATCAAGGTCACTCTTTCCTCCACGTCGATGAGCCATGGACACTTTGTTCTTGATGGCAAGCTCCTTGACACGCAAGACATATTCCTCATCAGATTCATCAGGAGTCCGGTCAATCCAACTAACAGCAGGTTTCGAAGTGATGTCCTGGGCAAGTCTGGAGAAAAAGACTGCATTGAGTCCACTTTTGGAAAGGATCTCTTCGTAGTCATCCTCGCAGCAGTTCAAATAGCCTATGATGCACCCATGCGCACTTTCCCATTTGTAAGTCTTCATCTCCTTCTTAATCTCCGCCAATTTCAGGGCAAGTTCAGGTCTCCCATACAAGGTTCTGTGATGCTCTTTTGGGACATATACCGTAGTGACAACGACACGCAAGGTGACATGGTCTTGTGCTTTTGGATCAATTGTGGTTTCCTTGGCTTGGACTTCATTGATTTTTGAATCGCATCCATTGAGATTCGCAACAGTGGCAGAAATCATCGCCAAGTTGCCCAGATAAGGCATAAGGGTCTTGGTGGCGCCCTTCGGGACGCTATCCTCTTCACAAAATTTGCAAACCAAAACCAAATCCTTTTTGATGTTCAAGGCCGCAGCAATCGTCTGAAATTCTTCAATTTGCTCAGCGTGTCTGCAAATGCAAACTCCACCCTTCGGTGCTTCTCCATTCTCAAGTCATGCCTTGACCAACTGCCAGGGACAATGTCTCTCCTAGGCCATTGTCTCGCAAGATCAAATCTGGGCAGCATTTCACCTCCTTTGGCTTTACCTTTCCCTTTCCCTTTGCTCTTTCCTTTGCTGGTCTCCTCACGATCTCTCTTTGGTGTTTCTTTTTGATAAAAAGTTTGCTCCTCATCTCCACCGCTCAAAACCTTCTCAAACTCATTCAAACATTCAGCAAGGTCTTTTTTCCGCTCCTCAGCAATGCCTTCTCCATCCAACGCTTTCCTCATTTTTTCAATCAGCTCTCTCATCTCTCTTTTCTTCTTGGTGGCATGGGCGCCACCGGTTCCTCCTCTGAGGTCAAAGTCTCGCACAGACAAATTGGGTGCCTCATCGTGGCTTTCATCCCTACGTAAGCAAGAAATAAAGCACTCAATGATTTCATCCTCCTCAGCGTCAGTGACACTGCACTCAAGGGAATGGTCATCAATCGCAAGGCTCGCAACCGTATTGTTGATGCTAGGCAAAATTTCGCTAACAGACGTACAGAGATCTTTCAAATTGTCATCACAGTCATCTCCCACATGCTCAGTGATGCTCGTGAACTCTGGAGCCAGTTTGCATGGGCAGATGCAATCAGTCGAGAGTGGGACAAACACCCCCGTGGAACAAGGAATTGCATCAACCGCCATGTGCTGCATCTCACATCCCTTCATAGATTCAATCCCCTTTTGGCCAAGTAGTGTCTCAGTCCAGCCAGACACCTCAGAGCCAGAGGCCCCTCGTCAGCCTCAAAACATGCAGTTTGTACATCCTCAAATTCAGAAAACATGGGAAGAAATCGCCATGGATCTGGACAAATGGCAATGTCCTCATCATTGGAGTCAGCCAAAGCAGCTGCCTCATCAAGGTTCATCCAAAAATTTGCCTCTTGTGCATAGTATGTTGGTCCATTATCTATCCAAGTCGGCTCCAACAAACTCTCAAGAGTTTCGTCAGCCAGCTCCTCAGTGCAGCTAGTGTAGTCTTCTCCAGCATCCTCAGACTCAAAGAAGACTTCGCTGTCACTTTCGCCCTCTTCTTCCTCTTCTTCCTCCTCCAAGGCTTCAAATTGATTTGAAATTGGAACGGTTCGCTTCATCTTGAGCTCCATCTTTTTCCTAAGAAGCTTGTTCTTGGTTTTGCGTCTTGAGCTCCCACCTCTGACGTAGCACCATTCAAAAGCTTCATCAGTGGGGATCAAAGAGCCCCATTCTGTCCAAACACCGCATCCATGAAGCACACGGGAACACGCTTCAAGGGAAAAATAATCAGAGCAAAAACAGTCAAACCCTCCAATTTCATGGATCTTGTTGTCGCCATTGACAAACTTCACGCCATCAAGGTTGTTCTCACCCACAGAGTCACCATGCCGTGAAGGGAGAATGTCAACCGGATTCATACTAAGTACATGTCCAGAGACGAAGGGCTCACAAATGGGTAAGCCGCGTTCTCTGTCAATCATAGCCTTTTGATTTCTCCTTCGCAATCTTTTGTTCTTGGTCTTCTTCTTGTTGGCCAAAGGGTGACACAGCAAGTCGCTCTCAGATGCACATCCCACAGAGCAACCAGAGGTCTTTGCTTGAAGACAATGTTCTTGTAAACTCTCACCAGGCACATGGAACAAGTTTCCTCCCTTGTTCACCTCCGGGAAGTCAATGATGTTGTCAATGCCCATCTTCGAGCCCACCTCATCATCGCTTGAAACTTCATCTCCTTGTTCAATTTGTACCCCAAGACAAGGGCCCGGGAGGTCCGAGAACCAAAGAAGGTTCAGGAGGCTGAACTTGCCCTCCCCCACCTGGAAACCCTCCATGCACGCCTACAAAGCGCAGATGGGATCGATTTCCGTGATTAAGACTCTGGCACCAGCACCCCTCATGGCGAAGGCGCAGCCCTTTCCGACATCTCCGTAGCCTGCCACAAGGGCGCGCTTGCCGCCAATCATCACATCGGTGGCGCGCATGATGCTGTCTGGCAGAGAGTGTCGGCAACCATAGACGTTGTCGAACTTGGACTTGGTCACGCAGTCGTTCACGTTGATGGCAGGGAAGAGCAGCTCG
>Ga0126342_10016901_pt1 | contig 12668 bp, 12 predicted proteins | sample Cyp1metagenome_FD_92528 | JGI IMG/M metagenome (GOLD analysis project Ga0126342, IMG submission 92528) | Coral microbial communities from Lord Howe Island, Old Settlement Bay, Australia - Cyphastrea 1 metagenome | ecosystem: Host-associated > Invertebrates > Cnidaria > Coral ...
GCTATCCAACAAACTTGGTGCTGGGAGATTGAGACATATCAAAGGGCGGCTCCTTTGGCTTCAAGCTAAAGTACTTAGTGGTGATCTTTGTATCAAACAGGTGAAAGCGCTCTACAACATTGCAGACCGCAACACCAAGTCGTTAGCCAAGGACAGACACCTTTTTCTACTTCACATGTTGGGTTTTGTTTGCAGTGGTGAGAAAGTAGGTGAAACAGAGTTCACACGAGTTCAAGCAAAAGAGATGCTGAAACAACAGGTGAATATGATCAGTGAAAACGTCAGTGAACAAACCGGACAGATCAAAACCAGTAGAACCAATAGAATGGCCAAGCAATTTTTGCGGGCGCTTTCGGTTTTCAGCGTGATGAGTCTGGCTGAAGGGCATGGAATGTCCAACATGGCACAGCTGGTACATGGTGTTTCAAACGCCTTGAGCTGGTGGTGCGGCGCATGGAGCCCAAGCAACATCTTCTCCATAGTTCTTCTCTTCCTGTTGGCCGTCCTCCTCTTCATGCACATGACCCCAGGATCAGGATCAGGACCAAGTTCAGGTTCAGCTGGAAACAGATCCAGATCAAGATCAAGGATTCATTTTGAACCAGGTGCAGAACCTCCCACAAGCAGATACCCAGCGAATCCGAGAAGTCTTGGGATGAAATATCCAAATGTTTGTTCAGGTGAAAACTTTCGTCCTGAAGCATTCCTCTATTGGTTGTGCGATCGAGCGGGAAAACGAATTGTAAGAGGCAATCGCATTCTTACAAACAATATGAGGAAAGGTGGATTACAACAGATGCTCAAACTATGCATGGAAGGTTTGAGTCCTGAAGACAGAGAAAACATGATTGACTATGTCTGGTCAATGACGGGCCTCACAGACGACGATTACTCACCAAGGTATATGTGCTCGGAAGAGACAGTGATGCGTGAATGTGAACAAGGAGCGCGAGCCTTCGACATAGCTGCAGAAATGGTGCGTCGAATGGAAGAAGAAGCTGAAAATGGAGAGGTTGTAGAAACAGAAGAAGGGCGGTATGACCGCTACATGAGGTCAGAGCTTGATGATGTTTCTGACCCAGGATACTGGCATGACATTCGAGCAGAACCTGAAAGTGAACATTCAGGTGAATCAGATGAGATGGCGTCCGACCCAGAGACGTTCGAGGAGAAGAAGCATCGATACATGCTATGTGAGAAACACGAAGCTTCAGATGGTGAGCTGTGGCAAAAGCTTCATGATGCTCAAATGGCGGAAGTTCGAAGTGAGGAGCATTTGGAAGCTCCTGCCTCCTGCAATGGATTTTCGCTTCTACATGGAGCAAGAAGGTGAAAATGAGAGAAATGAGCCTCACTACTGAGGATACTGAAAGACTTCAGTGCTATGCAAGGAGTTAACGCGATCTCCTTGATAGCGTTTCACTGGGAATGGTCGAAAACAGACCACAAAAGAAACTACAAGCTGTTGGTAACAATGGCAAATCCAAGGCCCAAAGCGTTGGGACATAGGAGATGTCCTGTTGGATTTAAATGGTTGAAGCTAGGTTGTTTATTTCCGTAGGAATAGACTCTAGTTTGGGTCAGTGAGTAAATCTACTCATAACCCCAAGGCGGGGTTTAGAGTTTTGTACTTTGGACTCAACCCGTTTGTATAGGCAGTTTGCTAGTTGAAAACTACTCCAAAACTGAAACCTCAGTTTAGCCAAAGAGTTCTGTCATGCAACAAGCATGGACGTGAATGAGCGCTTACTCCGCAGGCGTTGTGGATACAAAAGATGTTTTTACAAAACAAGATTTGAGGTTGAGAGGCAGGTTACAATATACCTCTGGGTATTTGTTTGGTAGAATCGCGAAGAGTTGCCTCACTGCAGTATCCAACCATGCATACTCCTCCTCTACCTCTACCTCTACGATCTCTGATGAGTTGTTGTCTTCTTTAACCTTGCATAAGCACCTGCTGGAGACTGGGAGACCGCGCGAGCTGAAACGTTTATCTGCAGAGACTTGGTTCATTCAGACGGATGCTTGATTTGACCCAGAACATGATTGCGTGGTTGCTGGAATTGGGGCTGTGCTGTTCGCCCCTGATGGACGTCCCATGCGCTTTTCTCTCACAAGTTGTCGGACGCAATGGTGCGCAATTTGAAACCGTCCAACAAGAAGTCAGTGATTTATGAATGCGATTATTTCGCGCTGTGTTGCTATTTTTGGCTTTGGGGTGATGTAATCACCGATGCAGTTGTGATTTATACTGACAACAATGGTGTGCGTGACACCTTGATTTCTTGTGGCACTCAAAATAGTATCGCCAAGAAAATTCTTACAGCAACACTGGTACTTGAAAGCACAAAGCAAATCACTCCGTGGTACGCCAGGGTCCCGACGGATTCAAACCTTTCAGATGGCCCTTCACGTTGTTCTTGCGACAAGGTGGGTTCAACGGGTGCTGTCAGGTGTGACTCGACATCTCTGGTGATGAGTGCTGGGCTCATCTCATCGCCTTAAATGAAAAGTGGGGAGAATAGCAGGCTCTGAGCACCCAGTTGGTCAAAAGGCTTCACGCGTTCCTCACTCAGGGTTTGCACTTCGGAAGCCAACTGAAGCACCTTACGTTTCAACAATCCAGTTCCGTGCGCTTACATTGGCTCACCAACGTTTGTGAGGGTGATAATATAGTGGTCAGACTTGATAACGAATTATCACTTGAAACAAGATATGGATGCATATCAGCTGCGTGGATCAAGGGCGACTTGTGGTCGATGTATAATTTTACATGTCAGGTCTTGCGCTTCAATGTCATTCACTTGAACTTCACTTTCAACATCCTTGCATTTTCAGATGACAGAATTGTGGTATCAGATACCAGGTATCACATGTTTTCTTTTGAGAGTTTGCAATCGCGCCCCACCCTCTGGCCACCCTTTGGCCAATTGCAATCTCACACTTGCCGACTTCATCGTGAACAAGCGTTGTGGTTGACACTTGCCGATTCCAAAACTCATATTTGACGACTTCATCGTGAATAAGCGTTGTGGTTGACACTTTTCGACGTCCAGGGCATTGGCCAAACCCTGGTGCCTGAATAGCAGGCTCTGAGCAAACCCAGTTGGTCAAAAAGGCTTCACGCGCTCCTCACTCAGGGTTTGCACTTCGGAAGCCAACTGAAGCACCTTACGTTTCAACAATCCAGTTCCGTGCGCTTACATTGGCCCACCAGCGTTTGTGAGGGCGATAAAGGTTAGAAACGTCACCCGTCGGGGTAGCCAATGTAGGCCTTGGGAATTGTGTTTTTTTTTTCCACCGGTTTGGGTAAACATAGTAGCCTTCTTTACTGCAGTCCTTCAAGAGGTAGAAAATGGTGTTCGTAAATTATTTCGTTTCTGCTTGGGGAATTGAGAAAAATTACGCTGTTATGCCTTGAAACGCCACCCAGTTTTCATTTATATATTTTCCTTTTGAAAAAAAACGAGGGGTTGTTGCAGAAACCCCAATTTGGATTGTCAACCATGTATCCATCAGTATTTCACGGTTTGGATTCTTCATCCCACATCGCCAAATAGTGCCCGTGTTGCCCCCAAACCAATCATACCAATAGGATCTTTCGGATACCAATCAGGTCATGTTGTTGAAAGTTGCTTGGCCGACAAGGTCAATACCGAGCAGTTGGCACTGAGACTTCAGCACGTAAAATTTCTTTATGACGTGTCCTGCATAGTGAAAACATCACATTCGTGCGAATTCCAAATTGGATTGCCATGTCGAACTCTTGTGTACAAGGTTACGTGCAAAGTTTAGTCTTCATTTGGCACGGTGAACTGTATCATTAGTTCCTCAATGTCGATTGGTTTGATTTTTTTCTTATATCCTGGGGTTGCCTCTGCAGGGCTTAGTCCTGTAGAGCGTGCGGATTGACTCGCACCCCCTTCTGTCTATAGTGTCTTGAGTCCATGCTGCTTGTTCCATCCTTCGGGCCTTGCAAAGTTTAATTTGATTTTTGTGAAACTGCGACTGGGAACGCCTATTTGCAAAATACAAACGGTTTTTTTTCGCAGAAACAAATGTTCGAATCATTTGGGATCAGAACTTGATGTAATTAAAAGGTTAGATGTTGCAATTTGATTGCTTGGCCTGGCCAAAAGAAAAACAGTGTCAATGTGTTGTCATGTCAAAAAGACGCATGTCCAGGTTATGTGTCGCCAAGTTTCAAAATCTCAAATGTTGAGTCCGACTTTCCCAAGCAAACCGTTCACTCCGCCATGACGCGTGGACGCAATCGCCGTTTTCTTTTTGGACAACTTGTTTGATTTGAGCAGAATGGTTCATGGGAATTGCATTTTGCACATTTCCATTGGCCCCCATCATGTTTTATCCTTTGGATGATGTCAAATCAAATTCGTTTGTCCTGCACAACGAATGGGACATGCGCCAAGACATTTTTTTCAGTTTTTCCGGTCTGGATCTGCCAGCCACACCAAAACGTTTGAATTGTTTTTTTTTTTTTTGAGACGTTGTGATTGCATGTCCATAAATTGTGTGTATGTGTGAGTGCATAGTTATCAGTTTGACCCGAGGACGAACTATGTCGTTTTGTGGGGTATTTTGCCATTCTTATTCTTCATGCAAGTTTCGTCGACCTGCGATGCAGGCCAAAACTTTCAGCCAGGGGTTCGGTGTCGGGACACTATGCATTGATGATGTGATGGTAAGCGATGATACAGTGTTTTTGGTTTCCTACATGTGTGGTTTGTTTTGTATCGAATACTCAACTGTCAACTCGAAGTATTGATTGCACACGGTTCGAAATCGTCTGTGGCGATGGGTCAGGTCACTGTAGTGCTACTTCGACAGCTCTCCTGCAGCGCAAACGTTCCTTAGTCAGCCTTAGTCATTTTGAGGTTTTGAAGATCATAGGACCAGGATAGAAATGAGGAGTCCACGGAGGAACTCAAGTGCAGTGTCCAGTTTAGCGTCCCCAAAGTTGATCGGATTGCAACATTTTGGTTCCAAAACATGTCACGTTGGTACAGTGCATGATGCACCTGTATATTTAAACACGAACACCTGTACTAATAATTAACCATGTAATACCATGTAAACATAGACATGAAAATGCAAACACATATTATGTTTAGATACATGTATTGCACGATTGACAATAAAATTGCGAGTGCAAGGTGGACTATAGATGAAAACATGTGAACAAGTACATTGACAAACACCCGTATGTGCACATGCATATGCGATATGTGTACATACTTGCAGATGATGAATTGAAAACCGATGTGATGAAATGTGATTTAATGATGTTTAATGTGACATTGCGTACATTGTACACATGCCTCGCAAACTCCCATGATTTGCAATAATCAATGATCAATGCGCATTATATGACACATGCCATACACATGAATCCATTGATTCATAGGGGACATTTTTGAAGGACACGGGAAGACCAATGGCTTTAGGGAACACAATGTCAAGCAGGCTGCAGAACTTTAGAAAACCTTGGAAATGGAGATGCAGTTCACTTTCAGGATCGGAATCTCTTTCGTGTTGCGCTTGCGCCTACTCAGTTTTTGTACACTATGGGATGACATGGTACTTCGTAGAGTTCGTAGATATTCGTAGCATAGAACGTCAAGAACGCCATGGTCTTGGCATTGTTTTTAGGGCAATTTTGGCCATGATATGCCGTGATACTTTACAACCTTGCGATTGTGCTCAATGGTATACCCTGCGATCCATTCATGGCATACCACGGCTCCTCAGGTGAAGGGCAGCCGCAAAGGGTCATCATGCTAAGTGCCAACCTTAGTCAACAAACTGAACAAAACATGGAATGTCAGGAATGTCAGTGGTCATTGAAATATTTTGCAATAGCAGTAGCAAATCATCCATATTCAACATTTACACAGACTGGTTGAAAGAAACCGATGCTATGTTCTCTGCTTGTACAAGCGACTTTCAGCGACCTGAATACAAAGCGAGAGCGGAAAACTTTCGAAAACTTCATGCTTACGTTACGTCTTTCCGTGCATTAAAAGCACCGCAAGTCTTGATTCTTAGGTTTTTGAGTCGAATTCCTGAATCCATTTTAGAGAAGAGTAACAGGCGTCAACGGAGTCAACAACACATTATTTCCATTTATCTCCTGGCAGATGCACCTAGTCACTAGCAGTGCATTAGCAGTGCACCTGTAGTTCACTTGGAATATCTTGGAATGTGACTGCGACATACTATGACCCGAGGCGATTTAGAGAGCCCGTACGGAAGCAACTTTGCCTTTGAAGACAGTCTGTACGGAAGCAACTCAGCTGCTCTGTAAGTCACTGTTGACTGCAAGTGACTGGAGTAACACTTCCAACATCTTCCAACATCCAACGCTTCCAACATCATCCATCCTCCAACTCCCAGACTTCGATGATCTTCCGATCTTGTTTCATACAGCCCTGTGCTATACGGCAGGGAGGTGAATCTATGATAATACAATGCGAAATATTTCATACACTCCATGAAACAAATTGAAACAATGCATCACTCAGTTCTTTTCTTTCCCAAAAGTTTTTGGAGATGATAGATGGGTATAGATGGGTATAGATGGGTATAGATGGGTATAGATGGGTATAGATGGGTAATGGGTGTGTTTAGGACACGTGTGAGGGTGAGCCAGAGGTTTCATGGACTCGAAGACAACTTGATATGCAAGCGCTACAAACTAGTGACTAGTGAGCCAAATGAAAGGTTCATGCACTGAAACGGTCAAGTTAGAAAGGAAAATAATCGACCCTATCCCTATCTCTGTTTTTTAAATGTTGCCGCGGGACCCGCTTGTTTTGTTCCTAAACAGTGGACTTTTGCGGCTTGGCTTCGATTCCGGCGTGCGGAGGCACCACTCTCACATCTCTCACGGGCAAATTCAGCGTCTCTTACGATCCAGCGATGTACCAGGGCACACCTTCTGAGATTGTTGACATGCAGGCGCAGCATGGCGCAGCGGGAACAAATTTGCCTATCTGCCACAAAGTGTTAACCCGGATTGCAACAGACAAGTAGAATCAGGTAGGAAGGTTCAAACAAAAGATGTTTTTTTTCTTTGTATGATGCACAGTGATGTCATGGGATGTCTGGAATCTTGAGGATTGACAAGTCATGAAAAGCGATTGGAAAGGCATACTTGGATATACTTAGTATACTTGGTACTGATTGCCACAAAGCGATACATTTCGCCCCTGAACCTGGTAGCTTACGGTAGCTTACAAGGATCGTTTCATGTGCAGTCGTTTCATGTTGTCGAGACATGGGTTCCATGATTTGGGGCACGTAGGGGTTTCCGGGGGTTTCCGGGTTTCGTGAGGAGAAGAGCAAGCAGGCCTTCAAACAGGCCATTGCCTTCCTTCTAGGACTGGAATGTTTGGCGGCAATTGCCTCCGTTTTTCAACAATTCTGATCCATTTTCCAGCTGTGGTTTAACTTTCCAAGAGTCCTTTACACTGATTCCCGATGCCAAGTTCATACTTGTTGAATGAATGCACAGTCGGTTTTCCCGACCATTTGCATTTAGACCGACCAGCTTGTACGAGGAGATGGCATCCAAGATGATGACATTGTGCTGCGCTTTGAACCAATGGCAGCATTGATTCAAGCGAAACAACAGCAACAACCGCAAGAAATTGCAGAAGCACTCGTCTTCTTTACGCTTCTTGCCACGCCGGGGACACTACAAAGAGTGAGGAGACTACTGTATGTGTTTACAATATTCAACAAGAACAAATCAAGGCTGTAGCAAAAACATCTCACAATGAAACCACGCTTTGTGTTTATTGTCGAGAGTCAACTTGAAGATCTTGAAGAAGCATTGCTGTCAGAATTTTCCCCGTGATAGCACTCTTCATTTCTACCACTGAGGTTCCCGGTGCCAGCTGGTGTACCTTGGTGAGAAAATCCTGGTGCCTGTGCCTGTTGAAAGTTGTCATTGAAAGTTGTCATTGACATTTGCAGGCTCTAATTTCTAAAAGTGTGGCACTTGGAAGTATTGGCCTAGGACCTATTTGCTACATCTTTGCATACTACTCCAATCGTATCTAGTTGATTAATATTGTGGAATATTGTGATATGGTCTGTGTTGTCAACCGTGTTTCACCTTCGCCAGTGACCAACTCGATCCTTTGCAGTCATGTCAACGAGGATGTAGCCACCATGGTACAGGTTGTGGAAGCTACTTGACAGCAAAGTGAAGGGTCTTGAACCCTCATGCTGTTCTAACACATTGTCACTGGCAAGTATCCAAATTGCATAAGTTTCCTGACTGGTTTTCCAATGTCGTTTGAACTCCAAAGCTAGTGACTGCCGACGCCTAGCAGTCCTTGTTTGGTGCCAGCAGTGGAGTGACTCCAAGGGGATGCAACCGAAGCTGATTTGTGCATCATTGAAGAATTCCTTGTCCAACTTTGGAGTGCCTCGTCATTCACAGCTTTGAATTTTCAGATCCGCCAGAAGGGACAGATCTTTCCTTCGTTTTGAGGCGCTGTCATGGCAATGTAGGGGCCGACCGGGCCGACCGGGCCACGATCTCTGTCCTTGCTGCGCAGGTGCCGGACACAGTGGAGGTCACTTCTGGTGTGACGATGGAGCCCATTCAACCTCCCAGTTCTACGACTACGACTACAACCAGCGCAGGTGGGGAGAGCATCTACGGAAGTGAGCTTGAGCAGGACCAAACATTAACAAAAATCGCGTTGTTGCAGTGCAACTTTGCAATTGTGCATTTGAAGAAACCCAATCCACACAAGCATTGCATCATTCAGCGCTGCGATCGTTGCGTTGCGCGGGATTGTCATTGTCGCTTCGTGGTGATGGTGACTCAGTGGACTTCCCTCAACTGAGGGCACTCATCTCATCATCTCATCATATCTCATCTTATCTCAACTTTCTTTGCTTTTGGTGAAGTGCCTTGTCTTCACCGTGCGATCAGGTCACATGACGAACATCACCGGAAGATTCGTGCTTGCATACGATGCATCAATTTATACACAGGGCACAGCAGCTGAGATCGCCGACTTACAGGAGAGAATTTTCTGGCCAGTGCCATCGATGCCCACAACGGCCAATTATGTTCCGAAATGTTCCGAAAAGACAACGTGTCATGTGTCATGACATGTCATGACATGTCATGACATGTCATGACATGTCATGACGTGTCATTCATGGAGGAAATAATGGAAAGAGGGGTCGTTTTTTAAGAGATTTTTTCTGTGAGACGTGATTCTTGGTGAGCGCAATCCTGAATTCCGAACAAGAACAGTTGAACAGTTCTGAGCATTTGAAGGAGAAGTCGAAGAAGGCTTTCGAGCAATCTCTTGCAGCCCTTCTAGGACTGCGTGGGCATGGACATGGCTTGGCTGTCATACACACACACACAAGATGCAACCCCCTCCCTAACCCCTGTCTCTATACAGGATATGTAACCTGAATGTAAGGCCCGATTAAGAAATGAGACCGTATTCAGGTCTTAACGTTGCCATAGCAAGGCTTTATTGAAGCCATAATGAGGTCTCATTTCTGATTTGGAAATATTGGAAATGACTCAATGACCATGAATGAATTATGGAAATATTTGGTCACTAAATTCACCATCGCATATTTTGAGCCATGGGTTTGGAACAAGCTTTACAGTGCTTTACAGCGATATTTGAGGCCGCATTTGACCCCTCCACGAAGGATGCCGTGAGGAAAACGCAAAATAAGGTCAAATCTAAGGTTTGAGAAGAAACTCGGTAACCTCGCAATGAGGTAGACATACGCGACATAAGTGACATAAGTGACATAAGTGACATAAGGCTTAATTACTGACGCATGCAATTATGCAAATTGCATCAAATTGTGAGAATGCACTTGTGGTACTTGTCAAAAATAGCATTGAAATAAGGCCAAATTAAGGATTTGAAGCATTGACACCACTTCAGGGCTCATGATGACTAAATAGTTATTATATGTTATTATTTTTATTCTATAAATGTTCACAACAACATACAACAACTTTCATTTCTTGTCAGAAATAATGCCCAATGAAGAGAATGAAGGATATGAAGGATATGAAGGATATGTCTGGGGAGTGGCAGAGGGGGTTGGGATCTCATGATCCTGTGGCATTCTTGACATTCTCCACGGTCCAAGGTTCAGATCTGTCACTGTGTCACATCTGGTAACTGGTATCACGATGTGTGTCACAACTGTGTCACAGATCTGTCAGGATGTTTCGTGTGTCACGACGTATCATGATGTGTCGGGTTGTTTCAAAACGTGTCCAGATGCTTCGCGATGTGTCACACATTTCACGATGTTCACCCGCTGTGTCGTGCTGTGTCAGAATGTTTCACAATGTGTCGCAATGTGAAATGAAAGTTACAGAATTGACTTCAGATGCGAGGACATGGTGTCAAAGGTGAGGAGATCACAATGGTCTGGAAACCAGTTGCAGCTTTGATTCAATCGAAAGAACGACGCGAACTGAGTGAGGTGATCTGCTTGTTTACGTTCCTTTGCGCATGGAACTGGTCCAGAGGGCGAGGAACTTCCCCCAAACTGGTTGTGTGTGTAGGTATCGTTCATATCACCAAGCTTACATTCAAGTTGTTGAACCATGAACCAATGACTTCAGCTCCACAGAATGAGTTTTGGCAGAGCAACGGATAGAACAAGACTGTGGTTGATGTGGGGTCTTGCGGCCAGGCCAGGGGAAATGTTGGGAGAAAAAGTAGTTGCTCCAGAACGCGAATCAATACTGTTGAGGACAACGATGGCTCGTTGATGTAGTGGCACAGCGATTTGTTCGCATGTTGCTCAGGAGCAGAAGTCAACCGTAGCCTCAGCCATTCTGCTCCATGCAGACAAGTTTAGGGTATTTTAAAATGCATTTAATGGCTATGTAATGTACGGTTTTCCTAGTCGTTTCGCTAGTCATTCATGCTTTGCATGACCTGGTGATAGCACTCTTCATTTCTACCTCTGAGGTTCCCGGTGCCACCTGTTGTACCTTGGTGAGAAAATCCTGGTGCCTGTGCCTGTTGAAAGTTGTCATTGACATTTGCAGGCTCTAATATCTAAAAGTGTCGCACTCGGAAGTATTGGCCTAGGACCTATTTGCTACATCTTTGCATACTACTCCAATCGTATCTAATTGATTCAAAATTACAATTCATATTGAGGAATATTGTGATATGGTCTGTGTTGTCAACCGTGTTTCACCTTCGCCAGTGACCACTCGATCCTTTGCAGTCATGTCAATGAGGATGTAGCCACCATGGTAAAGGTTGTGGAAGCTACTTGACAGCAAAGTGAAGGGCCTTGAATCCCCCTGCAAATCCTGCAACTCTGAAGCTAGTGACAGTCAGTCACTGCTACTGACTGCCAGTGACTGTTCGTGACTGCTGGTGGCTGGTGACTGCTAGTGCCTGGTGATGGCTGCCGCCTAGCATCTGCTGTGCTTGTGTTTTTGGTGCCGGCTCCGACCCCAAGGAGATGCAGCCGGATACTCTTTCTGCATCATTCAAGTCTTCCTTGTCCGAATTTGGAGTGCCTCGTCTGCCTCGTCATTCACAGCTTTGAGTTTTCAAGCCTTTTAAGCCTTTCCTTCAGGAGGGACTTTCGTTTTTTTGAGGTGCTGTCATGGCAATGTAACATTTCTGGAAAGGACATGGGGGCCTTCCGGGCCTCCCAGGCCACGATCCCTGTCCTTGCTGGGCAGGTGCCGGACACAGTGGAGGTCACTTCTCTTGTCACTGTGGAGCCTCCCAGTTCTACGACTACGAGCCCTCCTCCGGGTCCTTCGACCACCCCCAGCCCGTGTGGTGGAGGTGGCTCAGCGCATGACTTTTGAAGCTGTTGTTTGGGGGGAACTGCGGATCCGGTCGAGGTGTTTTCTTTCTTGCAAAAGCCCGGTCCCAGAAATGGAAAGAGCATGAGACAACCTACACAAAGGATTGCAACTGTTTGCCCTTAAGCTTTCACACTATTATGTGGCTTGATCGTTTTTTGGCTGGTTCAGGCCTTGCTTCCCGAAAGTTCGTTTCTTTCACTATTGGTTAGTTCAAGCGGTTTCTTAACAGACAACTCAAGTTCATTTGCTTTTGTCACTCTTGTTAATAATTTCCTTTTCAAACCCAGATGCATGACATGTTGCACATCACTTTATCCAAAGACGAGGTCCAAATTTGTAGTTTCTTGGGAATGTCCCGAATTGGGCAGTGAGATCAATGCCCGGATTGTTTGACGATTAGGTGGTGTCCGTGTTGGTCCATGAGCTTTCAGCCTGAGGAACGCCCAGCCCTGCAAGCACCGTTGAGGGAAGTTTCCTTCTCAGCCACTTGGTGATACTCCGACCATCTTCGACCACTCCCTCTGTCAAGTGACATGCAGAGACAGCAAGTGACATGCCGTGGGGTTGTTGGAGAGAGGAGAGAAGGCTTGTTTCCACACGTCAAACAATTTTGAAGTAGAGCGGATCCGGCAACTTTTATGCGCAGGATGCTTTCTTTCCTCCCCTACACGTGTGTGTGTGTAACATCTAAATAGATGTAAAACTTCTCTCTCTTTTTCTTCCTTTGTCCTCTCCCTTTCTAATTCTAAATTCAATGCAGGGGGTGCCAGGGATCATTGCAAGTCTGGCACTA
>Ga0126342_10016902_pt1 | contig 12668 bp, 7 predicted proteins | sample Cyp1metagenome_FD_92528 | JGI IMG/M metagenome (GOLD analysis project Ga0126342, IMG submission 92528) | Coral microbial communities from Lord Howe Island, Old Settlement Bay, Australia - Cyphastrea 1 metagenome | ecosystem: Host-associated > Invertebrates > Cnidaria > Coral ...
CATTATGTGTATATATATATATAAATATATTATGTATATATATATGTATATATATATATATATTATGTGTATATATATTATGTATATACATTATGTATATACATTATGTATATATATATACACATTATGTGTATATATATAAATATATTATGTATATATATATATATTATACATGATGTGTTTATGTATCATATATTATATATTATGGCATATCTCATAGGATCCTCCGCAGTTCCCAACCATCAATCATCACCATCGCTTACTTTAAACTTGGCAGCTGTGGCATGGAGGACACGCCAATTTTGACGTCCCTGTGGCAAGCGACCTCCAGCAAGGACAACGATGCCATCGATAGGCCAGCGAAGCTCCGGGCTATGGTCGCGTAAATCTAATGGGATAACATGGGATAATGGGAATGTAATGAGATCATAAAACGGAAACTTACCCTCTGGTAATCAGCCACATAACTATGGAAAATCACAATTTTTAATAAGTAAATCAACTATTCCTATGGCCATGGCTTCAATAGCAAACCGTTTGTCATTACCAGAGATTAATGGGAATATCCATTGCTAATAAATGGCTCATAGTTTCTGGCAATCATCGCGATTGTATGGAAATCCTCGGAAACAGACATCCAGCGTAAGTGGCATAGTCCAGTATGAACTTCCCATGTTTCTTGGGAACGTGGTTTTTTGAAGTCAACAATAAACCACTTTTCCTGAGGAGCCCTGGATTTTGAAGACCTCAACATCCACAATTGTAAGTCATTGGGTGGTTTGGTAAAGTTTATAACTTATAACTGGGTTTGCCACACCACACTACCATTTGAAAACTCGCTTTTGGTTGGTGTCCTGCCAGGTGGTTTTTGGATCAAAAGGCGGTTTTCTACTCCATTCGGCACCATTCCTAGTCGACTCAAATGGCCATTCCGTTGGTCAGATCCCACCTTTTGCTGCTTAGTCAAGACGCGGAGTCAGCAATTTGTTCTTGTCTCAATATGTTTGGGTACCAAACGCCTGATTTTCATTATTGCAATGGTTAAAATGCCCAAACCTTTTCATGGTTAGATAATGCTAGCTGCTAGACAAGCTTAATCTTCATTTTGTTAGGTGAAATCCATCCAATACATCTATGTAGTTTTGGTGCAATCGCCATATTTTTCCATATGGAGGTTTCCTAAAATGGTGGTACCCTCAAATCATCGATTTTCCATCATAAACCATCCATCTATTGGGGTACCCCTATTCTAGGAAACTACCATATTTTCAATGGCATAAATTTCAGGGAATATCCCAGCAAAATATGGCCAGAAATATGGTGGTACTAACGTACCTCTATTTTAGGGTCCTGAAATTCCCATTCTGCTTGATGGTTTGGAACATTTTTTATTTTTCCATATATTGGGAATAATAATCCCAACTGACTAATATTTTTCAGAGGGGTCGAAACCACCAACCAGCATTGATATTTTTCCTCAGTTGGTCATAAACCATCATTAACCATCATTAACTAGCCCATAAAACCATCGACCCCTCTGAAAAATAACCAGATTAACCATCATTAACCATCATTAACCATCATTACCCTCTGGTAAATTAACGTAGACCCTGAAAATGACCAATGTATAGTGGAAACTAGTCTTCCAACCCCGGCAGGGTCTATGTTAATTTACTGGAGGGTAACCATCATCCACCATCATGTTGATCCAGTGGCCGAAGATCTTGATCCAGTGCGCCAGGCTGTTGGATAGCAGCGAGTCCGTCGTCTTGTCCCGTTCAGGAGACGGCCGTGGTCTCGCCTGGTGCCGCCTTCAGGGGACGACTCCGGGGACGTGTTGAACGTGGGGAAAAAGACGAGACACCTTTGGGGAAGATGTTACCATCTGGCTATGACTAACAGTTTGCCATGGAAAGATCCACCCATTTTTAAAAACGGTAAACCATCTATTTTTATGGTCCATGGCTTCCATGGCGAACTGTTAGTCATAACCAGATGTTAAAATTCTTGGACTGTATCTAGATTTGTATCTAGATTGTTCTATTCAATCCAGAGTTTTGTTGTTTTCTTTTCAGTTAATTGGAGGATTGAGACTTGTCAGAAATGCTGGTTCGGATTGGAGCAATCATCCCAAAAATGACGAAGCATTTCTTTTTTTTTGAGCCATTGGAAATACATTTGTTGATTTAAATATACTGTATAGATCTGTATAGCAGGGTTATACCAGCCATGAGAGGGATACCAAATAAAACTGTACCAGGACTTGATAGATTTTATTTTGTCTTATTTTTGACGGGTCAATTTGCCCAGATGATTGGGAAAATCACTATATATATATTTATATATATAGGTAAGAGATGGTAAGAACATAATCATGTTTTGAAGGACAACCAGGATCTGTGCAGAGTACCTGCTCGTTACCATTGCAGTACGGACGGATGTTCCATAGCCATAATGAAGATATTTAAATCCAACACCTGGATCTACCCTCTGGTAATTTAACGTAGCTATTGAACATGGCCATAGAAATAGTTGATTTTCCCATTAAGAATGGTGATTTTCCATAGCAAAATGTTAGTTTACCAGAGGGTATTTCTTGTAAATCTGGTATCTGAACGCGAGATTTAAGACCCGGCTTTGGGGTATACCCTATTTGGTGGGACGAACATCCATTTAGAAGCTATTTTTCATTGATGTTCAGCAGAAGCGGGTGATGAAAGGGATTCAGCAACTGTCAGCAACACATAATGGGGTGATCCACTATGTGTCACTATTGCCATCCTATAGTTGATAGGAATATGCACTATTAAAACATGGGATTTCCCCAACAAACTGAATCTGAGGAAAACTTGACATACTGCGGATTCCGCCATATGCGTGTACAAGATACTCTGCACTTATGTATATATATATAGTTACATACATGTATATAGATGTATAGAATTGTATCGAATTGTATAGATTCTCATACATGCTATTGAATATACACATTGTTTTTTGACATACGTAAATTAGATTTATGAATTCAAAAGATGTGTACTTGGTCAACCAACTGGATGGGTACTTTATTGGTTTATACGATGAGTTTAATGTTTATTCTGTTCTGAGTATATTAATCTTGACCAGCTAGAAAAATATTGTTGGCGTGGTATCTAAGATTGATGATTATCCCAACTATAGGCCAATTATACCCTCATATCATTGGCTATATCCTCACGATGTATCCAAATTATATCCCATCTTACCCACGTATTGTTGATCATATGCCCATTGAATTGCGTCCCTAAATTTGATGTTTAAACCCCAAATTTGACCGTGAAAAATCCCGTTTTCTGATGGCGAAAAACTTCGAAAAACTTCCCTACTCAAATTGGAATTGTGTTCCATTATATCCCATTAAAAACCAACATCATCACCATCTAGTTGGTGGTTTGGAACATTTAATCTTGTTTTGCCATATAATGGGAATAATCATCCCAACTGACGAACTCATATTTTTCAGAGGGGTAGGTATACCAGCAACCAGCCGTTGATATGTTTGGTTAAGTCATCGTCGTGAACTCGTGAAATGGCTCAGCTAACTGTGCTTTTTTGGGACTTTCCATCAGCCAGCCATTGGAGATGCCATGGAACACTTAGCCTTTGGTTATTTAACGTAATGGAAGCCATGGCCCATAAAAATAGATGATTTTCTCAGCTAAATAAACTTCCGCTTATTTCATGGATTTTCCAGTTCGCTATGTTAAATAAGCAGATGGTAAAAGCCATTGAACTGATATGAACTGATGGTAGGGATTGGAATTATTGTTGGATGATGGGTAGCCAGAAATCTCCATTTAAATCTGGTTGGTGGTTTGGAACATGTTTTATTTTTCCCATCATATTGGGAATTTCATCATCCCAATTGACTAATATTTTTCAGAGGGGTGGCTCAACCACCAACCAGTGGTAACAAGGTGGGCCTGGGAGTTCCAGAATGACTATGTCTTGGCTTCCATCATGGTCAACGGCGGCGACATCCTCTCCGAAGACGAGGAGAGAACGCGGGGAACGCGGCGATGCTGGGGATGGAATGGCGATACAAAAATGGAAGATTTAAGCGGATTTAAGGGGAAGATCATGGGCATTTTTACTAGGATATACATAATCTATATTAATCTATGATTATTTATGGCATGCTGATAAATTGTCCCCTTTATTCTTGAGAAATCCGAGCTGTATCCAGGTAGGGATATGAAAAAACAAAAAAGTCGGTGAGCACGTTTTTTTGGGTGATTTCGGCAAGACGTTCTGCAGGGAGAGGTGCCCCCAAAACGGTTTGGCAAGTGGGACATCTGACCGGTAGATTGATGGATATTGATGCTGGATACATCCCTCCACGGATAGAAGGATGGACAAGTGGTTGGATGAACATCAACCAATTCTGTCGATGATTGGCTCGGAGCTTATTAGAAAAGATAGATAGTGCTGGTGATTAGTGTATATATACACATTATTCTATCACATATCACTAAAGATAGTGATCTCTACATATATATATAATATATAAGATATACTAGTCTAAAGATAGTGATGGTGATAGTGATATGTACATATATACGTTAAACATCTTTAGACTAAATAAGCAGCAAGAACCTCATTACCATTCAAGAACTTACCCTTTGGCAATTTCACATAGCTATATGAACAATCACCAATCAGCTATGAAAATAGGTAAATCATCGAAGTAAATAGGATAAATAGAACATCTATATTATTCTATACCATAGCTATGTGAGTTTACTGGAGGCTATTCCATACTATTCCCAGTTTTTGAGCTGATTCCGTAAAAGTGGATGATTTTTCGAACATGAACTGTCATCTTTACATGGGTGTTGATATTTTCCTATTTTAACCATAGGAAAACCATAGGAAAACCATAGGAAAACCATAGGAAAACCATAGGAAAATGGTGGTTTAATGGGATTTAATGGGATATTACCCTCTGGTAAACAACCACATAGCTATTGAAAATGGTGATTTATAGTGGGTTTACCCATTAAAAAATGGTGATTTTCCATAGTTATGTTAGTTTACCAGAGAGTATATACACATCCCATCGATATATTCCCCGATGATATTCATATTCATTTCCCGGTGATATTGTATACACATATGTAGATATTGTATACACATATAAAATATATAGATATTGTATACACACACATGTGTATATATATATACTATAATATAATCATTTACATCCCTAGTGCTCCAAATACTTTCTCATAAGGTGTTTGGAACCCAAAAACCATCCCCAAAATACAGTCTCAGGTGTTTGGTGCTGTAAGGATATTACCCTCTGGTAAACAAACATAGCTATGGAAGCCGTGGCCCATAAAAATAGATGGTTTACCCTCTGGTTATGACTAACATAGCCATGGAAGCCATGGCCCATAGAAATAGATGGTTTACCGTTTTTAAAAATGGTGGATCTTTCCATGGCTATGTTACATAACCACATGGTACCTATGAAACATGGGTGGATTTTCTAGTTCGCTATGTTAGTCATTACCAGAGGGTCAGCCACAGGACGAGGCGGGAAAGGCCGCGATGGCCATGTGCTCGGGCCCCCGGGGCCCCCGGATGTCATAGCCTCTGGTAAACTGACATAGCTATGATGGGTGATGTGGCAGTGTGTCAAAACCTTGTACCCCTGTAGTTCACATGAAAATAGCTGGTAAATGGATGTTCATTCCCCTAAAAATGGTATTGATAGGTATTGATCCATACCCATGTATAGTTGATCTACCTATTCAAAATCATGATTTTCCATAGCTGTGTGAAATTACCAGAGGGTAGCTGGTGGATGGTTTTGATGGTGAAAAACCATGTTATTCCAGTGATGACTGGTCAGACTGGTCATTTCATAGCGTTTGACCCATCCCCATATCATATTGAATATAGAATCATATCAAATAGCTAATATGACTGGAAAGAAAAAACAACAACATAGGGGGTTTCTTACAATGAGGGACCCCCAAAACCATGGGAAACTCAATACTAAGTCATGTAATGACTTGGATGATTTATGATGATTTTGGGCATAGCATTTCAACAAACCCTCATTTGAGCAACACGACTAGTTGAATTTGTTGGGGCAAAACATTTGTACCACATGATTCAAGCACCAATGGAGCACAATATATAATATAGGGATAGGGATGTTGAGACATTTTGAGCATTTGAACTGGTGATTTGTCTCAGCAATAGTCGCTGTAAATGATGTGTAAACGGACTGGTGAATGGCATTGGAGCCACTCGGTGGCTATCTAGAAAAATGTCGGTACTCCCTACCTGGGCCCCATAGTTTCCCAAGTTGGCACTATATTTATTGCTTTGGTTTTTGTTAGATATGTCTACAGTGAGATGGGGAACATCAACCAACAAACATATAGGTGTTTTTTTTTACGGTTGCCCTTCTTAGATTGCGTTTGCTGGTGGGTTACATCGCTTAAATGTGGGTAAAACAATGTCATAAACAGGGAACCGATAATAATAATCTATCTTATAAAACCAGCCATCTATCATGTTGGTGGGTTTTACTCTAGTTGTGGGTGCTATGTCATGAACCAGCCATGACAGGGAATGGTAATCATATCACCTATAATAATGGTGATTTGGAGATGATGATCCCCAAGGACTGATGTTAGCGCAGCATCAAACCACGCTAGGTGCATATGTTGCCATGGTAGAATACGTCTCAATCTGCAATGACTATTATTGTGGGATATCCAAGACAAGCCATGTGTGACAACTTGAACGGTATATACGGTATAGATGACATGTGAGTACAAGCACATGTTTCTAGCAGTAGCGATCACAGAGGGGTACTCGCCACATTTAAGACCCAAGGTTTTTTGAAGTAGGGATAGATCAAAACCCATCTCACCAGTCGGGGGATAAACATAGATTTGCTCGCTAGTTTGGTATGAAAACCAGGGAAATCCATGGGTTTAGACCCAAAGCCAGGGATGTACTGGTAGTAAACAATTCCATGGTCGAGGTACGCAATGATTTGAGTCAAGACTTCTTTATAGCGAGCACATAAAGAGTTTATGCTGCTGTAGATGCTCTATCGTGTTGCTATACTCACCTATTGGGTTTCAACATGGTGAAACATGTCTGGTGAAAAATCCACATGTTGGAAATCAATTCAGCAGTGTTCAAAACCCCTTTGGTTGAGTAGTTCAGGGAGTATATTACCCAAGCTATTGGGGACTATGATAATCCATTAGGGGAATCCCTATCAAGCAGCCAGTATAAAAGAACGGCACAGGTCAATTGAACACTGTTCAAAAACGGCGAAAACACTTGGATTTGTCCAGAAACTTGTTATGGTGATTGCAAATCAATTGGCACACATTCCATCGAAAAAATACTGCTATCCATTTAAGGATCCCAACTGGTCCCTGAAACAATCCCAGAATTGGATGAAGTGGAAGTTTTTCAGCAACCGGGACCCCATGTTCACAGTGAACAAACACCATTTATGTTTCCGGTAAATTCTACAAAAAAACAAAAGCAACTGACAAAATTGCCATCTTTTGCCACAAACTGTACGTTTGAGGCACAGATAATCCAGACTGCAACAAAGATGCGCTGGTGCAGAAGGCCAAAAGTCTCATGGAGGACCCCCGGCTGCTCAAAATCAATAGATCCACGGGAACGGGAGAAGGAATTTTGGTGGGTAAAGGTTGCTTCATATTTGTTGTTGTTCTTGTTGTTGTTGTTGCTACTGCTGTTTTTGTTGTTGTTGTTGTCGTTGTTGTCGATGTATCACATGTTAGCCCCAGATCAAAGATGACCAACCTGTTGGTTTTCAATCCAGTACCAGCCCAGTGGGACTGATAGAAGGGTACCATGATAAATATTGAAGCGATCCATTAAATATACCGCTGTTGATTGATGCATTATAGGAGGTGATACTAGCTGGGTTATTGGGGTTACTACTACCCAGAATATAATAAGGATAATTTTGAACCAACCAGTATTTCATGGGATAGGATGGGGGTGTTTGCATGGCTTAAAATGACTATCTAAATCTAAACTGACCAATTTGGGGGGTTTTCATGAAAACGTCCACCATCAACTGAATGGGTCTCCATGGCTTGTCGACGGAGTTTCCCGGATTGCCGACCAATTCTGTGGGTGCAAAACTTTCACATCCCAAAACATGATTTTGCAATGGAAAATCACTGTTTTTTATAGGTGAAACATCTAATATATATATATATATACATATATATATACACATAAATCGCAATTTTCTACGGCTATGTTAATTTACTGGAGCACATAGTTTGCTGATGTTGCTGAGTCACTGGCTGTTTACTTTCCCCACAAATCCAACAGGAAATCTATACATCCCGACAGAGATTCTCCCTCCATTTTTTCGGTTGATGAATGAAGTGGTGCAACATGGCTGGCATGTACCGTTTCTCAAAAAAACAACATTGGGAACTGGAAAATAACCCGACTATACTTCCATGATTTTCCCATGGTTTTTGTTTCTACTAGCTATATTTGGTGACACCGGAGGCTACACATGATAACTTAGGACCCCGGGACTTCTTAACCATGGGGATGATCTTCCAACAATCTGCATTCTTTCATACGCCCCAGTGGTTTATTTATCATGGTTTATCATAATTTTCCCTATCAAATTGCGATTGTGTTTTTGTTGAAATCTGTCAACACAGAGAAAACCCACCAGGAAGTGAAAAGGCGAAAGGAGCAGAGAGCGGCAGATCGAGAGAAGGCAAGACGCATGGAGATGGAAGGGGTATAGTTTTTTTTAGGGGGGAGGTTCAACGTCACCAAATGTGGATTTATGTTGGGGAACTCTTATATTTTATATATCTTTGGGGTGTACTGAAAATGAATAGAACGTGCACATTTAAGATTTAATCGACGGTGTGGCGTGGAACATGTCCAAACATGGTCGTGAAATTGGTTAAACATCATCTAAAACGGTTCAAGACCGTTGGGGACCCCCTGAAACATGTGATGTTTAGCAAGTATGTCTACATCAGGTACTATAAAACGGTGGTTCACTACCAGCGAGAAAAACATGTCGCTGATCTCCGTTGGGTTCCCGGCTTTGGGATGACTGATTCCACTTGATTCATGGAAGCCAATGAAAAATCAGAAACCAACAAACCTAACAGTGATGTGTGGGTGCACTTCCACTAGGGTTACCCTCTGGTAAACTAACATAACTATAGAAAATCACCATTTTTAATGGGAAAATCCACTCTAAATGACCATTTTCAATAGCTATGTTAAATTACCAGAGGGTATATGTGCCCATAGTTTTTTGGGGATTCTATATGATTCGTCACCCAAGTTGTGGAGGTCATCACCATGAGTTGACCATGAGTTCGTCACCCCTGGCCCCCAAAAAAATCAAGTAATTTTTAGACCATGAATCTGGTTGCTGGTTTAGAACCATGGAATTTTATGACTTCCCATTCAGTTGGGAATGGAAAAATCATCCCAACTGTTACTCACTCCATCATTTTTCAGAGGGGTAGGTATACCACCAACCAGATATCAATGGTGATCACCTTAAAATTACTGAGGATATCACCATAGATCGAGTTTTTTTTTTTTCGGTACATGAGAATTCTTCCAACTAGAGACTCGCAGGAAGACTTCGACGACGACGAGGATGAAGAGCGACTTTTTTGCCAAATTCTGGAGATTCCAGTTCTCGATTTCAGCTGGATTCCACCAGAAATGGCATTATTATGCCTAACAGTGGGGTAATCTGAGTTATTATGCCTAACAGTGGATGTTTCTATGGCATATTATGATATGATTATTCCACCAGAAATGGCTAACATCAAACAGGATTTTACCACAACAGTGGGGTGTAAAAAAGGCTGGCTTCAACCAGCCGACAACTCGTGAGTATGGGGTTCAAGATGGGATATATAGTTCATATGGGACATAGGATCCATGGTGCTGGTATATATACTAACATGACTGGGGTATATTGATGAGATCCATATGTTACCATATATAGCAGCACCATGGATCCTATGGGATATGGGACATGAATGGACATGATCATAAAATCAACAAGCCGGGAATTTTAAGAACACACTTGCTCACGCGACAAAGAATTTGCCTGGAAGTGGAAACTTCCAGCCAGTTTTCCCATGCCAATCTTCAGCAGAGACCAATCCGTTCGGGATGGTTGGTGGCTTTGTTTTTGATGTAGTATCCATGTACCAGCCATTTGCTTGCAGTTCTTTTCATGTGTATATCCCCACCCTTGCTGCTTCATGATCATAACATTCTGTTCCTCCCTTTGTTTGCTAGTTCAAAGCCATGTTTGCTGACAAACTTACACTCTGGTAATCAAGCCCGGCAATGGACATTCAATTGCCCGTTGTAGCCATTTATGGATGATTTCCCGTGATTTTCGAACATAACAGGGCGTTGCCATTGCCATGTTTGATTCCTGGATAGTTGCGGTATGTTGCGGTCATTTCCGGTTCCGTTTGTTCCATTTGGATGACTTACATTGGCTACCCCAAACACGGGATGTTCTTTACTGAACAGTGCTGACAGCTAGTGAAATCAGTCGCTCTCAATGGTGATCATTGTTGATCAGGATGGCCGCAACATTTTTAGAGTTTGACTCATCGGAAGAGCATCACTTGTTTCACCTATCAATTTGTTGATCTATTTTTTATATTGTGTTCACATATTATAAGATAGGCTTGGAAATAGTTTTTTTTTTATGTTTTTTTCATGCTGATAGTGATATTAATTGGTCCAATAGTTGATCAATCAATATATCAATATATTGGACCAATATATCAATATTGGTCATTGGTCCAAATATATATGTTCATTTTTCATATCAATATATTTGGACCAATGACCAATGCCCATTTTTCAAAGAACCCAGGCTTGGAGACGATGAGTTCTAGCCCTGGCCTTGGCGGACGTGGCGAGCCAACGTCGGTTGTGACATAGGTCGTGGGCGAAGCATAGGAAGCCGCCTGGAAGCCATGGGAAGCGAAAAAAGGACAGGAGAGGTTTCCTAAAACTTACTGGTGCTTAGTAGGGAATGGGATTATTATTGATAGTTATTGTGGATCATTCCCTCATTCCCTACTAAGTACAAATAAGAAAATGCGGGTACCCCAATAGATGGTTTATTTCATAGAAAGTCGGAAAGTCCGAAAATAAAATGCATGGATGACAACTGGGGAAACCATTTTAGGAAACCTCCAAATGTATGTCATAGAAACATCAGCTTACCATAGCTTACCAATATATCGGACATATTCCATGGTTTTTGCTGAATTCCATATGAAAAGCCATGCCTGTAAGGTACGTAACCCTACTTGGAGGTGGGGGGATGATACACCAGAGACCTCAAGATGTGATTGCTTGGGGTGATCCCATCCTCCAATCATTCACTCACATAGCATTTCGCAGAAAAAAACACAACGTGACCAGCGTGACACCGCACCGGTGCCGGTCATGTGACGTGAAACCATCGCGGCTGAGAGTTCAGCTGCTCGCAGATTCGAATCTGTAGCGCGCTTGAATTGTGGAGAAACTAAAGGCTCCTGCACCTGACTCTGCAGTAAAAAAGAAAGAAGGGCGGTCATGGATGGGACACGACCGGATTACCAAACATTCAGAAGTGCTTGGTAGCCATGGTGACTGACAAGATGGAGAAGCTGCAAAATGGCGAATCGGGAAATTGTGGTGCTGAGAATATAGAACAATTATAGACCCCACATTTATTAGGCGCTGGGGGAATCGATGTACCATGAACAACCGGGGTTTCTTCCAAAACAGGCATCAGAACGGATAAGAATCACGCACATAGAATCTGGCCAACGAATATTTTGTAAAGTTACACTACATCAAACTTATAGCGATGTCACATCATGTCACGCTTGGGAAACCGCCGAAACGATTCAGAGCCTACGCAACCGCGTCACGCAACGGCTCATAGGAAGAATCCCCTGCCGACTGGTCCAAGCAGCTTCTGCAACCAGCCGTGTGAAGCTCAGGGTCTGTAGTATCAACAATACAATACAATGCAATGCAATACAATACTATATATATACATATGCTGCACATGTATATGGACTACAAACTGTATTCATCCATATTATTATTACACATATTGCAATATATATTATATATATATTATATATATATTAAATATATATATATATATGATATACACATATATACGTATACATATACATATACATATACATATATACATATACATATACATATACATATACATATACATATACATATACATGCAGACATAGACAGACAGAGACAGGCAGAGACAGGCAGAGACAGGCAGACAGAGACAAACAGAGATACTTGCCCATTTTTGATGTCTGAAATCACCCACTCGAATCCACAGTGATTTGCCTCGGGTAAGGTCTTTCTTCATGGGGATCCCAGGCTAGAGGGAACCTGAAAGATGCCGCACAGTGGCTGTTTGCAGTGTGCAGATACTGAGGTAGCCATGCCGACGCCCGCAGACAAGAGAAAGATTGTGAAGAAGCGAACCAAGAAGTTCACCCGGTTCCAAGCTGATCGCTTCAAGCGCATGAACCCAGCATGGCGCA
>Ga0126342_10016903_pt1 | contig 12668 bp, 13 predicted proteins | sample Cyp1metagenome_FD_92528 | JGI IMG/M metagenome (GOLD analysis project Ga0126342, IMG submission 92528) | Coral microbial communities from Lord Howe Island, Old Settlement Bay, Australia - Cyphastrea 1 metagenome | ecosystem: Host-associated > Invertebrates > Cnidaria > Coral ...
CACCCCCCCAATGTGCACGAAAACGCACGGCCAGATAAAGGCCCTGCTCCAACTATCCATATCCATTGCCTGGGGCAGTCCACTACGTTGGTCTCCGAATGCGCTCAGGCACTCGTTCATCTCCTCGGGCGACATCGTTTCCAGATCCGCCTTGGACGAGCTCTTGTTGAAGAGCTCCGCCTGAGGTTTCGGCATCTAAGACATAAGGACAAACTTGTTGGACAAACCTAAGAATCTAAGGATATCTTGCAGGTGTAGGTGTATCTTGTACATCTTGAAGGATATTAACAGCCCATCTGCTAAAAAAAAGGTGTGAATCAATGTGGAAGTACGTGAATCAACCCTTTAATTGCTGATGTATGCGTCAGTCCATCCAATCAGAATAAGAAGATAAGAGACACCAAGAGCAGGGCAAATGACGCCAAGACATTTTGGCCCAACAGGCTGATGACGTCTCTCAACAGCGCGTTCAGCACGCCTTCTTGTTCTTGAGCAGTGTGGGCAGGTTGGATAAAGTAAAGCTATTTGTCCTCGGGTTGATGCTGTGCATGTGCGATGATCGTCCACTTGTCCGTCCACATGCGGCGGAGCTAGGGAAAACAAGAGGAATCACGCCGATTCCAAGGATGGCATCATGAATCACGCCGTGTTCATCGAATTCGCTCTGCAAGGTATATCCAACCCGTTCTTCCATCAACATGCCCAATCTTAGAATATGACATATATGCGTATATATATAATATATATAATATATATAATATATATAATATATAATATATATAATATAATATATATATATATACATATGTACGTATATGTGGCAACAAACATACCCATGAAAGTCCTTTTTGGGAGGATCGTGAATAGCCCCATCTAAGGGCAACAGCTTAATCACAAGCCCTTACCCACTCCCCAACTGAGTCTTCCGTCAAAGTTGCAATTCTTCCTGCTTCTTTTCTTCCATCAAGAGCTTCTCTCGTCGCTTTTCCAGAATGCGATCCAAATTTCCTCCTCCACCTTAGCTACATCAGTTCTTCACTAATGCAGATTTGTCCAATAATGGAGTACTCCCAAAATCCCAATAGTTTACAACCTCACGGTCCCCAGGAAAATCACCATAGCATGCTATCCCATTTTTGGATATTTTTGCACAAGAATCCAGAGCTGTATTCCAAGAAGCTTCGAGTGCGCCAATTCTGCTCAAAGTATGGTTCTTCGCATAGTTCCTCACGGAATTCCAGGCTGTGCAAGGCCCCAGGGCCCCGCAAAAAAAGAGGTCCCACAATTCTGGCCTGTGGAACCAACTGTCCCCGTACCATGTTCCTGCTACAAAGCCTCCTCTATGCCATGCGTGTTTGCTCCCGTTCTTACAAGTAGTTGCTGATTTTGATCATGTTAAAGTATGTTGTCCCATGTTGTCCCTCTGTGATTGGCCAATTTCCTGCATCTTAGACACAACTAGACACAACAAAAAATACACAGATCTCAGCAGTATCAGCCCATCTCTTGGTCAACTGAACCCTCCCCGGTCCTCGCAAAAGTCATCGTCGTCGATGGCATCGTAGTCACAGGGGTTGCACGTGGTCGCCTCCTACCGCTGGAACAGAAACCCACGCATTTCTAGGGAGACAGTGAGGATATCATGGGGATTTAATTCAATGATATATAGTGAGTTATCCCAATTAATAATGATTATCCCACAATATAATATAATGATATCATGATGTTTCAATGTTCACGGAACACACTGCATCATAAGCGCCATGAGAATACATGGTAAATTCGGCCATGCGTCTACAAAAAAAAGAGAACATGCCGTCGAATAGAAAGAAACAAATACCCAAATCCAAAAGCTTGGGGTTTGTTTGAAAAGACCCGAATCATTCGGCTGCAATATATGGGTATGGATCAATACCTATTAATACCATTTTTAGGGGGATGAACATCCATTTACCAGCTATTTTGATGTTCACCAGGGGTACAAGGTTTTGACACACTGCCATATGGGAAACTATGGGAAAATCATGAGAAAGACGCTGATTTTGACAAAGCCACAGCGATTCCCCCGCCGCCTGCAACTGACGAAACTTGGCTCTGATTGCCTGTGGATCCGCTGCCGGCCAGGCTGGATCTGAATGTCATGCCGCTGCTATCAATCATGACTTTTGAAAAAGATGCAATAAGACCATTAAAATCCATTAAGAATATATATATATATATGATTATATATGAAACTACAACCAAACAACAAAAAGGAAACGTATGGAAACGTAATCCTTGTGGAGTTTTTGGGCCACAAATCGCCTGCCCTGCAGATGCTTCCGAAAGCTGATTTCTGCTTTTTTTCACGGCTTGGAATCCACGGAAAACTCTCCTGGGAATGCCCTGGCAATCCCTCAACTGACGTACAAATGACGCAATTTGATCTGTGTATGGATACATATTTACTTGAAATGGCTTATAAAACAACTAGCTCAACTAAGTCCCCATGCCATCAGCCAAATCCGGAAAGGGACCTCCAGGCCGCCCTGCAGGGAGCCGTAACGCTTCTTGCAGGCCGCCATTAGCGCCAGCCCAAGCAGCAGGAACAGCCAGGCTGAAGGCAGGGCCCAGGGGAGGGGCGGCAGACAACCGGGGCGCTAAACTGGCTTGCTAAACGGGTTTGATGACTGGCTGGTCAACCCAGGTTATCAACCCAACATGTTAAATTAACCAGGAATCAACTGGTTGAACTGGGAATTGAGATGAGAATTCCTGACCAGCAATGGAAGTGTCTGAGTCTTGGGACCTAGAATCCACCATTGAAGTGGCTGTGGTTTCTAGTGAAGCTTGGCATTCATATCCTATGTGAAACTACGTTTGATTCAACCAATAGCCCAAAACTAGACATGATCTTCACATGTTTTTCTATGTTGACTCCATTTTTGGAGCCGTAAAATGTATCGCCCTTTTGTGTTGCCTATACTCATGTGCCTCTCTCCGGCGCCTGCCATCCATGAGCCATAGACTTCTTCCCTTTCGAGGAGCTCTTTCTTGGAGTGATGGGCCCGCAGGTGATTTCCAAACCAATGCCAATGCCTGGGCGGATAAGCCCCGACGGACGCCGACTGTGTATCAACGACTATACAAATCTATATCTATAATATTCTATAATCATTAATGATAAGTTCTCGTGCTGAACTTTGGTGAACAGGGGAAAAAATCTCGGCCACAAACTGCGTCGCAGTCTCAGGCAGTGAATATTTGGAGGTTTCCTAAAATGGGGTTTACTCCCAAATTATCCAAGTCGTTAGACCGTTTCAGTCCTCAAACCCATGGTGACTTGAGGATCCCCATTCAAAGAAACCGTCATTTAGAACTTCGATCCTAGCTAACCGTCATTTCCTGATGGCAAGGTTCAAATGAGGCATGGAAATCTTCGGTGCAAAAGCGTCGGCCTCATCTGTGATCACTTTGGCCTCACATTGGCTCAGCTTCCAGTCTCAATCATACCCTACCACTACCATGGCCATCCAATAACTATTGTTTATAGGGAATATATCTATACTGAATATTACTGAATGGGGTTTAGAAACCAACTGACCAATCACTACCACAGGGCCTCCTACTTTGGGGGGTCAGAAGCCCCAGTTCTCCTGGGAAAAATCGCTCTGCCTCTTGGGTCACATCGGCGCCAAGGCCTTTGAGAGCATCCATCGCTCCGCAAAACGCGCCGGGTTTTTGCAACTTTTGGTGACAAAAAATATCAGATGTTCCATCGGAGATTCTGATCCCCAATAGACGGGGTAGTAACCCCAATGATCAATGCTGTCGAACATTGCAGCCAGTTATTCACCAGTTCAACTCCTTCAGTGGCTCGCTGTCCAGCCAAAACTCAAGCCAAAAACACTGCGGTGTGCGCGGTTGGCCGAGCCCTAAAAATCAATGGGTTGAGCATGGATTTACCAGCCATAGGGGTGTCCTGCAAATTGTCCCTTGAATCCTTGAATTCTAGGAAGAAATCCACAGCCCTAGGCGCAAGGGTACAACATCAAGCCATGTCAAGGCTATCTGGGGCTGAAGTCACCCGATGATAGTCCTGCAGCCCATTTTTCGGTTGGCTCCACGTTGACCCCCACCTGTGAGTGCCGCGTAAAGCGTGCCGTCATGGCATTGCGACCACCACCTGGATGAAATGGGACGGGGAAGCAGAGCGATCGGTATGACCATGAAAAGTTCATGAAATATTCATTGGCTTATCATATCGACATCTGTGTATATATATATGTATATATATATATATGTAATTATATATATATGTAATTATATAAATATATGTAATTGTATATATATATATATGTGTAATTATATATATGTTAATTATATATATATATGTAATTATGTATATATATATATATGTAATTATGTATATATATATATATATATGTAATTATGTGTATATATATATATATATGTGTATTTATGTATATATATGTATTTATGTATATATATGTATGTAATTATGTATATATATATATATATGTATATACCATGAAATGTTATGAAGTATTCACTGGCGTGCCAGAATCAACCATCAAAGGTCGCTCAATGCCAGATATTCTGGATGCTCCTTGGCGATGATCATTAACAAGCTGTTGCCCGATTCTACTGCTTGGTTACTGGCTTTGTTGGGATTCCTATGATGAAAATTGGTCATCAGTTCACCATCATTTGGTCATCAGCCAGCGGGATCAAATGCCTGGTGGTGCAGCGCACAGAAGGAGGGTCGTATTCTCGATATCCTGTGGTCAAGAAAGACATAGAAAGACCGTGTTGGATCTCAAAAGTATGTAGCCAAATTGCCCAATCAAACCAGGTCCTTGAAAGAGATATAAACAGGTTGTGTGGTTTTCAGATGAGATCCCTTCCTCATCTCTTTTTGGGATCGCTAAAAATGGAAAAGATTTTCTGGTGGGAGGCTCTGGTACTAGTATCCCTCCACACCAGTCTCACGTGCACAGAAGCTTGACAGTATCGCAACAAAATGAGGATTTCACAGGGAGTATCATAGCTAGATAGGGTTGTGGAATCATCAATGATCCTCAAGACCCTTTCTGACTTAGCGGACCACAAACTGATCAAGGCATTTCGATTTCAATGGAAAACCACCTCCGGAACATTGGAAAGTCGCAGAATCGGATAGAGTCACATGTCGCTCAAAAAATGCCCCCACATGTTCATCATTGACTTGTGGAAAGGCCACTCTGAGGATTCAGAATCTTGAGGTCGTCTCAACAAAGTATTCAAATGAGCGATGAGCAGTGTGAACGGGTATGATGAGAATCCCCACTCTTTATCACTCTTTAGGATAGTATAACCCCCTATGATCATCAACCAACTACCAGCTGTTTTTTTTGAAACTGCCCATATCAATATCATTACAATGTCCCAGGTTCATTGAAGCCTCCGCACCCCAGGGTCCTTCCACTCATGTTTCTTGCGGTCAAAGAAGCCCCGTTGATCTTGGAACTGCCTGGAAATGGTCTGCAAATTTGCCACACCAGCTGTTAAATTTCTTGAATCTAAATATATCTGTACTATAATATGTATAAATATATATATATATATAATGTATATACTGTATATATATATATTATATATATTGTGTATATAAATATGTGACGTATGTATATATATAGTGTCTATATATATATATAGATATTGTATATATATATATATAGAGAGAGAGATGTACACATATGACATATGATACATCATTGTATCAGTCGTTTGTGACAGGGAGTGCAATCTCAAAGAACATCCGCTACTCGACGAGTACTGTACATAATTTACACAGGCAGGGCCTCCCTACTGTGAAGAAAACCGGCCAGATTCCTGATTTCATCATCTGAAAAAGTCCTACATGTCGACGCACATCTTCAGGTTGAAAGTTCAAAAGAGATCTCTCAACAATGTAGCCACCACAGCTCCTTTACCCAATCTACAAAGCCTGTCCCCCAAAACTCCTAGGTTTCAACGTTGTTTGGCATCCTCAAGACTTGCAGTGTCTAGGCATCTCCACGGCAGCAACCCTTGAGAAGCACCCAAGCACCGCAAGCGCCCCAAGCGCCTCAGCAGTTCGATGGGTGGTTGTGCTCCATACTCCTCCACCAGGGGCATGTTGACATCATCAATCAAGATCACCACCTTGGTTTCAGTGGGTTTCAACCACCGGTGGACCATCCAAAGGTCCCTTCCCCCAGATACCATGCTGGTTTTGTTGGTGGATTTGCACGTATTTAAGGGACGATTTACAGGGTATTGAATATTAATTGGGGGGGATTGGATTAGTTTGAGATTTGCTATCTTGAAACATCTTCCACTACCTTTCACCATTTTGGCATCTTGATAGGTTTTCTACTACCTTTCACCCCTACAAAGGGGTCAGACTGACTCACATGACTCACGACCTCCCAGGGCTCTTAGTGGCTCTAAGGGCTCCCGCTGTCTTGTTCACTGGAGCTCCCAAAAGGGTCTTCCTCTTTCTTTCCAACTTGCTCTCGATGTTGATCTGCGTCTCCTGGCCGAGATGGCTCTGAAATTGGCTATGCCAATTTAGGGAAAATGATGAGATTGACCAGTGGATGGAATGGCTACCCTGTTAGATGAAAACCATGCTATATGCTATCCATCAGGTCAGCCCAAGTTAAGTGGGATCAGAATGGCATTGTGACCTCCTCCCTGCTGTCCAAGACACATAGGCTTTGGTTTGGGCACTGAAAGTCATGTAGACCTCACGCATCGACCCAAACAGGCTATGTAAAGCCTCCCAAAACAATCCTGGAAGATGCGGATCCCATGAAACCGCCAAATTCAACACAAGTGACTCGTCAAACAACGATGATCGATTTAGCATTGTTTGTACATAAAGGCGTCAAATAAAGCGGGAGCCGGGCACTATATATATATATATGTGTGTGTATATGAATGAATGAATGAATGAATGAATGAATGAAGGAAGGAATGAATGAATGTATGTATGTATGTATGTAGGTATGTATGTATGTAGGTATGTATGTAGGTAGGTAGGTATGTAGGTAGGTAGGTAGGTATGTAGGTATGTATGTATGTAGGTAGGTAGGTATGTAGGTATGTATGTCTACTTGGTTTCAAGCTTCACTACTGTAAACCATCCAAAAAAAAAAAGCAACCACACATTCTCCCCATGTTCCCCCAGAAATGATCAGTGGAAAAGGTACAGTATAGATTTCCTGTCACTTTAATCTGGCTGAATTATCCCAGTTTTATATCCCACTACTATCAATCCCATTCAAGTCTCGCATAGCAATAAGTAATATCTCATTGTTTTTCTCCCATTCATACCAGCTTCATCCAGGATTATCCATGATCAGTGTGATATCCAACTATTAGCCATTATCCAGATCATTAAAAGAATATGTTTTGTGATGCTAATAGTTGGATGTCACATACAGATTAGATAGATTAGTAATATCCATTATTAATTCAATGGATTGGTTTAAGGGAAAGTATACAGGAAACCATCGGTATTTTCCCATTCAATAGGGGGCTTTCCGGTTGAATAGATTTCCCATAGACGCCAATCCATTCATTATATTGATTAATGAATATACCATTATTAGTTATCCCACTATCAATAGAATATATCCATTAATATATTGAATGATTCATATGGTGGGATATTATCATTAATGAGTGGTTGTTTTTTATATAATATACCCTCTGGTAAACGTTTACATAACTATGGAAAATCACCATTGTTAATGGTAAAACTCACTATTTCTATGGCCATTTTCAATAGCTATTTTGACATAACCAGAGGGTATCCCACATAATGATCTGCCGCATCCCCGCGCATCCCCGTCAGACGGAGACACTGGAACCACGGAGGCGATCTCTTTCATCTTCTCCAACAGGGCCGCCACGTTGACGCTCTGTCGACAGATGGGGAGATCATATGGCTATAATGAATGGAGAAAAAAAACGAAGCAAACATCATCTAGATCATCTAGAAATACTCTCTCTGTATATATATATAATTATATATATAGAAATACTCTTTTTGGACCTACTAAGATGGGGATAATAATATCAGATGAACAACCATTTGTAGATTCAACCATAGACGATTTATTTGGGGATTCAACGGATACTTCAACCAGGGGTTGAATAATGGGCGCCCTAGGATTCCGCAGGATGGCTGTTTAATTTGGGACATCTTTGTGATTTTTTTGGATCTGTTGGGTATTAAACATGATGGAACCCATCCCACCCCACCAGCCTTGCCAACACCAGAATTGCCCGTCAAGAAGACAGAGTTCTGCGTGGTCATCATGCGGTCCTGGAGACATAAAAAAAACTCCTGCGGACCGAACAAGAGGAAAAATGTAGGATCGCGAAGCCCATTTTGTGCTATGCCCCTGAAACTACCTTCCATCACAGGGCAAACTCTTGAGCATCTGCCTATCTTCAGCTGATGTCTATATCATCACGAATGTACATGTTTTTGGATCAAAAAGCAAAATCGCAGGGCCACAGGGCCTCAGGGGTTCCACAGAACATCTTGAGTAGAAGGCCACTCCCAGTGCCCCGCTCCATGATGTACGAGAAGCGAACTGTGTCAGGATTGGGCACCAGGAGCCTAAGGGGAGGTGATACATCCACCCCATGCCGGGCGCTGCTATTCCGAACCGTTAGGCGGATGCAAGAGACCACTGTTTTCACTGTTCAAGTCTGAGTTGCCATGGATGTGTCCAAACCAGATATATAAATATATATAATTATATAACTGCCCATTTCCACAACCAGCCCATTTCCGCCCATTCTGACCCCATCCACGTGGGTCGAGGAACTGGAAATAGGATACGCCTTCCTGGAACACGAACTTCGGCACGATGTCGGTCCATGACTTCCACTTTGGCCCTGCGATTCAACCCTTGCTGAAGGGGCCTTGCTGAAGCCTTCGAAACATCTCCCATTGGTGGTCTACCCCCATTTCATGTTTTTTTTGAATGGGGACAATGATCAATGATGATGAGCCATTGGATTTAGCGGTGACAAGTATGTCCACGCCAGCCTTCATAGAAGTTGATGAAGCCATCGTATGGACCTGGCTGCGGAAATTGCTGAGGTAGTCATCAACATGGCTTGCTGGAAAATCCACCCAGATGTTCCGGTTTAAATAGCCATTGAGTTTTGGGATTTCTCAGCCATGTTTGATTGCCAGAAGCTAATCAACCAAGAAAACATCTTCAGGGGACATCCCAATCAATTCCAGCAGTAAAAACATCATCGGCTTGCCACGTTGACCATGACCTCCACCACGCGGCATGGACACGTTCGGGAACCAGTTCTCAATCTCTCGGGCGAACCTCGCAGCGGTGGTCTTTTGGTTGGACTTTTGGTTGGAACTGGGACGAGACCTTTTTGGGGTTCCCCATGAAAGTAGATTCATCAGATATAACAGTACTTCCCCACTATGTTTTATAGAATTTTCGTTGACTCATGATTCATAAGATTGAAAATTATATAAATGTATGATAATGTATGATGATTTATGTTTTTTGTTGGTTTTCTTGATGGTTTATTGATTTGAAATGCTAGAAAGTCTTATGATTTTCAACGATTTTCGTGACTTGACCGAGGCGATGACATCGACCGGGTCTTGGCATCACAACCTGGCTGTGAGGTGTTTGTTTCAATGGGGAGATCCAAGATGATCTGAGTTTCAAATGGTGAAAATGTTGAAACCCCCTGTTGATCTGTGGTGAAAATGGTGAAAATGGCCTGTTGATCATCGAATTCTAATGGAATTCATCAAATGTGTGGGTTTCCCGCCAAAAAAATCCGACAAACCCAGCTGGTGCCAAAGGCAGGAACAGTACAATAGCCTTTGAAAGATGGCAACAGGAACCAATCTGCAGGTGTCTTCGTTCATTACCAACTGATACAAGGAGAGACTCTCCGATCAAATTTCGGGAATTTAACAAACCAGACATTGAATCTTGATTCAACAGAGCGAACAACACTGGCTTCACAGGTAGCTGTCCATGATGAAATGTCATAGCTGTCCATGTCATGTCGCGGAATTCCCCCTGACAGACTGACTCTGGCCCAGTGTCATGCATCATCCAGCTAGCTGCATTGAAACTTCTTGCTACGTTGCCTCTGATCCTAATCAGTAAAAACAATACCTCCGAGAAACCCCAAAAGTTAGTATTGGATGTATGTATTATGTATGCTTGCCTCATTTTGCCTCCCTTATCGGGTGGTGTTGAATATGCGGCTTATGGAAGTACCATTGCCCAAATCAGAGGATGCCGAGTCACTTCCACCAATGGTCCAGGTGAATGCGAAGCAAAAGCAGGGCTGAAGGAACTTCTCAAACTCCGCCGCCTGGCTGAAAAATTAGCTTCGCCTAGGGCCTAGGGAAGGGCCTATCTCCACTGAAAAGGGCATCCTATTTTTTTGTAGTATTGGGATTCTTACAATCATATCCTAGGATATTGGGAAAAAACACTCACGGGATAATTATCATATCAATGGCTGTATGAATGTATGTATGCATGCATGCATGCATGTATGTATGTGACAGGAGTATGATCATATATTAACAACCATTGATAGGTCAATGTTGTTCCCATGATATGGTGTATATTCCTTTGGTCATTACATATATATATATATATCATGAAGGAAAGTGAATATTCCTATTAATGCGACATATGATCTATACATTCCTAGTAATATTCCCAGGATGGAAAGTTCATCTTAAAGGACCAGCGAGACACTTTCGCCCTTGCGCTTTCGACCGCCTCCAAGGTGGAGACCCGCCGGGGCACCAAGACACTCTCGCCCTGCCGGGATGAAAAATGGAACCCATCTGGATGGACAATGTGGGAAAACCAAAAAAATAGTAGGGGAAACTGGTATGGTATAAATGGGATATGTGATCTAGAATAGTAAGTTGTGGGAATTTCATGGGATTTATATATGTTTACCTTAATGATCTAGAATATTCTAGTTATTTATGATATATAATCACCATTAATCACCATAGTATTTATGGAACTGATATAGAATAGTAAGTTTAGGGGATGTTCAGTGATGTAATGTGGGTAAAACCATGGGCATAAACCACCCATGACTGGGAATTGTTAAAAACAAACACCTATAAAAATGGTGATTTGGTGATTGTTTATGGCATTGTTTTACCCACATGACATCATTGGGATTTATCCCAACAAATCCAACACCAAATCCCAATTCAATGATGATTCATCCAAACAATCTCCTGAAGTTTTTTCTTGTGAATGTTTGTAACTACTTCTTTGATCTTCGAGCTAGACATTTGGAGCTTCACCAAACATTTAGGACAGCAAGAACAAAAGAATGAATTTGACCCAGCAACATATGGTGACTTTTACCCTCAATAAATTGGTAAATTGGGATGTCACTGCAAAAATCAGACAAACTGTGGATCTCAACTAAGGAAAAGTTGGATTTCGCCAGCAAGCTTTGGGCTTAACAGCAGGGCTCCTTACATTTCCTCCACACAAGTTTTTGTTTTTCGATTTTTTGGAAGATTAAGTACTATTCAACTCCAAAAAGTTGATATTTTTACTAGTTTGTTCCCACCAAGGAAGGGAATTCAGTGTGGACCCTGTATTGAAGACTCTGCTAAAACTTGGGGCTGACCCTCTCGCACCTCAGCTACCTGAGCATCCTTGGATGCACAGCTGTTGGCGGTGGCTGCCTGTCAAGTACCAATGGTTTTCACATGTTTTCACAACAAAATAGCTGGGATTCATCGGCGTTCAACTCTGTAAAATGGTAGGCATCGACTCATCCACATGTGAAATGAGATAGTTTCATCTGAATGTAGTTTCAAACGAATTCTGGGCATAGTGGACACAAGCAAGTCCCCCTTTAGCCGAACAGGGGCTGCCTCAAAGAGTCCTTTCGGTGTCATCAAACATGGGAATTAGAAATCCCATATGAATGAAGATTTTCATGGGAAACTCAGCTATGGTGGATTTTCCAGCAAGCCATGTTTGATGACGAGAGGGTATCAACTCTGTTCTACCCAGAAGGAAACGCCTACATTTCCGCATGGTCTTTCAAAGAATTGGAGTCTATCCCTTCATCTCAAGTGTTACATCAGGAAAATCAGGATGAACAAATCCTATTATGTTTTTTGCATTCACCATCTAACAATCTAACTTACAGTAATGCTACCCAGGTCACAGCTATCCCCTCCGGAGCTCCCTTGTGCCGCCTCTTCATTCATCACTGACTGGAAGAGGCGGCACAGGGAGATCACCAGCTGAGTATCCTGGGGATCGATCCAATGGCATCCCGCCACTCAAAATGAAAAGCGCCAGATAAATCTGGGGCAAATGTTCGGACACCCAACGTAGATGCTGCGCTATATGTGTGTGTGTATATATATATACCAGTAGTACCGCACAAGGCGGTGGCGGAAGTTTCAAAAATAGGAAGCCTATAGGAGAGATTGATTGTTGTGGATCACGGATGGCAGAGCGAATCCACTGATTGACCGAAAGGTGGTTGGAGTTGTGTTCGCTGGAATGGTTGCAATGGTTGCAGTGGTCACCTCACCCACAACTGCTGGATGTAGTGTGATGTAC
>Ga0126342_10016904_pt1 | contig 12668 bp, 12 predicted proteins | sample Cyp1metagenome_FD_92528 | JGI IMG/M metagenome (GOLD analysis project Ga0126342, IMG submission 92528) | Coral microbial communities from Lord Howe Island, Old Settlement Bay, Australia - Cyphastrea 1 metagenome | ecosystem: Host-associated > Invertebrates > Cnidaria > Coral ...
ACCCCACCCACTCCACCCCACCCCAACGTGCTGTCCACGTATCATCACGTGGTATCACAACGTCTTCCTAGTTGGTGGAACATGTGTTGACAACGTAGTATCAAGGACGTGGTCGTCAGGACGTTAATATCCCACCCCACCCCATACCCCACCACAAGGTGCTGTCAACGTATCATCACGTGGTATCATCAACGTCTTCCCAGTTGGTGGAACATGTGTTGACAACGTAGTATCAAGGAAGTGGTCGTCAGGACGTGAATATCCCACCCCACCCCACCCCATATATATATACAAAACGCAAAATTGAGCTAAAACACAGAGGCCACCCGGCACGGCATCAGCAACTACCCAATTCAGGTTTTCCCAGAGATATCCAGAATTGTGTGAACCCCAGAATGTTGAATGGAAACCCTCTTGCGATATTCTATTGTAGCAACCGCAAAGAAAAACAAACAAACTGAAGGAGAACAGAGTTAGTTTAGTAGATCACATGATTAGTGCTCCAATCCAGTCCAATCATTTCCTACATGTGCCGGAATCTGCGAGTTGCTTCCGTTTGAATTGGAGACTGACTTTGCACCAGAATATTCTTTCTAGATCTTTCTAGCAGGTGCTCGCATGTCTGAAGTTTGAAGCCTGAACCGGGGTTTCATCTTGCATTGTTTCGGTCCAAAAATGACAACACATGCCAACTTTCGAAGCAAAATTAAATATTATCCAAATCCATGTTGTGAGCACACTCAAGATACCCCAGCTTGGGGGTGCAGTTCCACCAATAAGATCTAATAAGTGAGCTTTGTAACCATATAGTTGTAGGGGCTGCATCCCAAATCATGGAAACCATTACTGTAAAATATTCAAGCTGAACCCCAAAGAACAAGAGGGAGCTGGTAGCAGCTGTAAGTTTTTTTTGAAGCCTGCAATTTGTCCCATTTCACCAGAAGCCAAGTTTCCGGCAACACCGGAGGTTGATAGTAGTCTACAATCTTGGCAGAGGCTGACAGTGGCGAAAGCGACTCTGTCTAGACTTTTGGCTATTGTGATACTGTGTGCACATGTAATGACTCGAGACGTGCATGGGCCAAAATGAAAATGAAGCGCCGGAAACGCGAAAAGTACGCTTTAATATCCATCATGATGCACTGTTCGTTAAGGTTCGAAGCCGACGAATTGAATTAGCCGCTCATGGTTGAGCCGCCTGAAAGATCCTGAAAGTGCTTAACAGTTGGGGATCTTCCCAGTTCTACGGTTGAACATACAAAACAGCACCAACACATGACAACACCATCAACCAGTTTAAATCATATAATCATATATGCCCATCATTTCTGGATCGTATGCAAAACATGTTGCCTGCATTCTGCAAACCCTTCACATTTTCAACTGAAAAGATCTGAGCTTCGGGACGTTAATTTCCGAAAGATTCGTTTCGCCGACCACCTGAGCCACATCCGTGGGGACCATCGGTGACCATCGGATGAACGCAACGTCCGACATCGAATGATGGAGCCACGGTCGAAATGATTTACCCTCTGGTTAAACATAGCCATGGTATAGATGGCCCATAGAAATAGATGGTTTACCTATTAATAGCATGGTGATTTTCCATGGCGAACTGTTAAATAGCCAGAGGGTAAGAAGTTTTGGATGGATATTTACCCCTTTGATATCAATCCAAAAAAATAAATTGACATATTTCACAAGATAATAACCGCTTGCTGAGCATTTGGTAACTTCTAGAAATAGGGCACACGGTGTGCACTATTTTATTCCGTACACCGAAATACTTGTGGTGGCTTTGCCAGTGTCCATCCCAAGTGGTACCAGATTTTGGCCATTGTGTTTTTGATTTGGGATGAAATAATTCATGATGTTCCAACAGTAAACAAAAACATATACATATATATGTATATATATATGCATATGTGTATGTATATACCATATATATATACGGTCCCGTGTCTTGTGTTCACGGCCCCTCCCCCCACCCCATATGGTATGGGAGGCAAAGGCCAACCCCCACACCCCCCACCACCCCCCCCAACACCACCAATCCACAGGGAGGAAGGGATACATATTCTACACATGCATATATATATATAAATATACTATATGATGTGCACATACACATACTACATACGTATATATATATAAAGAGATAGATAGATAGATAGATAGATAGATATACATATATATATATTTGTATTTATATATATATAAAGGGGCCCTCAACATCTCGGGGGGGAGAGGGGACCACTAGACGCCACACCCCCCTCACCCCCAATGGTATGGCACCCCCGACTTCACTGCCAAACCTTCCTGCACGCTATTTGCAGCATTTGAGATCACAACCTCGTCGCTGGACCCTGTCTAGCTGTATGTCTAACATATCAATCTAGCACATACTACCCACAACCTGTTTACGTACTGCCTACAGCGTACCTCACACATGGCTTACCACTCATTGTATGCCTTTATGCTACATATTTGCTACCTATAGATTATATACCCAAAGCGTACCTATGTGTACCTATGCATATCTATAGAATCCAAAATACTGTATGCTTGGATGCAGTATGTACTATGTACCTACAATTGTATATATATATATATATAAAATATATGTATGCACACTACCTAGATATAATACCCAACTAGTATTATATACCTAACTGCAGTGTAGCATATACATTGGTCGTCCACTACCTATATACTCCTTACACCCTACATTTACTACGTACCCATGTTTCATAGCGTACCTCTTTTTTCCGACTCATTGCAAAGTGTGCCTATGTACTGTGTATATACTCCCTGCAAGCTCCGTAGGGTCTCTTGGGCCCCTCTCCATATACTCCCTATGAACTGGTCACCACTTAGGCCACAGGGGGTTCGAGGGAACCGGGGGGGAGGGGGCGTGGCGATCCCTGCATATACATATATATATATATTTAAATATATATATATATATATATATATATATATATACGTTTACAGATGTATATAATATCATATAACGTAATGATATACATACACATAGAGAAAAACACGCTAACTCAATGATATTCAATGACTTCCTGGTGCTAAACGCAGCGAGTTTTCGGGAATGATCTCAGTCATCACATTCGTAATGTCATCATCCCAGCAACCCACAGCAAGCCATCCATTCCCTACGTAAAACGCACCAGTAAGATGATCTTCAATGCCAAATTTCCATGTCCAATCTGAGATATTCACAGCATCAAAAATCATCGAACTAGAGAGGCCGCCCTGAAGGATCGCCATCCGAAACGGCACGTGTCGGCACGTGTCGGCACGTGTCGGCACGTTCGGTGATGAGTTCGATGATCACTTTGGCTTACTACGTAGATATATAGATGTATCTATAGCTAATATTGTAGTCATTGATATATAGATATTATAGTGTATATCTATAGTTAACATCTACACCAAATTTTAACTGGATGGATGAAACATATTTCCTCTCGCTTTTCGGCGTCCTTTGTGGTTGCCCCTTTGTGGTGTGACCAAATCAAGTTGCATCGCCGAATGCCACGCAAACTTGTTGCGTTTCCATCTCAAACAACTTTTGACTCCTATCAGTGTGGCATACACTGCCCGCTTCAAATTAACTTGGACATTGGACAAAGGATCATTATTCTCCAACCCCTTCCCCTCAGAGGAAAATTATTCCATTGCAATCATCATCTCAAATAGGCTGCAAACCAAAAAATAGATACTTTCCAACCACTTACCTTCTTGTAAACAAACCTTTCCAAAAGAGGATCCTTTGGTTTTGTGTGCAAAACATCAACATTTGAAATCGATACAGGTGGACAAATGGCAAATCATTGTTGTTCACAAGCGCCGATGGGCCAGGGCCACGGCAGGTGGACAGTTGGGTATTCCATTCCCCAAAACTATTGGGCTTTCCGAATCGACATAAACACGATTTTTTGCACATTTTGGGTCCCGAAAAGTAGAAAGCCCCCCAGAAAATTAAGCAATGTTCAAGACGCTCTTTCCATGAAATACTGGTTGCTTAATATTGATTCCCATGGTAGTATTTCCAAATCAATGATATCAATATTGAAAAGTACACCCCCGTAGTTACTAACAATCATCAACCAAACCAATAGGGGTTTGGCAGCCACTGCTCATTTCCAAAGTTTTTTATCGTTGAGCCATGCTACAGTCCAAGTAATGTTGACCGTGTAGCTGCAAATCTCGCAGGTATCCTCGCTGATCAGGTCAAAGAAACGGCCTGCTGGGTTGCTCCATTTGAAGTCCTGGCGCCGGAGATGCTGAGGAAAATCCAGAAAAAAACCATGGCATCACCCGCCCCAAAAAATCCATTGCAGATCATGAGATCACCTACCTCTGAAAACCATGTCAGCCCATTTCTGATCTACCATGCCTAGGACTCAATGTGAAACGGATTGACACCATAATTGAGGTACAGCACACGACAGAACGCAAATTCAAATTTCTTTCACTTCGTGTATCACCCCTGGTGTAATACCTAGACGACAGCGTGACCCAAACGAAAGCAGGAAGGGGGAGACGAGAAGATAACAAGAAAATGTGGTTATGACTGATGATGGTGATGATGGTTGTGATGTTGACGGTGGCGAATGTTGGTCACATATCCACAGTTTATTTTTTTCCCCTGAAAGGTTTGCTCCAGGGCTGGCGCCTTGGTGACAATCAGAATCAGGAGAGATGGTGTTTTCACATACATTTTTTTAAATGCATCGACACTTTTACACACAAAAACTTTTACACAGAGGAAATTTTACACACATTTTTGTTTTGTGCACAAACATTTTTACACATTTTTTTACACAGAAAAACTTTTGCACAGATGAGTTTTGATACACAGATAATTTTACACAATGAAGTCTCCAGACAGAGGGATTTTTCTCCACAGACCTTTTTACACAGATAAATTTTGGCACAAGGATATTTTTACACAGAGGAACTTCTACGCGCAGACGCGTTTACACACAATTTTTTTTACGCAGAAACTTTTGCACACAGAAGCGTTTACTCACAAAAGTTCTTGTTCACAGGATTTTTTTCACGTACAGTGAGGAGTTTTTACACACAAAAGCGTCTACACAAAGAAACTTGTACACAGACTAAACTTTGTGATGTTGCAAAATCGCAAGAGTCCGTTGTTTTTGCCGTTTGACCCTCATTTCGTGCGAAACAGTCGCATCCGCGATTTCCAAATCGCGATTTTACCTCAATTTTCGCCGTTCGGCCTTCATTTCGTGTGAAAGGGTTGCATCTGTAGTTTCAAAATTGGATGTTTTCACCAGTTTTTGCTGTTCGACCCTCATTCTAGGGCTACGCCGTCACCCACAAAATTTGAATTTCGCCACACATTCGTGCGTCCGGCATGCGCGATCTCCGCATAGGGTTGCCCTATGGTTATTTGGAGCAAAATAGGAAACTCTATTTTTTTACCTTGATGAAGGTAATTTGTGTGTCTTTAAATTAACTATTTAGGTTACAAAACATTGGAAGTTAATTTTTGAGGGTTATTTTTAAGGGTAATTTTCAATGTTGTTGTTTTTCAAATCATTCATACATATATTATATTCATGTTTGTTTTCTTTTGTTTTCTGGTATGTGTCTAATGTTCTCTTGGGGTTACTATATATGTGCTGCTGACATATGCATGGGTTAATTTCACTTATTTTGACCAGATAACATGTGTTTCCTCTGACGCTTGGATTGGATTAAAATGATCTAATGGTAGGTAGTGTATGGGTCACTGACAAAATTTCTGAAACAAGAGCATGGCAACAATGGGGAGGAGTCGGAAAAGTAATGAAACAATATTATGGCAAGAATGAAAAATAGTTGGCAATGAAACATTGTCCAGGCATGCATTCTGTCTTTGGAGCTCAGCAAAGGCATCCTTCAAAGTATCATTGATTTTTTGCTCTTTCTTGTCAAAGATTTTGACAACCAGTCTTTGACAATCTCTTCCCAGTCGCTCCTGGGCCCCTTTGGTTTCTTTGATTTCATGCCCCACACTTGCCCGGCTCAGTTTCACGGGAGCATCGCAAATCGCTTTTGGCAATGCTGAGGATGAAGTAACCACAGCTGGTGTAGAGGAAGCACTACTACCACTACCACTACCATTGGCTCCAGTGCCAAATTGGTTCCAGGGCCTGCTCGACATGAATTGACTCCTGCTTCTTCTCAATGGCTGTGGCTACTGTCTTGACATGATAGTAACCATCTTTCTGATAGACATCGCCTCGTCTTTCTGCATCATTCACATTTTGTCCGTTTCCCCGGGATTTTTTCCACAACATGATGGAGTAAGGTAACCCAGTAACCTGAGATGTGTTGGTGCTAATCTCAGAGTTCTTCTTGAAACCCTCGAACTGGGCATTTCCAGGAGCAAGCACATACTCGCCTTTGCTATTCTGCTGAAAGACTTTGTTGATAAATGGAACCTTGAAAACCTTGGGTGAGGAGAATTCTTGGAGCCCTCTTCGTAGAGCTGCTGAAGATCTTCTGGCACCTGGCCACTTTTGATCATTCTGGCCCACTTCCTCGCATTGGGGTAGCTTCGATGCTGATCATCAGCAACTGTTGCATCATCCTCTTTAGGCTCCTCCTCTTCATCAGAAACTGGTTCATCCCTGGTCTTCTTCTTCCATCTTCTGCCATCTCCTTGACAGTCTTCGCTTTGGCCTTGGCATTCGCCTTCGGTTCAGGATCAGGTAGAGCTGCAGCAGGTCTTTTGAAGATTTTCTTAGTTGTGCTCTTGGCTTTTGCCTTTGGAGCTTTCATTGGCGAAGAAGTAACCCCAGGAGCTTTGCTGGCAGCAGCCTTGGCTTTACCTGCTGCCTTCGCCTTGACTTTTGAGTTTGCTTTCACCTTGGCTTTGGCCTTTGCCTTTGGTGCTGCAGTATCTAAGAATCTAAGTCAGCTCCTGGAGCAGCTTCTTCTGGAGAAGCCTGTTCTACAGATTCTGGTGCTGGGTGAGGTGGAGGCAAAGCAAGCATAGCATCAGCAGGAAAAGGATAAGGAGGAGAAGGAGGAGGAGAAAGAGAAGGAGGAGGAATTATAAGAAAGAGGAGGCGCTAGAAGAATGAGAGAAGGCACGCGGGGAGGAGAAGGACGAGATGGACGAGAAGGAGGAAGAGGAGGAGGAGGAGGAGACGGAGAAAGAGGACGAGAGGAGGTGGAGAAGGAGGAGGTGGAGATGGATGAGGAGGACAATGATAAAAAGGAGAGGGATGACAAGGAAAAGGAGGAGGAGAAGAAAAAGGAGGAGGAGGAGGAGAAGGTAAATGAGGCGAAAGAGAAGGAGGAGGAAATGATGACAAAGAGGAGGTGCTAGAAGACTGAGAGAAAGCAAGCGAGGAGGAGAGGGACGAGAAGGACGAGAAGGAGGAGGAGGAGGAGGAGGAGGATGTGGAAGAGGTGGAGAAGGAGAAGGAGGAGATAGATGAGGAGGAGAATGATGACAAGGAGAGGGATGAGAAGGAGAAGCAGGAAAAGGAGAAGAAGCAAAAGGAGAAGGAGAAGGTAAAGGAGGAGCAAAAGAAGGAGGAGGGCATAGAGCAGGTGGAGGAGCCAAAAGTAAGAGGAGCTGATACAATAAACATTGAAGTCTTCACCTGAGCCGTGGTCAAAAGGCCTTGTTTCGCTAGGCGATAAGGGAATGCCTGCGCTGCAGCCTGCGCTGCGCTTACGAGCCCACAGTCTTTGCTCACGCAGAATTGCTTGAGTTTTTTTGTACTTCGACTAGCTTACACGCTCTAGGGTTTGGCTTACGCCAGGTCCCTGTCTGCCTCACTAAGTTAAGACTGAACAACGGAGTTTTCCGCGTGGCTTACCTGATCTCACCTGACAAGCGAGGATTGTAGAAGTAATTACAGTAGGTATACGTACAGCCAGAGGCTGAGGTTTGCTTCAAAGGGTACAACATATTGTAATCATGCCCTTTGCCTTTGCGTTTCTCAAATTCAAAAGCCGGTGTTTCTGAGCTTCTGCAAGGAAACACGACAATAAACCATACCACCTACTTAATTTAATCTAAGTCAATCTGTTCCTCTCACATACATCCTCCTAAAACGCCCTGTCTCCCAATCATTCCAAAGGACAAGTTATTTCACTTGGTCGTTTGAAAGCTAAACGACTAAAGGCTCCCAAAAACTCATATATATGGAAAAGACTCGCAGTTTCTGCGCTGTAGTACCAGCAGCAGTCATTACAGCTGCAGCACTCATGAAAATGTTTGGTCGCAGAATATGCATGCTTCGCCGCTTTGTACAACCCTGATTTCCCGGGTTTTCCACGGCCTTGCTTCAGGCATTTGACGGCCTTTTCACGGTTTCACTAGTTGCCCGAATTTTGACGGCGCATCTCCATTTTTTCAACACGGGGATATCTTAGAAAATGCTAAGTTTGAAAAAATCGCGGCGTCAACAAGAATCAAACAGACAAAACCTCAGCCCTTGAAGGGTCTCAGCAAACCAGGCCACTAGTAAAGGCCTAGTTTAGCGAGGACTTGGACCGACAAGGTGTCCTCAAAACCCAAGAATTCCGCTTTGAATATTTGGTAGCAAGGAAAGAACAAAAAGGGAATGTTCCTACATTTTCTTCTGATTCCAAGCAGCTCGGCCTTTCAAACAAAACTACTGTAGGGAGAATCTGATGCCTGTGATATATCTGACATTTGCATTGTGGCAGTAAGTTATCATCCCTGCACGGTTGAAGCGCACTGAAGTTCACATTTCGTGCCAAACACTGTTCAGGGTATCCGCTGACTTGATCCACATTTACGTTGTGTGCAAATATACACAAACAGTTCTGAAATAAATATACATGACATTACATGACTAATGAGAACTATATGATGTGTATACATTGAAAAACAACTGTTTGTCTATCTATCTTTCTGTCTACCAATCTGTCTGTGTGGTCAAAAAATGTATATGTAAGATTGGATTGCAGAAAAACAAACGGCACAAACACCAACACCTCAAGATTGAGAGCCTGCCCCGCCTGGTCTTGAAATGTGGCTGTAGTGGTCGTGGTCGTGGTTGTAGTGGTCGTGGTCGTGGTTGTAGTAGTAGTCGTGGTCGTGGTTGTCGTAGTGGCCACAGGGTCCCTGTCTTCGAGTGGTGGTTTCCCCAGCCATTCTGTTGCTGAAAAAAACTCTTGGTTGTTCGTTGCACAACCAGACATCATATGGCGACGCATCCTTTTTCGGTGAGGTCAAGTGCCAATGGCTAGCCATCAAACAATTGCTCATCTAAATTTTGGGTTCCCCATCATCCAAACAAAAACAATTTGGGATAATGTTCGGCCCCCCACTCAGAGTGACCCAACCCAGTAGTACCAAAGTTCTGTTAGCTATATCCGCAGTTTGGGTTGGTTAGATGGGCAACGCTGTGCATCCGAAAGATTCACAAACCTTAGATTGCTGCATTTCCTTTGCCAGGGTGGCGTGTTATTACATACAGTACATGCATTACATAAATACACTACATTACTTTATCTTGGGTTGCATTGTAAAGAACCACATCAGAATTACATTACATTACAATACGTTGCATTGAATTACATTACATTCCACAGCATGCCAGACGGCGCTGACACCATCGTTTGCCCAAGAATACAAAGGCCACAACATGTGCATATATCTTAAGATAAGTATCAATACATGTTGATCCGCACAGCATGATCATATATGTTGGGAAATTGATCATAACATACGAATTAAAATACAGATGCGTGGAAAATGTATATACCATTTTTGGATACATATAATACCATGTGGGGCCTCTGTTCTGTTTTAACAACCAACTAATTAATCGTGCTGCTACAATGATCATCCATATCTGGAGTTCATGGAACATTGACACTTCACCGTGCCGCACGAACATACAGTCGCGGCCAAAGGGAATGAAGGCTTGGCAGCTCTTGTTATATTGGCTCACACCAGCAGAGCGGGCCCGTCTCAGCCGCGCAGCGGTGGGATTGCTCCGAGAAGTTCAGTGGGTCAGGACGGTAGCCCGGAATACTCACGGAAGCACTACGACATGCTACAACAAATTACCTGTATGATTTTAAGACTACCATCTTCCCCATGACCCCTGAAAGATACATATCATTACCATTTAGGTTGGGGGGCGTTGGGGGGATATCCTGATTGTTCTTCATCATTACATGCCAGATTCTTCCCCATGACCCCTGGAAGATACATATCATTACGATTTAGGTGGGGGGAGGTTGGGGGGGGCATCCTGCTTGTTAATCGGGTGGTAGCCCTGGGAGTGCGTGTGAATTACCACGTCCCCAGTTGCATGTTGCTGCTGATGATGATGATAATGATGATGATGATGATGATGATAATGCTGCTGAAGATGATGATAATGCTGCTGAACATGATGATCATGAGGACGATGCTGATGATGATGACGATGATGATGATGATTATGATGATCATGACGACGACGATGACCCTTACCGGTCCGGGCAGACGATGGCGTTTGACCGTAACATTACCATTTGCATTACGATTGCAATTATCATTCCAGTTACCACTGCCCCTACCTTTCATTTTGACATTACATTACGATACATTACATTACAGTGCATTAGGCTACATAACATTACTGTACAGTATATTATGGTACCAGAAAATACTGTAATTCATGACAAACACTGCATACGTTACATAGATTATGCATGTTACAAAGATGCCATGCATTAAATACACGACATACATTACATATATTTCACTTGCACCAAATCATACAATGATATATATTTAAAAAAAACATGACATTACAAGGCATGACATGGCATGACATTCTCATACATTACATTGCAATACCATAGTTGCAAACACGGCATGTATTATGTACATGTCAACCTGTGTACCTACCTGCCTATCTACCTAGCTATGTTGCATGCATCCGTCCCTACATTGATACATTGTAAAAAAATACATTACAAGACCTTACATTAAAAAATCACGACGAAACCTTCCAAATTATGTTGCGTTGCATTGCATTGCGCCAAGAAACAGTGCATACTTCTTTTTATTTCATACGTTGCAATGTATTCATTACAAACATTACATCCATGTAATGCATGCTACCACTGCATGCAAACAGCCAACATACCAAACCAAACCGTACCATTACACGCGGCACAAACATTACAAACATTTCAAACATTACATATAATATATTACACACATTTCACACATTACAGACCTTGCATACGTTACATGCGTACCATGCAGTACATCTGTCGTATTCACTACATGCAAACATACCAAGCCAAACCATACCTAGCAAAACATTACATGCATTACGTACACCCGATACATTGCACAACACTTTAAACTACATTACCTTTCAGTACATTACATTGCGTTAAATGCAATCATTGCACGACATGACATGATATGACAAGACATGACATGATATGACAGGACATGACATGACACTACACGACACTACAATATATAACAAAACAAGAAATGACAAAACGGAAAATAACAGAAAGTCAAAACACGTCACATAAGACAACATAACACAACACAACAACACATGACAGTATATAACCGAAAAAAAAACTTAACATGCAAACATCCCAAACCACAACATTTCCATTAACCTTCCAACAAGAACAAACATAATTATTACATTACATGGCATATAAACATACATTACATTCTATCATGCTGTATTACATAACGTGACAATGCATGATATGACATTACATTACATTACACGCATTACCCACAGTGCATGCAATGGATGCAGTACATACACTTATGTTACATACATTTGCATTACATACGCTACATGCATTACAGTCTAAGACCATGCATTACATTCAATACATGCACTTACACTTCACTCATGTACATTGCATGCGCTACATGCATTACATACATCACATGCATTGCATACATGGCAAATACTACAAACATTACATGTATTACAAACAATACACACATTGTTTACATTACATTACAAACATGCAAACAAACATAATACAAACATACATACATACATACATACAAACATACATACATACATACATGAAGGCACACAAACAAAATGGAGAGACACACACATATATATAAATATATTTATACACATACATACACATGCTTGCATACGTACAAACATGCACGCACGCAAACATGCAAACATACATACACACAGACAAACATACACACAGACAAACATACATGACCTACATTCCATACATTACATACATTGCAAACGTTGCATACATTAGATACCTTACAAACATTACACACATTCCAGGCATTACGCACATTTCACTACATTACATGCATTGCAAACACTACATTGCAGTAGTGCATACCATTCCATCATATTCCGCTACATTACGTTCCATGGCTTTGTTGCATTGCATACATTACTTTCATTGCACAACCCTTGAAACTACTCATCACTAAGCCTTGTGCCTCTCTCTCAATGGTTGCGCCCTCCAGTTTTTTCGGTGAAACCGGACCGTACTTGAACCTTCATGTTTTCTTATACTTTGATGATTAATTAGCATGTTATCTATCTATCTATCTGTCTGCCTGTCTGTCTATTTATCTATCTATCTAGCTATCTATCTATCTGTCTGTCTGTCTGTCT
>Ga0126342_10016905_pt1 | contig 12667 bp, 17 predicted proteins | sample Cyp1metagenome_FD_92528 | JGI IMG/M metagenome (GOLD analysis project Ga0126342, IMG submission 92528) | Coral microbial communities from Lord Howe Island, Old Settlement Bay, Australia - Cyphastrea 1 metagenome | ecosystem: Host-associated > Invertebrates > Cnidaria > Coral ...
GATCCATACCTTGTATTTTGACTCGTACCCATATAGTTTTCTTGTAGGTTCGGGAAGTGACGTATGTGTCAACTCCCCCTCTCTCCCAGGGGTCGGCGGCAGGGGGCGTAGCCCCTTAATAATTAATTAATGAACTAGTTTTCTAAAACTGATAAGAAAAACTTTAGCAAAAGGAAAAGGTAAAGGGAATGGTTGAACATTTTCACTTCAGGCAACAGCTGGGCAAAATAGTGGACCCCTCAAACAAACATACTATTGTGGATCAGGGTTGCTTATGGAATACCCCCGAAGGGGTTGATGTTATTCACAGTCTGGGGGGGGAGAGCCCCCCCCTCCTCACCAAATGAACGGACCCTAAACCAAAAAAAATTAAATTAAAAAAAATCTCCACCAAAAAAAGTAATCAAAGAGAGATCATTGACTTTATGCCTTGTATAGCACAAATTTCTAGCTATGTATTTTGTGGGCCCTGGTGGCGTCCCTTTCTGAATATAAAAGTCACACCCCCGTTAAACTTTACTTTCAAGTGGGAAGATCAACAGCGGCAATTAGGGAATATAAAAGTCCAACCCCCGTAAATCTTTACATTCAACTGAGAAGGTCAACAGAGGCATTAGGGAATATAAAGGTCCCACCCTCGTGATAGTTTAGATTCCATTGGGAACATCAACAGAGACATTAGGGAATATAAAAGTCCCACCCCCGTGAAAATCTACATTCAATTGGGAGGATCAACGAAGGTATTAGGGAATATAAAATCCCATCCCCATTAAACCCTACATTCAATTGGGAAAATCAACAAAGGAATTAGAAAATATTAGAAAATATAAAAGCCCCACCCCCGTTAAACTTTACATCAACATGGGAAGATCAAAAGAGGTATTAGGGAATATAAAGTCCCACCCCTGTTAAAACTTAGATTCAATTGGGAAGATCAACACAGGTATCAGGGAAAGTAAGTCCCACCTGGTTAAGCTTTATATTCAATTGGGAAGACCAACAAAGGTATGATGATGATCATGATCATGTAATAAATGTGATGTGGTTGTTGTTGTTGTTGTTCTTGTTGTTGGTGGCGTTTGTGATGATGATGACGACGATGATGATGATGACGATGATGATAATGATGGTGATGATGGTGATGATGATGATGATGATCACGTACAGGTCCTATGCTGTGCGTTCTGATCTCGCACAGCAAGTTGACATTGGTGCTGAAATATCACATCTTTACCACGTTTTTAGCTCATAGCCAACAGGCGCCAGCAAGACAAGGTGTTTGGCCGTAAATTTGCCCTTGCAACAAAATGTCCTAAGAAGTACCCGTGTACAGTGTACAAGGTCTATTTCCTTAGTAAACTTACCTGTTTGGGCACTTCTGGGAGTGAAGAAACAATATTTGGACCAAGGGTTAAAAGTTAGAAGTGCCTGCACAATTTCACCGGAAGTAATCTTGCATTCCATGAACAAACATAGAAATCATAGAATTTCACATTAACTTCAGTCTACAGAAACTGTGGCCGAATAACATGACCCATGTCCCCCGTGTGTGGCCATCATGTACCTATAATAAGCTGGAGCAGCCCTGATCATTTTTTCCTAGGCGCAACTCATATTTGCGTATACGTCCCGAAAACGGTGTGTGTGTGTGTTTTTGTACAGCCCGCACATATATATATATATATATATATCAAAAAAAACTGATTCTTTGGGGATCAGAGCTCAGAGCCAAGGGGCCTTTCTTCCCATGAAGTATCTTGATGCTCTCCATAAAGATTGTCGTATGCTGGGGAAGATTCCCCATGTTTGAGCCATGCTTGAGGGCGCAGTTGGGGTTCTCAATGGGTATGACCATGATTACAAGGAACATAAGTTGGGATATAACCCGTGTAAGAGATGACGAGATTTTATCCACTAGCTAGAACTGCATCCTCAAGCCCCCAAGTGCCACTGGAACCGGTTTATAAACCATACATAGCCCGCATATACTTCATCTTTTCTATGGAGTGGGACAATTTCTTATAGAGACGCTCCTAGAAGATTGTTTTTCATTCATTTCAATTCCAAATGACTCAATTTCGTTCCAAATAATTCCATTTCATTGGAATAATTCTATTTCATTCCAAATACATTTTTTCATTCATACTTTTTAGGTGATTTTGAAGAATTGCTTAAAGACATTTTGCAATTTTTGGAATTGTGTTATGTTTTTTCGATTTGTTTTGGGATGTTCTGTTTGATTGTTGACTGTTTTTTGATTGTTTTTTTTGGATGTTTTTCTTGTTTTGTTTTTAGCCATTCAGATTTGGCCGCGTATTGGGAAAACATGGCCGGAACCCCAATCATTACCCCGGGAGCGCGTGCGGCTCTATTCAATTTCTAAGGAGTCTAATGTAACCAGTGAAAGAAGCTCAGCAAACGAAGGCGATGAAGGCAGTGAAAGCAATGAAAGCAGCGCTTATCGTTCCCAGGCCATGAAGGCGATGAACACATTTAAAACATTTAGAACGTGTTGATCCGTTCATGTGTCGCTTAGCCTGAATGCAGTTTGGTGGCTCTAAGCCGTCCTCAAGTTCAGGCTGGCGCTCAAGGCCCTCTTGGGCCGCGCATCGATGGGCTTGAGAAAAACGAATTCTTGGTGTTTTGTTTTGGTTCTTACCTTTTTGCTTTTGTTATTTTTCATTTTATTGAATTTGTGTGATGTTTCTTTTCTTTGATTTCTTGTTTGATGTTTTCGAACTTTTTGAACTTTTTGTGTGTTTGTTATTTCGTGCGTTTTTCACGGTTTTTGTTTATCTATGTTGTTCATTTGTTTTTTTCAACTTTTTGTTTTTTGGAGTTCTTGCATTTTTTCGTTTAATTTTTTAAATTGTTTTTGGATTCAGGTTTGGAGCTTCTGTTTGAATTGTTGGATTGATTTTTTGCAAGTTTTTTTGATTTTTCGATTGTCTTTGGAAATTGTGTTTGTTTTTGTTTTTGACATGATAGCAACTTTCAGGAGTAGCCATGCTAGGAGTAGCCCAGGGTTCTTTAATGACCTGACGAAACTCCATACGTAACTGGATTATGATATGCTTAGTGATGTGGTAAATCCAAGGCCATCAACCAGCCCATTGGTGATATTTGAGGGGTATACCTTTAAAAAAAAACATAATTATTGGGGATGCTTCATGATTGGGTTTGCCACATGACCCACTTGCTGGGATGTACCAAGTATGCACACCAATCGAACCGCCACCGCTCCGGTACCGAGGAACGAGGCTTGGGCACACAGAACCAAGGCGCACGCCTGTGATCTGCGGAGCCAACCGGAGCAGCGGGGAACCAGGGTAAATTGAGCCGCTGTAGAATGAATGGATTGTACCATCAACAGCTTGGGGCGTAACGATTAAAAACTGGCGCTGTAAATCGACGTGATTGGGATCTAATGGGATCATACTGGGGATAACTTAAATGGATCGGTACTGTCCTTCTGGTATCCCGGTCAAAAGACCCCCTTTGCACATGGATTTGCCTGAAAATGGAGTACCCCCAAAACCTATGGTCTGCCATGGTTTTTTCCCAGTAACATAGCCATGTTAGGTGGCATCACCATAGTGGTCATATATACCATGGTATGCCCATGGTTTTCCCATAGCAGCCCCACAATATCCCACAGTATCCCCACAAAAGGGCTGGGCCTTACAAACTAGCCATTTGCTGGATTAATCCAACCCATTTCAAAACAAAACCAGGTTCTACCCTGTTTGTGTCGGTTAAATTCCCGATTTGTCGTGCTGAAATTTTCATTTGATACAAATTCTATCCCCAATTTGTGCTGCTGAAAGGCAACATGAATATGGGTCAAAACTCTGCTGCCCTTGTGTTCATCCCCAAACTACTAGGGTTTATGGATGTTCATCCCCTCCCAAAAAAAGAACACGTCGTATTTCATAGGTCTTAGTCCCTATTAACTCACCATAAAATCACCATCTCGGTTAGCACAAAAAGCCTTTAATCCCATCGATGCCCCCCTGAAATTCCATTGCATCCTATGTGTTTTGATCAATGGCAATGTCATCATTTGCCCTTTTTGCGCCTTGTCATGGACCCCCAGCTGCTCCTTCGCCGCGGCCAGGCGAGACCTGGACTGGTGGATGATTCGATCGGATTATGTTCGAACTGACTAGGTTAAACTATCTATAGATTGAGATTACCCTCTGGCAATCAAGCACGGCAATGGAAAATCCATTGTTTTTAAGATGAAATTTCAATGGGAAAATCATTTATAAATGGGATATGTTCCAATTGCCATGTTAGGTTAGAATTAGATTAATCTAATCCCATCGAATGGGAGTAGACACGATTTTTCTTTAATATACGCAGTCTGTTTGTTTGATTGGGTTAGATTAGGTCAGGTTTGTTCTGCGCAGACTAATCAAATAGAGCAACAAATAGACAGAAAGCAATCAATACACAAACAATGCCAACAAAAAACGGCATTTAACACCAACTTGAATTTCAAAACAAAAACTGAATCATGGCACATTGAGATAGGAACATTACGTAATAAGAACAAGGACTAATATACAAATATGTATGTCTGTATGTATGTATGCATGTCTGTATCTATGTATGTGTTTATGTCCGTATGGTTGTATGGATGTATGGATGTATAGGTGTATGTATGTATGTATGCATGTATGTATGTATGTATGTGCGTATGCATGTGTGCATGTATGCATGCATGTATGCGTGCATGTAAATGTAAATGTATGTATGTATGTATGTAGGTATGTATGTATGTATGTAGGTATGTATGTAGGTATGTATGTATGTATGTATGTATGTGTGAATGAATGAGTGAGTGAGTGAGTGAGTGAGTGAATGAATGAATGAATGAATGAATGGATGAATGAATGAATGAGTGAATGAATGAATGAGTGAATGAATGAATGAATGACTGAATGAATGAATGAACGAATGAATGAATGAACGAATGAACGAATGGATGTAAGTATGTAGTATGTAAGTATTTAAGTATGTAAGTATGTAGGTATGTATGTAAACATGTATGTAAGTATGTAAGTGTGTAAGTATGTAAGTATGTAAGTATGTATGTTTGTATGTATGTAACTATGTGACTATGCACGCATGCATGAATTTATGTATGTGTGTGTGCGTGGTTGTATGGAAGAATGGATGTATGGGTGTATGTGTGCATGTAAGTATGTGTGTGTGCATATGTGTGCATGTATGCATGCATGTAAACGTATGTATGTATGTATGTATGCATGTATGTATGTATGTCTGGATGTCTGTATGAATGATTACATGAATGATTGAATGAATGTAAGGATGTAAGGATGTATCTATGTAAGTATGCAAGTAAGTATGTATGTATGTATGTATGTATGTATGTATGGAAGGATACATGGGTCAGTAAATGGATGGATGGCTGGATGGATGGATGGACGGACGTGGTATGTATGTATGTATGCATGCATGCATGTATGTATGAAATTATGTATGTATGATTATTTATGTATGTTTGTATGTATGTTTGTATGTATGAATGTATGTGTATGTATGTAGGTAGGTACGTACGTACATACGAATGTACATGTATATGTATATGTAAATGTTGATGTAGATGTATATGCGTGGATGCATGGATGTATGGATGTATGTGTCCATCTGCCTATCTGTGTTTGTGCGTGTGTTTGAACGTACTTTCTTGCGTACGTATGTATGTATGTAGGTAAATATGCATGCATGCATGTATGTGCATATGTATGTGTGTATGACTGTATGTATGTATGTATGTATGTATGCATGTATGTATGTATGTTTGTTTGTATGTATCTATGTATGCATGTATGCATGTATGCATGTATGCATGTATGCATGTATGCATGTATGCATGCATGTATGTATGTATGAATGTATGTATGCACGTATGAATGTCTGAATGTCTGAATGTATGAATGTATGAATGTATGAATGTATGAATGTGAGAATGCTTGAATGCATGAATGCATGAATGTATGAATGTATATATGTATGCATGAATGTATGAATGCATGATTGCATGAATGCATGAATGCATGAATGTATGAATGTACTTATGTATGCATGAATGTGTGAATGCATGATTGCATGAATGGATGAATGTATGCATGTATGGATGTATGAATGTATGAATGCATGAATGTATGCATGTATGTATGTATGCATGCATGTATGTATGTATGCATGTATGTATGTGTGTAAGTACGTATGTACGTATGTGCCTGTCATATACACATTCTACATGTCATACTGGGCGGCCTCACTCATGCGGTTTTAACATACTGGTATCCGTATCGAATGTTGCCAAGCTGGAAAAAGGAAAACCAACACAAAGGGATCTCTCTTGGCGATCTCTCAAAAGAAGTCCAAAGAACGGGCCTGTTTTAGCTTCGGGCGGGTTTCTTAAAGTGGGGGACCCCCAAACCGTAGTTTTCAATACTTAAATGGTCTAATTTTGAATGATTTGGGCATGCGACCATTTTAGGAAAGCATTAGCATTTGGCTGCGGAGTTCTTGGGCCACGACTTGCGTCGATCATTCAGCAGAAAAGGCTGGCCCCCAACAAACACCGCTGTGTGTGAAGATACTCTAGCAGATCGTGGCTGTCGCAAGTTGCAAGGGTCCATGTCGCACAAGGTTCTCTTTGAAAGCGGGACAATTGCCTTCAATCCTCTGGTTACTCATCAGTGTCACCAAAAAACTTGTAATTTTGGGGTGTATATCCCATTCTTCGGAAAACTTCATAAGGTCCCGTCAAGACTGGACATGTCCCAGCGAGATTGGGGCCCTTGCCACAAAGGTGGTGCTCTGGAAGGGCAGGCCTGCAAATTGAAAAAGGCAATACAAAGCATCCCAACTGGTTGAAGGAAGGGCCCCCTAGATCGGTATAATTAAGTTGGTTTACAAGTTATGACCTATTCCAACTAGGACTGAAGGTATATACATTAACTTTTTCGGGTCTCATAAATATATTACTGTTATCTAGCGTACGTGTAGTGACGAGTTACACGAACAAGGGTGTGAACGTGTGTGTGAACGACATGCGTGCGACTGAACGTATGTACGAACGTATGTATGTACGAGTGAGCGTACGTGCGAGCGTGCGTGTGAGCGTCCGTCCGTGCGTTTGCACGGTCACTCGCCACGTGCGCGCGAGCGTACGTACAAGTCGACCTTATTTTTGCATGACACAGCCTTTCTTTACCTTTTTAGTAGGGACTTTCGCACGTACAGAAATAAGGAGTAATAAGGTCGACTTCGTATGCGCGCGTGTGGCCAGTGAACGTGCAAACGCACGCACGCACGCGCACGCGTCCGTCCACTTGTGCGCACACGTCCGCTCACTCCTTCGCTCACACGTGCGCTCGTCCGTTCACTCGTTCGCCTTACGTTCGTCACCACGTCCGTTAGCCACTCGTACCCCCTACGTTCACCGCATTTCTTGGAGCTTTAAAACCAATGTTGACGAGGCTTTACAAAAAAACTAATATATATATATATATGTATATATATACAGATATATTAGCATTTACCTGCGAAGGTTTTTTCCCAAAGAACTGCTGCCAAATTCAACTTTTCATAGCATCTACTCAACATTTCCCACTTCAACATCAACCACATCAACTTCGTCTACATGACATACATCATCTACATCAGCTACATCGACTTCAATCATCTACTTCATCTACATCACACTCATCATCTACATCATTTAACAAGTGCTCTATGTCTAATATCTTCTACAAAACTCCTACAATGTTATTTACACAGGAGTTACACAGAAGTTATTACATTACACAGGAGTACTTGTACAGTAGCTGTTGCACAGGGGTAGCTACACAGGAGTCGTTACACAAGAGTTGTTGCACAGTAGTTATTACATAGGAGTTAGCTTGTATCTGAACTCCTACAAACCTCCTACTTCTCGAGTTCTTCTGAATTCCCTCTTAAGGCGGTGGCTCTTCGTAGGTTTGAACTTGCAGTTCTTCGTCCGAATCCGTGCTGTGGATGAAGACCGTGGCAGCTACTCGGAGTTGTGCCACAAGCTGCCCTTGCTAGTCCGTATATCGGCGCAAATGCAAGAAGCAACTGCCGTCCGAATATGGGATCTAAACAGGGCTCAGAGCTCCGCCACCACTTTGGAGCGGAATTCCCCGGCATTTAGGGTGCAATGGTACAAATGAACTAGGGTGAACATGTCACATGATATGCAAACCGTATATGCATTGTGTAGACACGTCGTCCCCAAAAAAAGATTACATGGGGTGGGGTGGGGTGGGTGTGATAACGTCCTTTGGTGCTACGCATTGCTACCCTAGGAGATCTTCTCTTGCACTGGCGCACCGACATGATGCCACGTTATCAGATCTTCTCCTGAACTTTCCACGCGATCAAACCTCTGTTGATGGGAACATGGACGACAAGATCTATGCAGAAGCTTCTAATGCAGCGGACGCAAGCAGCAGTCTTAATGATCCTCAAATGTGCCATCACAACTGGGAAATCTTTGCCATGCTCACAACTGCCATCTATTAGGACCTTTCACATATGTGATGTCATTTGTGCTCCCTCGTGAAGAATCCTGCATTTATACTACATGTTTCTTGCATGCTTCGGGCCTTTTCGGGAAAGAAGATATCAAAGAAATGCCACAAGACTTCCATATGTTTTGGCCTCTGCGACTGGTTCCACAGCGCAGGTGTGGATGATGAAACATCTATGTTGTTGCTGTTGATTATGATGATACAGATGATGATGGCGATGACAAAGAAGATGATGATGCTGATGACGAAATATGTATGTTGTTGTTGATGGTGGTGACATCGATAATAAGGATCGTGGTGATGGTGACCCTGGTGGTGATCATCATGGTGATGACCATGATGATGAAGAAGAAGATGATCATGGCGATGATGGTGGTGATGGCGATGACGATGAAAAAGATGATCATCATAGGGACAATTTTGGGAATGATGGTCATGATGATGATAATAATGATCATGGTGCTGGTGGTGATGATGATTTTGATGGTGATTCTGATGGTGAAATATGTATGTTGTTGTTGATGGTGATGGTGATCATGGTGCTCATGATGATGAAGAGGGTGATGATGATGGTAATGAGTAATGACAATCATGATGGTGATGATGATAATGATGATGGCGATGATGATGGCGATGATGATGGCGATGATGATGATGATGATGATGATGATGACGATGATGATGATTATGATGGCGATGATGATGATGATGATGATGGTGGTTTTGGAGTTCCAATCGAACACATTTTGGAGTTAGAAGCGAGCACATTCAGGAGTTAAAAGGGAGGCATCGCCCCCCAAGTTCATCCCAAGTCAGATCGTGCTCGGCTCAACTCCCCGGCTACCATACTCCTCAACTTCAAAAAGCCATCCATGACCCGCACAAATTTCCATGGCCGCTTCCAGCAAGTAGCCTTTCATTTAAACGGAGGCGCTCGTCGCGAAGCGACTAGAATAGGGTACACATCATCATGTTCCCCAAGTTTTGCGATGTTCGGTCCTGTATCTCCCTTCTTTGGAAAAATATGAGACATCTATGTTTTGCGCTAGGTCATCGAATGGTGATGCAGATAGTCGTGACCCATGGGCCCTGACCCAACACCTGGCAACGAATATCCAGAAACATCCAAAACCTGGGCCATTAAGAGCCCTGCACCCTGCATGTAACGTTATCTCACGATCCGCTTGGCTCCCACCATGCTCCCACGTTGAGATGAGAACCCGACTTCCGATAGCCAGGTGTTCAAAGCAGCCTCAGCAACATAGAACTGCCACTGGTGACCACGGAGGGAAGTGCCATTCAAGTATGGTATCTCCAAGTGCTACCTGTAAACCCGAACTTAAATTTCTGTGATGTTGGGACAAGATCAGATAGATCAAAATCAGCTGCAGCCCGAGGGGCCACGTTGAAGCTTTGAACTTCAAAGTCCTTCTGCCAGGTTTCTTGGTTTGCGGCCTAGGGATGATGTTGGTTCCAAGGCGCATGGCTGGACGACAACAGGGCTTCTTTGTGCTTGGAAGGTGTTGAAGTGAGCGACAAAATTCCGTGACTACGCCGGTAGAGAGATATCCCACTTACTGGCCGGCGAATTTAGGGAACAGCGGGCCTGGTTTGCTTGAGTCTTCTCCAATCTTAACCCCGCTCTGCAGCAGCGCCCTTTTTTTTGAAACACGAGTAATTAGTGGTTGGGTCTTTGATTGTATTAAAAAATTCTGCCCTTGCAGGTTTGGTCAGCAGTCCAGGCTGTATACTACCGAAAATCTCATTGCCCAAGTGCTGCACAACTTCCATATGGGCTGGGATCCCTGGAGATCCCCGGTCGGTCGCATGGCCCATGAGTTGGCCTCATCGGCCATAGCCCATCCCACATCTAGGATGGGCCCAGCATGGGCCAAGGTTTGACTGGCTTAAATTGGCGGCTCATGCCGCGGTGCCCAGAGTGAGAGTGAGACTGGGGTTCTCAGAGGCAAAATAAAATCAAATTTCAGCTGACTTCCCTACCACCAGATTGCCCATGATTACTAGTTGGCTGGTTTTTGTTTCCTGACATCAGTGAAAACCATGTCCGGCAAAAGCTGCTTGATGCTCAAGAGCAATCTGCGCATTCAGCTCTGACTGCCTGCTTACTGCGCCTGCAAGTAGGTGCAGCACACGTATCTTCCAAGTAGTTTTGGATCATAGCCTTGCAGTTTGGCTGGGAATATCTGGCTTGGTGGTTTGGGAAACTAACGAGTGATGGTTCAAAATGTTCTTTGGGATGTATTTCAAGACAACGGAAGCCACGTCAAAACACCACCCAAATTTCAATCATCCTCTGTTTCCGGATACTGAAGTGCCCAAACCTTTAGAATCAGGGTGGCACCTGGGTTGCGGTAGACAGACTTAGACTGATATTTAAATTGAGATTGTATAGAAAATAGACAAACAAATTCTATAGGTAGATAGATACAATTTATTCCCCAACAGCGTAAGCTTGGGGTCTTCAGCCATATAGTAAAGGTTCCGAAGCAGGTCGGAGCAGCCAAATCCGCACGGCGTAAGGTTGGGAACCGGGTTCCTTTTCCAAGAGAATCCCTCGGATCAGCCAAATCCGCACGGCGCAAGGTTGGGAACCGGGTTCCCAGGAAGAGGTTCCCAAGCAAGGTTCCCAGGAAGAGGTTCCCAAGCAAGGTTCCGAGGAACAGGTTCCCAAGTAGTACTGCTACTACAACTACGACGACGACGACGACTACTACTACTACCACCACTACGACGACGACGACTACTACTACTACTACTACCACCACCACCACCACCACCATCAGTAGTACCCGCACGAGGCGGGGCGGAAGTTGCCTTAGGGGTATATTTTCAGACCTTTCTCATCTATAGAACTTGCATGCGCCATGCGCCAGCCAGGCCCGTGCGCGCGTGCATTCTGCGAAAGTGGTGCTCTGTTTCACATGTCACATTTGAAGCTCCACTTCGCCCTTCACACTTCTCACTGCACCTTCACACTCCACACTTCACACTTCACACTCCACACTCCACACTTCACACTGCACTCTTCGCACTCCACACTTCACACTTCACACTCCACACTTCACACTTCACACTTCTCACTTCTTTCTTCACACTCCACACTTCACACTCCACACTGCATACTGCACTCTTCACGCCCCACACTTCACACTGTAACTCTTCACACTCCACACTTCATCTCATCTGAGCTCTTCTCACCTTATCCCAGCTCATCTCTTCTCATCTCATCTCTTCTCATTTGCCATCTAAGTTTTCATGAATCACTTCCCAGTACTACTTCGAGAACTTGCATGCGCCGTGCGCCAGCCAGGCCCGTGCGTGCGTGTTTTGTGCGAAGCTGTTGCAGTGTTGTTGGCCAAGAACATAACCTGCCACAACAATTTCGAAAATTTCGAAAATCAAATCTGCTGACAAATCACTGTCGCAGCCTTGATGCAGCCACTCCAATACTATTTACGAGATCCAGTTGCAACCACAGCACACACGAGGTACCTTTCATCGCCGGCTGCAGCCACTTTACACGGAAAAACACAAGGTTTCGTGCTCCACCTCCTCCCCAGAACAAAGCCCATGCAACATTCATGCCGGAATTACAATGCGTTTCGCAGCATCCCGTCGCAAACCTGCACGTATCTACGCACATAGCAACAAAGCATGCAACATTCATGCAGCCGTTCCAATGCGATCTGCAAAAGACACAATAGAGCTACGCGCAACAGCGTCCGACATTGCAGCGCCAAAACCGGATCTCGACGCCAACGCGCAAAAAAGACAATTTTCAAGCACTTTTTTACAAGGACTTTTAAAAGGAAAATCCCTAGCGCCAAAATGGAGAAAATCTGCTGACAAATCAATGCCGCAGCTTTGATGCAGCCACTTTACACGGAAAAACACAAGGTTTCGTGCTCCGGCTTCCTCCCCACAACACACAGCATGCAACATTCATATTCATGCAGCCATTCCAATGCGATCTGCAAGCACACATTCAAGAAACGCATAGAACTACGCACACAGGAACAACCACTCGTTGCAAAACACATAGAAGGAACCAC
>Ga0126342_10016906_pt1 | contig 12666 bp, 9 predicted proteins | sample Cyp1metagenome_FD_92528 | JGI IMG/M metagenome (GOLD analysis project Ga0126342, IMG submission 92528) | Coral microbial communities from Lord Howe Island, Old Settlement Bay, Australia - Cyphastrea 1 metagenome | ecosystem: Host-associated > Invertebrates > Cnidaria > Coral ...
CGACAAGGTTGAATGGGATGCCATGATGCGCTTGACGGAGGAAGCCGAGCAGAAGTTCGCAGCCCCTGTCCGGGCGCGGTCACAATGCGGCTTCCAGCTCGCTTGTCGTCACGTGCCTAAAACAAAAAGGAACCAGCCGCGTCTTGACCTAGACACGGGCAGGGAGCTTCGGAATGACAAGGCAAAGTTCTATCGGGCCATTGGAGCCAAGCTCTTCTTGGTCCAGAAGGGCTGGATCAAGCTGCTCCTCAAAGCAAGTTTGGCTTTCAACAGGGATGACTATTACGACCGAATGGTCGGATCCATGAGAGCCGCCGGAGCTCTGGAATTACAGTCTCCTGCATTCGGTGGCTCTGCGCCTTTTGGCGAAGCTATGTTTGTCATATGAATGGGAGGATTACTATCCATTCTCAAAGGCTTTTTTTGTGCTCACCAGCTACCGTGATTTTGATCCGCCAACGTAACATGAGAACGTGTAGTAACAATGTAGTAGCGTAGTAATCAGCAATTGGCCCCAATCCCCACTTTCACTCACAAAATCCAAACGCAATCGATATATCAACTGGGATTTGACATAAGGATGTGATATTTCGCAATATTTGGCATTATTTGGCCATGATTTCCTATTGATTTCCTCGTTGATTTCCTCGCGTTGCGCAGACATCTTCGTCCTCATCCGCACAGGCGCCGGCGCATGGGTGGAGCCTGGTGGATCATCTCAGCGTATGTGCTTAGCAAACGGATTCTAATATACCATTTGATCCATCTGGTTACCCTCTTGGTAAACATACAAAAAGCTATTGAAAATTGCCATTTATAGTGGATAAAACCCCATTAAAAATGGAGATTTTCCATAGCTATGTTAAATTACCAGAGGGTATCTAACATATCTATGGAAAATCCATTATAAATGGAGGTTGATGTCGCTGGAAAATCATATGTAAATGGGCAATTTTCCACTTCGCTATGTTAAATAACCAAAGGGTACCCTGAATGTAAAAATTGGAAAACCATGGAAAAGCCACGTTTAAAAAGGGAACGTACTAACCACAAGAACTTAAGAAACTTATTAATTTAGGGATGATCCTCTACCACCCTCTAGCCACAGATATCTAACCCTAAGAACATTGAATCGAACCATGGAGTCATAACTGTCATGGTTCATCGACTTTTATCGGATCTTGTTTTGCTGCGAAGCACCTGAATTCAGCCTGAATTCAGGCTAAACATGGATATCCCAATCTAAGGACTCGCCAACATACCCATAGGATCCATGGTGCTGGTATATATGCTAACATTTGGGGTACATTGATGGTAAATGTTACCATATATATATAGCATACATGGATCCTATGGGATATTGTTAAGGACTTGTTCAGCAACTTCATATGGTTTGATGATGTTTGATGGTGGTTGATTTTGAAACTGAACAAGGCTTCAGAACTTTCAGAGTGTCAACCCATACACTGGATTCGGGTCAACCAGCGTGCGGACATTTCTGATAGATCCGATAGGTACAGATTCGCAAGCAACTTGTACAGGTATGGCCCTTAACAGTTTGAAATGGAGTTATAACTCCTATAATTAAGGTTATATATAACTACAAGCCCATTTATAGCTGTTAAGGGCCATAACTGTACGTGGTATCTTTCAAACATCCACGTATTCCACGTACACCGGAGACCGCAAATTGCATAACGCCCCTGCTTTCGGTGACATTCCAATGTTCGTGTTACAGCCTCAATCGTGTTTAAAAGCATCAAATTCGCAATTACAAGATGGTTAAGCCAGGTTAAACCATGTCAAACCCGTATCTTTGCTGTTCTAATTCGATCCCTTTCTTTTCTTGTTGGTCGTGAAAGAACCAGCAGGTTCGCTTGCAGATTCGATGTGCCAGCAGTGGCAGAGCAGTGGGAGTCTCACATGGTCCCGGAGGTTTCACAGTTGTGGCCCTTAACAGCTTTAAATGGAGTTATAATTCCTATAACTAAGGTTATTTTTAAATTTTTAAATGCAAGCACATTTATAACATTTATAACTGTTAGTTGGGCCATAACTGCAGTTGGTGGTTTGGAACATTTTTGATTTTCCATACTATATGGAATAATCCTTCCCATTGACTAATATTTTTCAGAGGGGTTGAAACCACCAATGGCCATTTTAGGAGCCGATTCATTGGACGTACCTACCATATATATATCGCCTATGTAAGGGCTATGTAAGGAGGTGTACCCTCAGAATATGGCCTTATATGGTACAGCACCTCCAATTTAGGATCCTGGAATTCCCACTGAGAATACTTGTGCCCCAGAAAGTAAATCTCTATCAATCTGGGCGATAGTTGGCGAGGTCTAAAGTCCTTCGTCAAACAATTCTGTCTGAGAGAATCGCACTCATATTTTTCCACTACAGTTATGGCAGTCACTTAACAGCTACAAATGGAATGAAATAATTCCTATAACCAAGGTGAAATAGATCATGAAATAAAGCCATAAACCTGCTTGTTGAACGTGGCCATAACTGCACGATGTCACCAGTCATTTGTTGTAGAAATTCCTGGCTAAATCTAGATGATTGAACGGAGAAGTATGGTTAAATGGTGAAGATGTTTCAAATCTACAGGCCATGTCTTTCATTTTAGTGAAGATGTTTAAATCTACAATCATCCTGAAGTAGATAGAATATGGCAAACGTGATTTCCATCTTTCCGAACATGAGATGATATTTGTTTAAAGTTACCATTCTCGAATGTTATTACCATTGATGTAGTGATGAGTTACATGGATGTAGAGATATATAGTTATATTACAAATAATCACTATATTATATTTTCACCATATAATTTAATTACCATTCATGGATTATATTATCACCATATATTTTCACCATATAATTTCATTACCATTCAATATTACCATCAGGTTTTTTTTTATTGAACTACATGGATTTGACATCACCCATGGCCACGTAGCTTCGTCGTGCCTTTTCGGATAGGCACTTACGGATGTAGAATTGCGCAAGGTGGTGCCCCAGTTCGTTAGCTAAGTTGGTGCAAATAACTCCCATAACTATGGTTTATTGCAGATATAACTATAGTTAATGGTTTTTTTTCAACCAACTTATAACTGGGGGGCACCATCCTGTGTGTATATAATAGTTTTCCCAATGAAGCCATGTGGTAGTGTACCCAATCTTCAGACATACTCATTTTTTGAAAGCAGCCACCCCAGTCAGTCAGCAACATCATTTGGACATTTCGATGGACCTCTTGAACTTGGTAATCTACGGTGGAAGAGGGCAGCTTAGGTTCTAAACATTTGGGGGATCCCCAAAAAAGCATGTTATTTGTTTTTTTGTTGTGGGAAATATTTATTGCATGAAAATACACCTTTTTCAAGAGCAGACTATGCCGAAAGTAAATCCCAATCTGTCTTGGCGATAGTTGGCGAGGTCTACGTTGAAGTCCTTAAGTCAAAGAATTCTGTCTGAGAGAATGGCAATCCTATGTTTCCGCTACAGTTGCGGCCCTTAACAGTTATAAATGGATACAAATGGTCTATCGAATCATGTCACCACGATATCTGGTTGTTGGTTTGGAGTTTGGAACATTGTTTTTGGCTTTCCACATATTGGGAATGTCATCATCCCAACTGACGGACTTATATTTTTCAGAGAGATTGAAACCACAAACCATTATCATAAATCAATTGATTATCTCTATGGTTGCTACTTGGATTATCCTCCCAGTGGGTCACTGGTTAGCAACCAAAGTTTTCAGAGGGGTAGGTATACCACCAACCAGATATCCAATTGATTGCTTGTTGCGAATATCCCTGTTGTATCCCATTCTAACCGTCGGAGGAGCTGGATCCCAACCCAACCCAGGGATCCAGCTGAATCCAGCTGACGCTGCGGGGAACTTGAATGTGGCATATAGATTGAATGTGGTTTTTCTGGGATATTTATCTGGTTGGTGGTTTCAATCATTTTTCCATAATGTATGGGATAATCCTTCCCATTGACGAACTCATATTTTTCAGGATGGTTTTTTAACCATCAACCAGTTAATGATGTTTTTTTTGTTTTGTTTCAAGGATATTAAATAAATTTAAAAGTATTTTTAATGGCCACTTCGCTGACATGATGACCTTAAGCATCAGTCCTGTCCTATTTGACCACGAGTTGTCGCCCGTTTGGATGATGTAGTTGACACAAAAAAAATATGTACTTATGCGAATATATATGTATAATGTATATCAGATCTTCAGTATAGTATAGGATATATATCTATGTATATACACAGTATATACACCTATTGATACACATATGTGTTTGTACATGGGTATGTTTGGTTCGAGGGTGTTTGCGGAGCTTGGAACAAATTAGAGAATAGCTGATGTGTGCATGTAATATCTATATACACATACACAGTTTACAATATTATACACACTTTTTCCAGGGTATCTACAGGAAGTGAAATCCTACAAATATACATATATACATATATTAATATATATATATATATATATATATACACAATTGAACAGTTTATTTTATCTTTTCGATTGCTACACTTAAGCACACGCTTGGATACACCCCGAAGGGAGAGGATGAAATGTGATGAAATGACATCATGTTATGTTATGTGCCATGTCATGTCGGCAAGGGTGGTTTATGGCTTAGCCACCTGGCCACCCTTTGATTCGGGGCTTTCCACGCACACCAAGCCGCTGGGGCACGATTTTGCGAACCAGAAAAATGGTCCTCAATGTGTGTGCTGTTTCCCACGGTGTTGTGTTGTGACATGGAACATGGTGCTCAAATGTCTGTGACGTTGTGTTGCTTGCTCCAGCATAAAACCAAGGGAAGTTTCACGGCGTTCAGCGCAAGTTCCGTGCAAAAGGCCGGTAACAGCAAACCACTGCATCAGAGTTTCCGGCTGCTCAGCAAGCAACCAACGACCGACAAACAAGGCTGATAACGGCAAAGTGCTGTTTCGCTCAGTGCCGGGTTGTGATATGGAACGCGGTGCTCAAATGTCTGTGTACATGGGGGGTGTCACCAATGAGGTGTGGTGTGCTTGCTCCAACATAAAACCAACGGAAGTTTCATGGCGTTCAGTGCAGTTCCCAGTGAAGAAGGCTGATAAAAGCAAATGACACGTTGAAATCTGGGATGAAAAAATTGTAAACTGGCAAATTCTGAACATGTAATCTGGCGATTTCTGAAAGACTCTGCTTCTGGTGGAGAATTCTGATGAGCAACGTCTGGATGCTTGTGCGGAATCTGCTTCTGGCAACATGATGTTTTGGGAAATTTGAAAGTAATCTGGTATCCCCGGTGGGCGCACCACCAAGCTTCCCCGGCACTTTATCAGAGATCCGGGTGCATGAAAGACACACTTGGATACACCCCGAAGGGAGAGGATGAAATGAGATGACATGAAATAATGTCATGTTATGTTACCACTTCATGTCGGCAAGGGTGGTTTATGGCTTAGCCACCTGGCCATGTCCGAAGTTGGAAATTCGCAGGTACGTTTATATACAGCTCTCATCATTGGCCTCTTCGTTGGCCATCCGCTAATGATGAGAGGGATGGCCCCCTGCTGATACCCTTTGATTCAGGGCTTTCCGCACACACACACACACGTAAAAGCAATCTATAGGGAGGCTTCCTAGAATGAATGGGTGTACCCCCAAATCATCCGAAATTAGACCATTTTAATACTGAGATGGCGGTTTTGAGATTTGTAGGTGTTCCGACCAGATACACATGTGGTTTCCGCTGACGTGTATGGTGAATCAGCAGCAATGATTCGTTTCGAAAGAGCGAGGAGACGGCCTCCAATAAACTATCACTATAGCTATCAAAAGTCACGATTGGTATTAGGTACATGAACTTTTTTTTGGAATGAGAGTATTCAACTATGTTGAGGAAATATTTTTTGTTTGGTAAAAAACCATAAACTATGTTTTTACAATTGTTCCGAGATCATGTTTTTTGATTTTCCGAAAATTTAAACAGTTTTTTGTATGCAAGATCAGCATCCACTCCATTCCATCCTTCGTGACTATCCGCAATTGGTTTTGTTTGAAATTAGATTGGGCGCCCCCAGTTCAAACTTTTTTTTCGGAAAAAAACACGCGTTAAATTTGCATATATCATAGAGCCTTGTTGTATACGTTGTCATCCAGCGCTAACCATGGGCAGCACTTTGCGCCTGGATGCTGGGATGGTTAACGTGACATCTGGTTTTGCAACATCGCAAAGCATGCTCCAGATTAATTGCTGCCGGCGGTTTTGTTCATGCTCTACCAACCTCGCTGATCTCGATATGTAAACACAAACCCGAAAAATTGAATTGTTTCAAGGAACAGGGTTGCTCCGACCCATGGTAGATGGATTTTAGCTATAAGGGAGGAAATTGCCAATTTTTTCCGTCCTTGTATCTGCAGACTTTTAAGCAACCGGAAATCCCATGATTTTGGTTGGCTTGCTTACGGATTTCTTTCGCGGCTATGACTGAAAGTTTTAGCCCAGAAAATTTTGCGTCAACCAATTGCTGCGATTGCCCTTTCATGATGTAAGGGAGGTCCAGCGGTGCGGTGGCAGACGGTCATCGCAAGTCGCTGTGCAGACTTGGCGTGCTAAGAAGATCGCCAATTTTGATATTGAACATGTTTTTGGCAGCTTCGACAGTTCAAACATCTTCAAACCACGTGGTAGCCGTGGCCAAGGTGACCCTGGGCTCTTCCTTCACTCCCACCGACACCTTACTGACCGTCCGGGACTTCGCGGCGAAGGCGGCCTGGTTGGGAAAACATCTCTTGAAAAAGTTGGCAAATTGGATTCCCGTCTCAGCATGCATCATGGTGGGCAAACGGAGAAACAACTAACAACATGCCTCCATGTTGACGTTAAACATGTTTTTGCATCACTTTGTAAAAATCTAGCGTCAAACCACAACGTCTGATGGGCACGGCACGGCTGTTCCGTTTTCGCTTATCTAGGGCTGCGACACCTAAAGCATGGTTGCATGAATTTTAAAACTTGGAATCGCAGAGCTATAATTTGCGTATATGTGGGTTATGGGATGAACATGTCCCGGCTTGCTGGCGAGTTTCCTGTTGCCATTGGGGAACATCGCAGCAAACAGGCCCCAGGCATCCCTGAAATTTACAGCAGAGATGCATTCTGAAAACTGACGTGGGGATTTCCATGGATTTCTCAAAAACTAACCAAACAATCTGGTCATTTTGAGGACAAAAATTGCATTTTATTTCGTGGGGCTGTTTAAATAGTGGGATGACACGGAATTTTCTTTCACGGATGGCGTGTATTTAATTGGATTTTATTGTATCTCCCCTTCATGTAATACATTTGAGACATGTAAGGAGCGCCCAAATCTCCCCAACCCTCCCTTTCTGGGACCGCAACAGGATTAGATCCACGGAACAAATTATCCCAAACTTCTACAGCCGAGGGTTTGTAACGTTGATAAAGCTGTGCCGAAGATTCTACCGCCGGGAATTTATATAGTAGTGCCAGTAGTGTTAGATGTTTTGTTTCAACATACCACGTCGCAACACCACTGAGGCAGCTGACATATATTTTTTGATATTTTTTGCAAGTTCAATGCTTGTGCCGTGCTAATTTACTGTTTTCGTTTTCTGGCCTGGACATTTAACCGCAAAATGTCAAGCCTGTGTTTGGATGTTTTTGTTTTGTTTTGAGGTGGTGAACCAGCGGGAAAATTACAAGTGAAACACATTTTATTGCGAAATGTTGTCATCAAAAATGGGCTGCTCACGCTTGCTCACGCTTTGCTCACGTTTTGCTCACGCTTTGCTCACGCTTTGCTCACACGCTTTGCTCACGCTTTGCTCACGCTCGCCGAGGTTCCTTTTGAGTCCTTTAGGTTCCTTTTGAGTCCTTACGAGGTTCCTTTTGGGTCTTTACGAGGATCTGCTCACGATTTGCTCACGGTTTGCTTACGGTTTGCTCACGGTTTGCTCACGGTTTGCTCGCGCTGCTCACGCTTTGCTCACGTTTTGGGGCATGATGTGTCTATGTTGATGAAGACACCCATAAGCAAACCATGCCACTTTTTTGTTGTTCCGAGCCATGTGTATCTAAGGCCCACAGCTTCCAGGCTGCAGACTCCTTGAGGCTAGTTTTCAAATCTGAAAGAACCACCCACATGCCACTCACAAACCTTTGCTGAAGCGTGGTTGCCACACCCCTGCCTCAGCCTGAGATATGTATGTGCAAGGTTCCTTTTGAGCCCAAAGGACTCAGAAAGTACATCTATATTATGGTATTATGACGTGTTCCCAAAGGCCCCCAAAAATGTACCTCTATAGATGGTGTTGGCAACGTTCCTTTTAGGCCCAAAGGACCCAAAAACATGTTCCTTTTGGGACCACTTTCCACGAGATCTCATAGGACCTCAAACAGTTGTCCGTTAGACTTGCTGGGAATGTTTGTTCATCTCTTCATGTCGGAAAAATGCGACGTCAAGGGGTGCGGTCATTGAGGCAGCTATTATTTCAGATTGCCAACTTCAGGCGAATCACACTGACTGTTTCAGAGAAATGTGTGGTTGATCCTAAGTTCCATGGTGTTGCAGCAACGAGCGCAAGTATCCGCACAAGAACGCCGTTATCCCGTAAACTAAAACGTGTGTTTTTCAGCATTCACCCGTTAATGAAAAAACTGATGAAGAGGCTTGAATGCACCTGCGTCGTTTCCTGGTTACATTTTAAGGACATATATTTTACAACCGCAGGGCAGTGGTGACAATTTTGATGAAACAGGCGTGTACGCCAATGTCATGATTGAGATGGCTTGGGTTTGAGAGGGTTGGTTCGTAACATTGTATGGTGGTATTGCAAGCGCACATATTTTCATAAATGTAAGAATAGATAATTATTACAATTATTATAATAATAATGATAATAATACATTTCATCAAACATGTTTTCGCTTTTTATTTTTGTCATACGCGTATTCTACTTGGAGGACTATCCCACTTGGTAAGCGTTTAGTAGCTTGGGATTTAAGCCGTATGTAAATGGGATAATCCACGAATTGGGGGTTTCCTAACCAGGGTTATGCCATCTACGCCCTACGCACAACGGATTATGGATGCAGGAACTGAAACTCCTTCCGGGTGAGGGCCTTGAAGGACCCGAGATGTCGCGGCTTTGGCTGCAGTAGTGCCCTCCTTAGACAGCTAAGTTGGTTTATGATTAGGTTAATTATGCTGACGATAGTTTTATATGTTATATGAAAGTCATGATAAATATACGTGTGTATACGTAAATTGTTTATAACAACATGGGTTTGGGTGGGTTTCCCCCATTGAAGAACGTGTTTCCGGAATGACCAGAGCTTTGAACATTGTGACATGTTGTCCCATTAATTTGTGTATTTGTAATTTTGGGAGTTGTTCCAATCTATTGCAGGTAAATGATTGCAACCAGGCAGGGATTTTGGGTGATTTTGTTTTAGATTTAGCATGATTTAGCCAATTTAGCCCATGGGGATTTAATTTATTTGGGAGTAAACCCACAAAAATCGGGTTGTACAGCCAACAATCGTGGGGAAATAACGGGATATCATGAGATATCATGGGAAATTAGGAGGGGGAACTTAGAATTTAACATGATTTAACCTTTAAGTATGATATGGAACCAGAAAGATTGCGTTTTAACTTAACCCATTTTAATCGGGCATGAACTTGGGGCTTCTACCAGCAACCAACGGGGTCCATTTTTGTTTTTTGGTGTTTGTGGGGGGGGGGGGCCAGGCCCAAGGCCCCGACTACCTGGAAAAAATCGACCCCTTTGTTTGAGTCAACCGGTTGATTTATGTTGGTGTTTTCATTGGTCTGGACATTCGTGGTAAATTGTTCTGGTTTTTGCAATATCTGATTGCCATCGGTCGTGGTTTTTATGTAGTTTATTAGGTCGGAACCCGCGAAGGGAGAGCATGTCCAATACCCATGAACAGATTAAACAGTCATATTGCTGTGTAAATTCATATGGTTTTGTCACCAAAATCGGATTGGAAAAGAGCCTGGCACATTAGATTTGGCATCGATTTTTTGAACTGTCAGCCTGAATGGTTGCTCATCGTGCTAACCGGTTCCTCCAGATATTCGAATTGCAATGGTCTGTAAGATAGATGTGATACCCCCTGGTAAACATACAAAAAAATATGGAAAATCACCATGTCTAATGGGACATATTCACTATAAATGTTGATTTTCCATAGTTCTGTTAAATTACCAGAGGGTCTTGTAGTTGGTTTCACATGTGGGTTCCTGTTCATCTCAATGAGTTTCCGGCACCTGAATCTTCGGGCTAATTCAACCATCGGCCAGAATCCAACTTGTAAACAACGTGGATGATGCACTCTCTCCAGACTTTTCTGTTTTGTTTCTCGCAATTATGTAGGAAACCAGGATTGAAAGAGAAGTACATCGTCCCACACGTGTTTGTTTCAGCAAAACACGTGATAATGCCTGTGTATATTTGATCCAGAGTTTTTTCGGTTCGAATGACAATGTTTCCATGCATGCATGCATGCATGCATGCATGCATGCATGATGGTTGGAAAAAAACATAAGCAACATATGTCCTGTTAATATTTGTGCACACTGTCACTCGAGCACAGAATGAGAGATTTCTGTTCACATGTCCGGTCGAGTTTGGGCGATGCACCCTGTCGAAAGTACACGTTTAAAAATTGCACTGGGTCACAATCCAGCTATATAATTTGTATATATAATTATTTATATATATATATGTATATGTATATATATATTATATACCTTATCATACATCATATATCTTTATACATGTGCATACATATCATATGATATCATAGATAGCATATAGAGATTTTGGTGAAGTAGTCAGTCACTACCTGGGATACACCTCCAAGTGCCACTTAAAACAACTGGGTCCCAGCATCCCCAGGGGCAACGAAACGCGTTGCACGAGGTTGGCCTTTCCTCCTCGCACGGTCTTCAATGAGATCGCCATGTTGCAGTCGTCCCTAAAAGACTTGGGGTTTGGAGCCCCGGTATATCACTGCTGGAGTTTGGAGAGGTCAAAGGCCTCAGCGCTTTTTGGGAAACTATGGAAAAATATGGGAACATGTGGGGAAATTTTGGGGAAACCATGGTTCATTGGATTGGTCAAAGGGACAATTTTAAGCGGAAACCCCTATATTTAATGGTTAAAACATGTTAAAATCATTGAAAACCATGGTTTCCTGTAGATTTTCCATTCAACCAATCCAATGAATCGTGAAACACAACGGTTGGATGGATGATTTTACCATGATTTTGCTATGAAGAGTTGGGTCGATAGAATGGTTTCACCATCCTACAGTGGGGATTTCATGAGAAATAAGTGAGTGGTTAAATTTAATGCGATAGTCAGAACAATATACAGTAGTTGTGCAGCGGCAAACATGAGAATTGGAAGCAGTTCGCAGTGGCTGCATCATTCACTTGATGACTTCTTAGCACCATAGAGGGACGGGCTGAAAACATGTGAAACTACGAAACTCTAAATTAAGCCAACAGTGATACTAGGCCTATATCCCAGCTTGGCTCGATTGAATTAACTACCAGATCAAAATATCTATATGTGCGTTCCTCGCACACATTCATATGTTCAAAGTTGGCAAGACTGTGTCTAAGTTTCTGTTGGTTGGTTTTGAATGTGTTGGTTGATTATACCTACCCATTACCAGCTCTGACTCAGTCAATGGTTGGTTGATCAATTTGGAATCACGCGGTTGTTTCCACAACCAATATATAGACGACTTTACCACCATGTCACCTGGTGACTGGAACATTTGGATTATGACTTTCCAATAAGTTGGGAATGTCATCATTCCAACTGACTCATATTTTTCAGAGGGCTTGAAACCACCAACCAGTGATGGTTTTTGTCATTTTTATCGGTTTTAATTGTGTCCCTGAATTAGGGATTCTGTACCCTAGACCGTTGGAGGTTTTTTTTGGCGCCTTATTTTAGGAACTCCCCATAGAATCATCCACAAAGGTGAAATTCGCCCAGAGGGGTTCAATCCATTGGCCGATTCTCCGTGCAGCCGTGTGAGGCTGACTCCCAGTGCAACGCTTCTGATAAAGGCAGCAGGGGTATTGCTGCGAGTTCCATGAACAGTTGGGGGTTTTCATCTGAGATCGGGACTCGAATGTCGATCCTAAACGAGAATCGCAAATGTTTCATGGTGTTCCCTCGTCACAAATGACTGGAGAGTGCCTGTGCCAAACAATTCAGCAAGGGAAGAATCATCCCTAAAATGTGATTTGGCACAAGTTGCAAAGCACTAAAGAAACCCAAAGTCATAATAACATCATTTTTGCATCCCCAACCATGGATGGGTAGTTTAATCCTTTAGTTTTTGCTATAAATGGAACATAAATGGTTACATAAGCATATCAACAACATTTTTTTTGTGGACTCTCAAAGATTGAGCTGTTTGGCTCCCAGTTGGCCCAATACCATAAAATCTGGGGATGGGTTATACATGTCTGTACCGTTTTATACCATGTTATACCATTTTATACAGATGTATGGTGTTTTTGGGGACGGTTTACTACTATTGGATTTACCACTC
>Ga0126342_10016907_pt1 | contig 12666 bp, 7 predicted proteins | sample Cyp1metagenome_FD_92528 | JGI IMG/M metagenome (GOLD analysis project Ga0126342, IMG submission 92528) | Coral microbial communities from Lord Howe Island, Old Settlement Bay, Australia - Cyphastrea 1 metagenome | ecosystem: Host-associated > Invertebrates > Cnidaria > Coral ...
AGTACATATATATAATACATAAATATAATACATATATCTAATATATATATATAATTATTGATAATATATATATATATATTGATCATTTATTTATATATATATATTGATAATTTATATATATATATATATATATGTTGATAATATATTTATATATATATATATATTGATAGTACATATATATATATATATCTTATAATAAAAATAATAGATAGATATATAATATACATATTATAAATAATATATATATATATAAGTTCGATTGTTGGAGTGAAGGTCCCTGGGAGTGAAGAATTACCTACCGGGTGTGGATCTCAACATGGGTTTGTCTGAAAATAGGGTACCCCATTCCATTCCACATTGTATGCACAGGTTCATATTCAATTTCCAGATTAAAGTTGCCTTCCATTTTCAGACACACCTATATTGGTGAATTGTTAAAAATGTGGCATTGCAGGGCGCAAGAATCCGCCATCAGCTTTGCCTACTCTTGGCCAAATCGGTGGACAGGGAGCCATCCCTACGTTTTGGGTATGATGTCATGGTGGTGCTGGCTATACCCTCTGGTAAACGTTTACACAACTATGGAAAATCAACATTTTTAATGGGTAAATCAACTATAAATGACGATTTTCAATAGCAAACTGTTTGTTTACCGGAGGGTACCACATCATAAGACCATTTCTATTGCTTGCTGAAAAGAAGATCATCTTTGTTGGCTACCCTGTGGCAAACAAGTCAATGAGAAGTCAACACTTGAAGTGGGAAACATCACCCCTACAGAACCATCATCTATATAGGGTGTCCATAAATGGGGTACCCCCAAATGGTTGGTTGATTTCATAGAAAATCCATCTATAAATGGATGATTTGGGGGTACCCCCTTTTATGGAAACCGCCAAAAAAATGGGAATATATACCTTGTTCGATTAGCAGAGGCTTCTTGAGGGTCCACGATCCCAACCGATGATCCGATCCACTATGTTCATCTGGCTTGCTGGAAAAAATCATGTTCACATATATTCGGAGGACCTGTGCAAGGTACACGTTTGTTTTCCTGAATTTGGCCCAGGGTTGCTACGTTAGATTATAGGAGTGTATATATATGTATATATATATCATGATCCATTGAAAGTTCCAATAAAAAGTTCGGATGTCCATTGCGAGATTGCCTTCAAGACCTGGATCCAACATCGGCTTCGAGTACTTGTTCCACATCATTTTGGGGGTCCAACATGCTGCTGTCAAACGGAAAAAAACAGCGGGCATAGGAACAAAACACTAAAATTTGGTACTGACTGTGGGTTCTACATGAAGTCTAAGAAATGACCAATGACTTCTCTGACATTTCAACACGCGGCACCTCTGGACAAGCTGTTGGTATCAACAAGAAAGAAATCTTTTGGGAACATCCCAAGTTGGAATAGAAACAATATCGAACATCATTAAACCACTAATTGAGATACTTATGGTTCATACAGATCATAAATAGTATTGGTATAAATGTTGGTAAACATCAGATACTAGTGTTTATAAATGTTCCACTTAGTGCTTATACCATCAATAGTCAAAACATGTTCCAATGGTTCATAAACATCATAAATGGGCCAATCAATAGTTGCCTTCCAAAGTCCCACAAATCATTCTCCCAATTCATTATTCCAGTCAATTGTTGCTATTCAAAGTCACGGTTACGGCCCTTAACAATTATAACTAAATGGAAATAAGATAATTTCTATAATCCAGGATATATATATACATATATACATATTTATCATCATAACTTATAAACCCATTTAAAACTGTTAAAGGCTGTAAACATCGCCAATCTCACCATTATCCAAGAGCCACGGTCACCCCGCGCTCACCTGCGCGGTGCCCAGCGTAAGGCGCTGCGTGCTTCGTTGAGGCTATAGGACTCGCCTCGGCTGAGATGCCGCCACGCGACCAAGTGCCGTAACGCGAAGTTGTTTTGGTGCAGTAAAATGTGTTATTTATGATATGTATATATATATGTATATATATATAGTGTATATATATATATATATATAACTAGTTAGCTAATAAGGGGTTATAACCTGTAGGGAGAAATATCTATTGAACTAGATATAGATATATATATATATATACAAATAATTATATACAAATAGAGAGATAGAACCGTCAGGATAGGATAGTGATAGGAGAATGATAGGGATAGCAATCAAACTATAGAGTCATATAATGGGGTTTATAGAACATACATCGAGTGTCGGGATAGAATAATGATAAGAGATTGGATGTGATAGCCAAACATATGCAGATTTGCCACTAAATACTACCACGGTTTTGATCTACTTGCTAAGTCGCCAAAATTCTATGACCCTCAAACACATGGAACAAGAGTGGAAAAGTGTGTTGGTAACTGTCAATGCAGGAATCACCTCGTTCGATCTATACATTGAGGCCACAGAGAGCCCTCACATAGAAGTGGAACAAAACCATTTAAAGTGGCAGTTGTAACTTGGCTTACGTTCACCCATCCAAATGGAGCTATACATACATATATATATATATAGTAATATCTATATCGAACAATAGTATAATATACAATGAATAGAGGGAAACATAATATTTTTTTACTATATATACCCAAACTCAATCACCTGAAGGGTTTAGTTGGCCGTGCTTATCCTAGTCAGAAGGCAAGTGACCGAAATAATGAGCATCAAACATACAACAACAGTTTTCTGCAAACACAGCCCAACACTATTTCGCATGTCACTATTGTGGCTCAACCCCTTTGCTGTCATATCGCTACATTCTGCTTGTCCCTAGTCATACCCGTCTAACCAACCACAATTCAAAACACCACAAACCAACATGATTTACTGTATATATATACGTATATATATATATGTGTAAAATTTGTATACATGTATATATCTACCATAAATCCCACAAATTGCAAATCTATCTGAAACAAATCATAATTAACTACTGAAACCATTTCTTTTAAATTATGATCATGATCTGAAATACTAGGTCCACAATTCACAATTAGACCATAGTTATCTTCAGTAGGGCAATGATAGATCTATCTATATCAATTTACCAGTTGGCCAAGGGCTAACTCTCCTAACTCTGCACTCCAGGGGGATATTCTTGCTCGCGTGCTGAACAATTCGAACCACGAGGCAAACACTATCTTCAAATTATAGATTATCTCCATAATGATGTTATCTGTGTATTTAGATTATTTACCTATTGATGTTATCTGTGTATTTCAATTAGATATGTATTGATGTTGTCTACGTATTCATGTTGCCTACTTATTGATTTGATGTTATCTCGCAAAAGTAGTGTGCTGAATCTGCTCTGGCATACACGTCCACTGCCTAAAAGCCATCTATGGCCAGCCCAAGGCTTCAAACTGGACGACTGCTTGAGAGCCATAGACGAGGATCCTCACTATCACTACCAGATTGCTTCTCTGGAGTTCTGCCATGACTGGGAAAAAATGTGCCATAACGCACCATAACTGTACCATCTTTGGTGTCGGTCAAGACGAATGTTGTCTGGAATTTCGCCGATGTCGAGACTTGAAGTTTCTGAATTCTCAAGCTTTTTAGCCAACACTTCTCTTGCTTTTTCCAAATCAGCTGTAAGTTCGGAATCAATTGCAGAAAGTTTTGGCACTTGGCGCTTGGCACGAAGGTACATCATGATGTCATATTTGGCGCAGCATTGCATGAAGTTGGCATATGCAACCTGGTCTGGACTCTGGAAGTCGTCCTGCGGCGGACCAACGGACGGCGCCTGAATTCTGGAACGAAAAGGGGAAGGGGCTATGCGCTCTTGGTCAGACTGGCAGTCACACGGACCACATTTAGAAGTCTCCCGATACAGCACGCAGCTGCATTCTTGAGCGCCTGCGTGACACTTCCATAGTCAGACCATATATCTTCAGCAGGCTAGCTATAGATCTGTCATGATCTATCTGTATATATCAACTTACCATTAGGCAAAGTTTACCATGATAAAATCACGGTTAACATACTGAACTAGATCAACTTCGCCTTAGGGCCTAACGACCTGGGGCACAAACGCAGGTTTGTGCCACCAACGCCGAGGTGCGTTCCTCAAACTTCGCCACATCCACGGCTCCCGCCACCCATTCCTAGGATCCCAATGGTATGATGAGAAACCACTGGAAAATGGGTCGCGAATGGTTCCAAATAGTAGGCTTTATGGACTTTAATGTGTATTAATTGATGATAATGGATTTTAATGGATGTTAATGGATTTTAATGGACGTTAGTGGATTGTAATGGATTTCAACGGGTTCTAAATGAAGTTCAATCGAATTTTGTATGACTCTATGGGAATTCTAATCCCCCATAATATGGAGCAAATAGGGCAACTCATCAAAATCATGGTCAGCTCATGTCGGGGGATAAATGGAATATGGGAAATACAGCCCCTATCGTGTTAAGCCCCAATCAACAACAACATTGAGATGGACAACAAAACACTGGCACCGGATGGCCACCATGGGTCGAATGAGTCGAATCCCTGATCCTCGGAAAGTCAACTGTCCTCGCATGACCATCTTGAAGGTGGATTCATACCCTCTGGTTATTTAACATAGCCATGGTATAGACGGCCCATTTATAGATGGTTTACCTATTATAAATGGTGATTTTCCATGGCTATGTTAGTCATAACCAGGTTGGGTAGCTCATCAGACCGTCAGACCTGATATTTTTCGAAAGCTCCTAAGAGACACAGTTAAATCATCTCCGGCATCCCCAGTGATCCACATGGTGAATAGGTGGGTGAGCCCGGTGAGCCCCGTGTCTTTTCCTTGAGCTGATGTGGCTGATATGATCTGCTTTCGTTCAACTGCATTCAAATTCTGTTCTACCAGGTGGGCACCCCCGGTTGGTAAAACAATAATAAACAACTACACCATTTTTGAGTGTATATATCACCCCTAAAAATGGTGATGACTGGGGGATGGTTTATGGCATTGGTTTACCCACATTAGTTATGTCTTTTGGTTCATGTTCACCCCATGTTCTAGTTCGATATATCTACCCCAAACCAAGACATGACAGCTTGGGAATCATCCCTCGGCTTTCTCATGGTCACAAGATCTCGTCTCAGGCGTTCCGGGGTCACTGTCGGATTTCTCATGACGACGTTTCTTCTTCGCACACAGTTTCCTGTCCTCATTTTTCTCCAAGCTGACATGGCTCTTTTCATCCATCGAACTCTTTCCAACAAAGACGAACGTCTCACTGACTGCCTCTTGGCGGAAGCACCTCACCGGCGCCCTGCATGACCAAGCACCCTTGGAGGTCATGAAGCACCTCACCGGCGCGTTTGGAGGTCATGCCTGCACCGACCACCTGTCAAGCGCTGCGATGGTGAGAATACGAACAGATATGGCTTCAAAGCCAGACCTGGCACGCTGGTGACGAAAACATTGGAGACGTGGTGCACCTCACCGCCTTGCACCAGGTAGACATGGTCCTCCGGGATCCGGTTGCGCCGGTTGAGCCGAGCCTGGACTTCGGTCTTCTGCCACGCTGCAAGGCCTATAAAAATCGACCTTGGGGTACACCGCTTAGGGGAACCCATACCCTAAACATGGGGAAAGTAAGCTAAGTACACATTATATCCTCGTAAAAATATGCAATTCAGTTTGGGGACAGTATACTGCATACCAAACAATATAGCCCTCATTATGCTACGAGTGATATCCACAGAAATTATCACACGTTAAATTGCCCAAACTGACGGTATATAGGGAAAACATAACCAAACAAATCACTATATACCTATGAATCCCGAACCAAATCAAACAAAACAGTGCAATTTTAGTACCTTTTCCCATCCTTTTCGAGGGTTACATCCCTATCCAAGATCACCATGATAATTGTCCTCATGTGGTTTAAATGCTTGAATCCCTATAACAACCCCTAGTAGTTGTTGTCCATCCCTGTAAATTCCTATGAAATCCTTGTAAATCACGGTAAATTCCTATAAATCATAGAATATCCCTATAAATATCAGTAAGTCACTGTAAATTATGGTAAATCCCTATAAATCATGGTAAATCCCTATAAATCATAGTAAATCCCTATAAATCAGAGTAAATCCCTATAAATCATAGTAAATCCCTATAAAAACCATATAAATCATAGTAAATTCCTATAAATCATGGTAAATCCCTATAAATCAGAGTAAATCCCTATAAATCATAAATCCCTATAAATCATGGTAAATCTGTATAAATCAGAGTAAATCTTTATAAATCATGGTAAAACCCTATAAATCATAGTAAATCCCTATAAATCAGAGTAAATCACTATAAATCATGGTAAAACCCTTTAAATCATGGTAAATCCTTATAAATCATGGTAAATCCCAAAAAATCAGAGTAACTCCCTATAAATCATAGTAAATCTTTATAAATCATAGTAAATCCCTATAAATCATAGAAAATCCCTATAAATCAGAGTAAATCCCTATAAATCATGGTAAAACCCTTTAAATCACACTACATTCCCAAGACTCTATGATTCCCATGGCCTCCTCCAGGCCGCCCACTCACACTGTACCAAGGTGCCGCCAGGGGATCCGCTGCATCCTCCTGGACGCTGCAGAGACCCAGCAGCTCGCAGCGCATGGCGCAGTGATGTTCGCTCCTGCGTTTGAACGTCGGGAAAACGATGGTCTCCGGTGGACGTATGGTACCTTGATTGAAGGAACTGGGCACTGGGAAATCTCCTGACATTCTTAGGGGTTTGTAAAAATGTCTCCCGGGGAACATCAATGCTTCGCACTTTCTAGAGTATTTTGGAGGATATATCATGAATTATCATGATATACTAAGATGGGCCATGGAGTTAGTCAACTAGTCAGTAAATGGATTATAATTGGGATAGAGGGGGCTATATCCCCAGTTACTAACCAGGAAACGCTAATCCCATGGCCCATCTAAGTATGGAACATTAACCTAAAATGGTGATAGAACAAGCATGAAAATAGATATTTGTTGTGATATGATATATTCTAAATTTGTTGATATGGAAAAACCATGGTGAATCTTGGCTACCTGTCAAAAAATATAATTCTCACCCGGTGAATGGATCAATTTTACCATTGATACGAAAAGATTAAAGTACTAGTTAGTATATAGAAAAGCCTGGGAAAGGTAGATTGTGAGGTGGTTTGAGGGGATCTAAAGTTTGGACATTTGCAGATTGGAGGGATATGTGTCCACATTGAATTTTCACAGTAGTTTTGGGATAGAAGGACGAAAGAAGAAAACAAAAGGATTTCGGCAACACAGTCTCATGAGAGTTAGCTAAACTTTAAACACAATGATGGAATGCAATCAAAAAACATTACAAACAACATCCGGACATCTATAGAGACGACTTATATATACAATATATTATATTAAATTAAAATTTATTATATCATATTACATCATATTATATCATATTATATCATATCATATCATATCATATCATATCATATAATATTATATCATATTATATCATATTATAATTTATTATATTATATCAAATTATATTACATTATTATATATTATATTATATCATATATAATATTAAATCACATTACATTATATTATATTATATCATATTAAATCAAATTATATTATATTATATTATATTATAGTATATAATATTATATTTGTATATACATTACACATCCATGAAAGTCACATGAAAGTCACACAATCATTGGTCAAATTAGTCAAATTCACCATGATTCCCAGGTTTACCTCATATATCCCCCGCAAAAAAACGGCTGTCCCGGAATGGGAAGGGCACGGATGACCGGCATATTGGATCTCAAAGGGAGCTCCTACGACACACGACGACAAGAGGCCCCCAATACAAGGTGGTGCTCCACTTCATCAGCTAAGTTGGGGAACACAACTGCAATAGCTAGGGTTTGTTGTACATATCGATAGTTACTATGGTTTACAAAAGCAACTTGTAACTGGGGGCACCACCTTGTAGATAGCTAAGTTGACTCACATAACTTGGTTAAGGCTTGGGTTTAGGGGATATAACGGACGAGTATCTATGGTTTTATAAAGCGACAAACATCACTGAACAGCCTCAGCTATGGGAACATCGCCCCAGATTCCATGTAAAAAAATTGAAAACAAGCTGACGAATGGTTGGTTAGTGGTTGTTTTTCATGGTTGGTAATGGAAAATGGATGAAAATGGTAGATTTTTTTTTACCAAGACACACAAGGGAATCGGGCGGTGATTCAAACAACAAGCGCTAATTACTAATTGGTATATTCGAATCCATAGATCCGACACTTGTGCATTTGGGGCGATTTTTAAATGGTTATAAATGGTTGGTGGTTGACCTACCCCTCTGAAAAATATAAAAGTCAGTTGGGGTTATAATTCCCAATATATGGAAAAGACATGTTCCAAACCACCAACCAGACTGTATATCCATGGCACGTCCATAACGTCCATAAGTTGGGATATAAGCCCTGTAATTTTGACCATAGACACACGTTTTTTTAGGTGGAACTGCAACCCGCAGTTGTACGAATAGCTGGACGACTTTCACTCTACAGAGATTCATGGCTAAAATGCGCACAGTCATTGGGGGTAAAATGTGGTTTTTGTTTTCTCTTTTGACGGGTAGATTGAAGGTCTTTATTTGATGGATCATCTCTGCCAGGTTTTCCACAGAATCCTTTTCAGTTTGATTGTGCCCCAAAGCCATCTGATCTCAGTACTTTTCGAGTTCCAAATTGATGTGAGGCCACAGACCCCAAGAATTAGCGAGCTTCGCTTTACTGTCGCTGAAAGTGGATTGAAGTCTTCATAAACCATTCAAAGGGACACCGGAATACCACGACTGTCGGAGTTGCGCATGGGTCAAGTCGTGGCTTTTCTTCCAGGAGCAGACGCCGAAGCGGCACCGGCGCCTTTCTCCGCAAACGGCTATGGTATCACCAGCCATTTTCGCAACGTAGTCACTGATCTCTGGGCCCCTTCTGCGCCGCGCTCCAGGCGCGCAATCTCCTTTGCCTGGCATGCAATTTCTACGCCGAAAAGTCGCGCCTTTTCTTCCTTGAACTTTGTTGTTTTGATTCTTCTATTTGCTATCAGCTATCACATGCTATCACTATGAATCTCTCACAAAGGGACGACTTGTAAACAACAGACCCAACAAATTAAGTATATTGTGGTACGTTGTACTGTACGGCTAACAAATAAGCTTACAACATTGCCAAGCAACAACATTCCTTATGAACATCTACCATTTAGGTTGGTCCAGAAAATCCAATCACTAATTTTACCTGTGGGCTGAAGGTGGATGATCACTATATTGTGGTAGGCAAAATGTTTTCTTCGGCTTGCAGAAGATAGTGTTCAGCTGTTAAACAAGCATATATCCTTACAATCGCCGGCCACAAAGTCCATCAGTATCACTATGGCTGAGAAGTTCGCATCCGAAAGCGAGCCAGGTATCAAACTGGGATGATTTGAGATGTGTAAGACACCGGCTCTAATTGGGAACTCTAGTCATGGGTAATTTTAGATACCTTCAGAAGGAAACACACAAAACTGATAAGTATACAGCCCAAGTTTTAGCAAAAACATATGTATATATATATATATTAATATGTATATATATATATATATTAATATGTAAATATGTATATATATAGATGTAAATACATATATATAGTTATACATATATATATATATATACACATACAATGTATGTATGTATGTATGTATGTATGTATATATATATATAATGTGTATATATATATAATATATATACATATATATAATTTATATATTATATATTTACACCACAAAACGATACAAAACCGCCTTTCGCAAACCCTTAGAATAATGGCTTAACCCCACGTTTACTGGGTAACCTCCCGTTTTTTTCTGGTGAAACTACGAGTCGGCGGTTCACCCAGAACATGTCTCCAATCCTATCAAAATTGCACTTGTTGAAAGTAAAAAACACCATTCTCAGACACGAGACCCCCCATGAAAATCCAGTTGATCCAGCAGAAACCCCCATATACTTGGTTAAGTTTTACATCGTCTATATCCCATCAAAATATCCCATGAACTATCCCCACGGAAAATCCCATTTGATCCTACTAGTTGGTGCCCCAGTTTTATAAGAGGTTAATGTGGTTAAAACAAAGCCATAAACCACCCCATGTTTGACGGTTTATACCTATCAAAATGCTGATTTTGGGGATTGTTTTTGGCATTGTTTTAACCACATTCAATCATTTTGGTGTATAAACCACAGATGAACTATAAACATATCACCCATGGGATCCATGGTGCTGCCATATATGGTAACATGGATCCCATCAATATACCCCAGTCATGTTAGCATATAAAAAAAAAAACACCATGGATCCTATGGGTCATGAAATCAGCGGGCCCCCGGTCCTGCTGCTCCGCCTCGACCCCAGGACTCGGAGAGAGCATCCCTGGTGCACGGCATGGTCTCCTTTAATGAATCATATGATGATGATGATGATGATGATGATGATGATGATGATGATGATGATGATGATGATGATGGGAAAACCACGGGAAAACCAGAGAAAAACCATGATTGGTGATTGTTCAGTCATGATACCATTGAAAAATCGAGGAAAAGGGCTGGGTTGAAGATGTTCAATGGATGTTAATAGAAGGTGGGGGCCCAACCGATAGCTAAGTGGGTCAACCCAACTAGTAACTATAGGTGAATTCTATGGTTTGTGGTAGATACCGAACATTACCGAACTAGAGAATACGTAGGGTGAACATAGACCAAGTTACAAATGCGAGGACCCACATTGTGATTAATAATCGACAATGCAGTGTGTCCAAATGGTTTCCTCACCATCATGAATGTTCATTACTTGGTCGATATGAACAGACTTTCCATCTGTTGCAGAGTAAGCAGTTAAACTCATAAATTTATCATCATGCATCTAGATCATGCAATCTGGTGTGAACAATTTCCTCGGCAAAATTACTGGAATATCATGGGATACATGATCCATGTGTCTGAAAATGAGGTTGGTTGGTGGTGTCAACCCCCGAGGACACCAAACAATGACTTAGTCACCGCTAGGGGTCATCAATCCCGCTGCACCTCAAGGCAGACACCACCTGGTTGCAGAAAAAATCGTTGTTGAGTTCGATATATCCACCACTAACCTACCCTCTGGTAAACTAACGTAGCTATTGAAAATGACCATTTATAGTTGATTTTCCCATTCAAAATGGTGATTTTCCATAGCTATGTTAGTTTACCAGAGGGTATTCGTTATTAACGAGTTAGAAACAGACTTGAACCTATCGTTTGGGGAGGCCTTCCTCCACTGTTCAAACTCTTCGACTTGTAGCTGCTTAATGTGGGAAACCTGTCATAAACCACACGTTTGAAACCAACCATGACTGGGGGGTCATTTTACATCATTCCATGACTCTCGGGGAGCAAATCAACGTCGATTTGGGATGGTTTATTGTTGGGTTACCACATGAAAAACCACATTAATGTGGTTAAAACAATAATCAACAATCCCCCAAATCACCATAAATAGGTGGTGTAAGCCATTCCCAAATGGGTAGCTTATTATTGTTTTAACCACGTTAGTATAAATCTCCATTTGGGGCTGGGAAACGGGTATCGATTGTTCCGCGGTGATCTGGACATATGGAAAGAGTGAGTTACGCAGAAGAGGTTTGATCGGGACCTATTGAGAAGATATACTTTAATGACCTGGTAAAAGTGCAACTTGTTATTGTTGGGTATGGATCAAGGACCATATCCCTTAGAGATGTATGGATCGTGAGTATGTATGAGTCGGGCCTACGGATCGTCTGTGGGTCCAGGGTGTGTTAAATCACCGTAAGTTGGTTGAAAGCTACTCAGGTTCCCATGTGCTCCCGTGAAATCCCTATTAAACCATCAAATACTTGGTGAGATTCCATTCAACTACCATGGAAAACCACCATGAATTTCGAACAAAATCTCATGAAACCACCAGGTTTTTCTCATGTGTCATGATTAAACCGCAAACACACACACACACATTTTCTCGGTGAACACATGCGAAAAAAATCCGAAAAAGTCCCTCCTTTGGGCCCCCATCCATTCAGAATTCACAAGCGAAAAAAACCACGGGTGGCACCTCCAAGGTGGAGGCGGTGTGTAGCCCCACGGCCACCACCTTGGAAGGCCAGGCAGCCTGGCAAATCTGGCAGCATTGTGGCAGATCTGGCAGATCTATATAATCTATAATATATATATAATTATTGTATAAATATAACCATATAACTTATATATAATATTTATACTGTAATAATGGTGGTGTGTATATATATATATATATATAATCAGATAAACAGTAATGTGGTATGTGGTATAAGTAATATTTATATCATAACTTATTTTTTTAAAAAAAAGTTATGATACCATATGTGCAAATATAATTAATGACCATATAACTTACCAGTAGTACCGCACAAGGCGGTGGCGGAAGTTTCAAAAATAGGAAACCTATAGGAGAGGTTGGTTGTTGTGAATCAAGGATGGCAGAGCGAAGCCACTGATGGACCGAAAGGTGCTTGAG
>Ga0126342_10016908_pt1 | contig 12666 bp, 15 predicted proteins | sample Cyp1metagenome_FD_92528 | JGI IMG/M metagenome (GOLD analysis project Ga0126342, IMG submission 92528) | Coral microbial communities from Lord Howe Island, Old Settlement Bay, Australia - Cyphastrea 1 metagenome | ecosystem: Host-associated > Invertebrates > Cnidaria > Coral ...
CAACTATTTCTATGGGTAAATCAACTATTTCTATGGGTAAATCAACTATTTCTATGGGTAAATCAACTATTTCTATGGGTAAATCAACTATTTCTATGGGTAAATCAACTATTTCTATGGCCATTTCCAGTTCGCAAACAACAGTCATTCCCAGAGGCCCTCGGCGAATGGGGACTTACGAAATGATCCGATGATCCCCCAAAAATCGCCGGATTTTGCCGGAAAAAAATGGTTCTTTAAATGCCATGAAAAACATCTACACACCATCCATAAAAAGGTGCTTGATTGGGTTATGATCAGTTTTTTTCCACTTTGACCCACGCACAAAAACTCCAGTTCTTTGGGAAAAATCGCCATTTCAAACCAGATCCATGGAATGTTGCCGCGCTAGGCGCCCGAGCGACTGATGTCAACTTATCTCCGTTCCAGGCTACGAGCGACTGTGCAAACATGATAGCCAATTGAAGAAAAAATGGTGATTTTACCTACAGCACTACTAACTGGTTGGTGGTATACCTACCCCTCTGAAAAATATGAGTCAAATGGGATGATGAGATTCCCAATATGATGGGAAAATAAAATTAAAAATGTTCCAAACCACCAACCACTACTAATCTCGCCATTTTTATCATCTCGAAATTTCCCGGCAGCTTTTTGTTCTACTACCAATCGTCTAGCTGGAGGGCCGCGGCGCAGTGACTCGCATTTATTGTTGGTGTTTACTCAATTTCACCACGTTTTGGCTGTAATTATTTGGTGTGTCCCGCCACTTGGTTTTTGCCTAGGGATGGCCCAGTTTCTATCACTCCAGGCTGAAAGAAGTGCCAATCCAGTCCCCAAACCAGCTGAGCCATCCAAGTGCCATGGAACCTGAATCCAGTTCCTGCGTCCCAAACAAATGTTGAACCTGTTGAACCGTATCAAATCCCCGGTTGCTCAAGAAAGACTTCTCAAGACCGTCTTTTTCGTGGTTGCATCATCCGTTTGCTGACAAAACTGGAGTCCATGCGCTGCGAATTTTCTACTATCACGCTTTAAAAAGTAACAGCTACGTCGATAGCATTGCAGAGATGACAAGACAAACATCGGCAAGTTCAATCCGAGTTATGTGCTTTAATTAACATTGAAGCCAAAACATAGGAACATTTTTTCTCCAAGCACGTGTATTTATATATATATATATACATATACACATATATGTATATATATACTGTATATGTATATATATATACTGTATATGTATATATATATACTGTATATGTATATATAATGTATAGACACATACTTAAATATTTATATAGGCATATTACATTCTCCGACCATGAATTTCTGTTAAATGCTTGGTCCGTTTGTACTCATTCAAAAGGGATAACCAAATGCTTCTGGTGTTGATCAATACCAACAAGACACCAGAGCTACTGTATCCGAGTGTATCCATACATGTCCGTGTTCTCTACACTCCAGTAAACTAACATCATAGGTACCCATATGATTCGAACATTAAATACCTCTGGATATAGATAATATAGATAATATACCTATGATTAATTATACGTATTACCTATCCATATGGAAAATCACCACTTTGATAGGTAAAAATAAGGTAAATCATCGACAAATGGAAAATAGCTACCATAGCCATGTGAGTTTACTGGCGGATAGAACAAGGTAAAGACCCCATCACAATGTAGAATGAACTGGTTGGTTATTGAAGTTGTTGGGCCACCAGCCAGTTAACATCCAACTTGTTGCTACGTTGATTTTGCTGGTTACAGTCCTGATTTCGTTGATTACAGTCCCTCCGGTGTCATCAAACATGGTTGGAAAATCCCTGATTTCGTTCGATGATTTTCCCATGTTCAATTTGCCTCGTATAGAGGATTTTCTCATGTTCAATTCCACCTTGATTCTTGGCCGTGTTCCCATATCAACACTCTAGTTGGCAACATACTCTGCACATCAAATTGACATTAGATTCCTACAATCCGCAGTATATAAATGACTTAGGAACAATGCAAAAAAAAAACAACCGTCAGGCATGTTGAGTTATCCATTCTTCACCTGAGTTCTATATCCCAACTATTCAGCCCTGATATGCCCATCATATCTTTTATAAACTGGTGGTAAATCTGCCAGTTTTTATCCGTTGTTCCTGTCGGGAAAAAAAAACATAAAAGCACCTTTGTTTTAATGTTTAATCCCATGAAATCACCATGTGTGTTGGCTAAATCATGCTAAATCCCATGAAAACCACCAGTTTTTACTTCAATATCCCATGAAAAATCACCATTGAATTCTTGCTTGACTAGCATTTGGTTAGAACCCTCCTGGTAGCTCCTTAGCTCCCCCTTTAAAGGGCTATATGGGTACCCCCCGGCTCCTTAGCTCCCTCCCAACAGCCATGACTTTTTCATGGACCGTCCCTCTGCAGCATCAAGGGAAGCTGGCCTGGGCAGCATGGCAGCTGGCCATGGCCAAATGGACACGGTTCTTTTCACGTGTTTTTGTTCGAGAAAAAACTATGTCCAGCAAAAAAAGAGCTAAACTATGTTAAACTATATTAAACTATCTTAAACTATGTTAAACTGTGTTAAACTATGTTAAACTAACTTCCCTTAAGGTTTCTCCCGTTTCCGGCAGTTTCACCCGAGATCATCGGGTATCACGGGCCTGCAGCGTTGCATGAGTCCCGGTCAGGAACAAGGCCGGCACAAAGATGGTGAAGAGGACCTGCACGTTGGTCGGGCGATCGTTTTGTGAAAGATCCGCAACGCATTACTCTGTTGGGTTTATTGTAGATATAAATGTGTATATAGATAATGTGTATATACATACATATATATATATAATGTATGCATACATTTATATAATGTATATATATATATATATATTATAATGCATATATATATATATCATGAGATATCGAACTAGTTACTATGGTTTACCAAGCAAAACGTGCGGGATTCCTAAGTCATGGGGGATCTCCAACAAAACCATGGGTTTCAGAAAAAAAGTGGTCATCCATGACTTGGATGATTTGGGGGTACCCCCATGACTTAGGAAACCTCCAAATTGTGTCAAGATCTCCACTGTGACTGAATTTGGTTGGTGGTTTCAATACCCCTGTATCTTGGTCATTGGGGGATTATCGTCCCATTTATATATATATATACACACACACATATGCTTGAGAATAACAAATATGGTTGAAACCATCAGCCATACTCTTTCTTGATGGTGAACAGCACTCATATTAAACCCCCATTGTTGGTGTTCACCGACTACTGCTCGGTTTACCATTTGTTCAGGTATTTATGCTGGGCAAACACTGGCTGATTGGTGGGAATTTCCATTGGTGATAAGACTCTCCTATAAACCAGGTAGGTTCATAACATGTGAGACCCCCGGGAAAAAAAAATGGGGATCCTTATAGTGGGTACATAAATCCCAACGAAAATGGACTAATGACCAATCCGTATGGGAAAATGAAGCAGCTTGGCTATCATAAATTATAAATCCCATGAAATCCCCCAATTGTTCATGGTTAAATCACCATTTTTCTATGGTTTTCATATGGTTTCCCATCAACACCATTAAATGCCAGTGATAAATCACCATTAAATCCCACTAAATCACCATTTTCCCATGGTTTTCAGAGTGATTTCCGGATTAAAACCCTTGGTTCTTCTCCTTTCAGGGACCGCAACTCCACCGTCCCTGGCCCGCCGTGATCAAGGTGTTCTTGCCACCCGTGAGGACGCCCTTGTTGTGCAAGGTGATCATAAAGAGCGCCATGCTGGACCTGTGACTTTCGGATGACTACCCTCTGGTAATTTAACGTAGCTATTGAAAATGACCATTAATAGTGGATTTTCCCATTAAAAATGGTGATTTTCAATAGCTATGTTAGTTTACCAGAGGGTACACCATGAAAAGAAGATGAAATATCTATGACATAGATGATGATTATTGTGAAGATTAAAACAAGCATATATGATCATATATGATCATATTAATGTATATATGAATACAGTATACCAAAATCCCGGCAATTAATGTTTCATTCACTCATCAACCCACGGTTTCGCGCTGAGACTGCTCATATGAAACTCCACCAAGCTGCATGAAAAGACCGGTGAGTCTCACATCAGCAATCGTCCAGGCCTCGCTTGACATGGCACGGTGGTGCAGTTGCGGATATTTTCAAAAATATATCCTCCGGTGTCATCAAACATTATAATGGAGGATATAATCTGGTAAATACCATCCATTAATCAAACATTGACTGGCTGGAAAATCTCCCCATTTATTGGCTGGATGTTCCTTATCAAAAGCTCGATATTTCCAAGGGATTTCCAAGCTAGCCATGTTTGATGACACCGGATGGGATGTTTCACCATGGTACCATGGCAATTATCAGTTGGGAAAAAAGGGGTCCTACTATAGCTATGATCATACATCCAAGTAAATGGCTTGGTCTAAAAATTCACACACGCACACTCTATGGCAAATACTGGACATAGTGAATTGTGTGGGTCCATTACCTTGCCAAATCTTAGCTGGTTAGTGGATAGTCCCATTGATAGCAAAAAAATAAAAATATATAAAAATAAACTACCCATCCAAGGTTGACCAAGATTATAGTATAGTACCACTTTGGAGACATACAGTAGCCTTTCTTAGCACGCAACAAAGGTTCAGCGCATTGCTCAGGTGTGCTGGGTGTTGGAAAATCCACCATCAATAGAAGCGGTCGTGCAAAAAATGAGAGGATATCCCTGTTTATTGGTCATATACCCTCTGGTAAACTAACATATATAACTATTTTACAGTGGATTTACCCATTGAAAATGGTGATTGTCCATAGTTGTGTTAACTACCAGAGGGTACCCATCATTCATCCTTCAGTCAAACATGACTAGAAAGTCCCCTACAATGATATTCTAGCCATGTTTGCTTGCCAGAGGGTATGTAATATTTTAAGGGTAAATCTGGGTAAATTATAATAATTCACTAACCTGAAATAAGGCCATAAAAGGATATGATTTCCCTAAAATAAACCATGATTTCCAGTGAGGGAGAACAGTGAGGTCGTTATAATTTAGCCAGATATATTGGATAAATATCCATTCACAAATTCCCAGCTTGCCATGTTTTATGGCACCAAAGACCTCTGCTAGGAGATGGTACCAGCACCGTTTGAACAGTTTATGGCTTGCAACCCAGTTACACACCAGTTACATCCATTTACCAACCGCTTGTTAACCTGGGTTATTTGTATCTCATGGATTACAACCCAATGAAAATTCACATCCTGAAGAACTCTAATACTTGAAAGCACCTCGTGAATTGTTGGTACCTTTGCTTATACATCATTGTACTGGGAATAACCAAGTGAACTAAAAAAAATCATAGTGATGTACTGGAAATGATCATCCTGAAAAAACATGAAATAACCATTGTACTAGTGTACCAAGTGTACTTATACATCATTAAAAAAAAACACTCTGGGGAGATTATTCTGATTATTATTGTGAATCTTTACCTTACAATCATGGTAACCTCTGGTAAGGGAATATTGTACTTGGAACCTTTTTGTAACCTCTGGTTCTGGGGAAATTATTGTGATTCTCACATCTGAAATCAACCAGCTTTGGTCGGCCGGTTCGAGTGCGTTATGGTCGTGTGGGGATTGTCCCCATCTCCAAAAAGGGTGAAGTCCTAATAATCCAATTTTCTTCCAGGGAAACCAACCGATTGGATGCGAGTTTAGAAAATTACCATTGAATAGCAACGCTGCTGAACATGTGGTAGTCGGATTGAAGTATGAAAAAACACGAGAACAGTAGTTTACAACTTATTGAAATACACTCATTTCAGATGAATGAAAAACCCTTCTATCTTTCATGGTCGATCTGACTGCTAGTTCGCTGGTTGGTTGGTTATATGTTTCATTTACCGGTAATTCACAAAAAACTCAAGGATTGGTTTCTACCCATCAACACATGGCGTCATTTTCTTGGCATTTTCTTTCGCCCAGCTGCTTGGTCCGGCAGGTCCACCACCACGTGCTCCCAGTACCTCATGGTTTGTTCGTTAAAAACAATGAGGGGATGATCATCCCGGATAGGTTACTAAAGCACCAGCATAAACCAGCCCTGTTTTGATGGTTTTATAGCATTGATGGTAAATTGGGGCATGGTTTACTGTTGCGTTGCCACGTTTATTCAACAAAAATTGGACAATAACCCATGCTTTAGACGTGACACATTGGTTCTTAATCATCAAATATAGGGGAACGTGGTGACAACTTGGAATGACCGAACAGACGGAACATGATTTAACTATCGAAATCAGGACAAATTTTGGTTCAGATTCCTCTACATTTTTTAGCGTCTGGAGATGTAGAATATCCCGAAATGGTCAATAGAGATGAATTTTGGGGTACCCCATTTTCAGACAAACCATTGTTAAAGACGAAATCTAATATTCACCGGTCGGAGTTCCCATTTTTGCTGGCAAATTTCCCACATTTTGCTGGTCACTTTACGTGGCCCCTTAACCTATCACTTAGATGTGCATTTCACCTCTGGTAAACTAACATAGCTATTGAAAATTGTCATTTATAGTTGATGTACCCATCAAAAATGATGATTTTCCATCGTTCTTTAGCACTAGATATGAGTGGTGATTAGCCAACTATGATCTTGAAAAATCATGATTTGCTGAAGTAATTTCAGGAAAAGAAAGCACTGTAAAGTCTGGTTAAATCACGATTAAATAACTGTTCAGTTATTATATACAAGCAATTTCGCCAGATAATACTAAATCCCCATTATATCCCAATGAAATACTGCTCGACCAGGAGTTTTCTTCAAAGGTCGTGAAACCCCTAAGTCCCATTAAAATATCATCAAACCATGACTTCTGAATGATTTCCTCATATGATTGATGGTTAAAAAACTCCAAAGTTGAATCCTAAACTCAACCCATCAACGGTGAATTAAGTCCAACAAAAATCAGGCTTAAGTTCCATTCTTATTGGAAAAACATATTATAAAGCCCCCATAAAACCATATAAAACATTGATCTTCCCAGCTTTTATATGGTTTTATGGGGGTTTTATAACATGCTCCAGTTATAACCAGTGAAAGTCATCAACTGGTTGGTGGTTTTTCGCCACCCCTCTGAAAAATGATGGAGTTCGTCAGTTGGGATGATGACATTCCATTCCCAACTGTTTCTGGAAAGTCATTCAAAATTCCATGGTTCCAGTCACCACCAACCAGATCACAATCATATTCCCATTGTTGTTGGTTTATAGCCTATTAACCACTATTAACCACCAACCAGGGATGTTTTTTCATCCCCCCGAAACGTGGCCCGTTCCGGATCCCCCATTCGATCTCTTCGTCTCGGACGAGCCACTGCGGATCCAGCCATTGATTCATCATGTCCACTGTATCGAGCCAATGGAAATACCTGTTTGGTATGTTTCCGGCAGGGTAAAAAAAAAGTGGCTGCAAAAATGGCAAAAAAAACATTGGAAAATCTGGTGAATCTTGGTCAATAATGGATTAATAGTGGCTTAGTAATGGTTAAGTGTTGGATATTCAATGGGATTTAGCGGATAATCCCCTCAAGGGACTAATTAACCCATGCAATGACCCACAACCAACAGAAATTGATGTGTCTGAAAATGAGGTATACCGTATACCACAAAAAAAAGGAAGTTCGAAAAGGAAAATTGCGGTTTTAAGCCATCAAGGTTTTGAGACAACCCCAAATTTGACCGCAAAAACGGTTGTTTCAACCCCCATTGGTTGATGGAAAAAACCATGGTTTCCTGCAAGGTGAGATCTCTCCAGTGTTGGTTTACCCGGATGATAGTTGTGATTCTCATAAACCTTTGTTCACCAACTTATTTGCACCAACTTAGCCTTAAATCAGCTCAAAATCCCATTCAATCCCAGTTTTGTTGTTGAAATCATGTTAAATCAGCTAAAAAGCATCAAAAAACCCATGGAAATCCCAGTTTTTGGTCGGTTAACTCACCCATTTTCCCATACTTTGGCAGCTCTTTGCACCACCAAAAAACGGCGCCAAAAAATCCAGGGCCCAGCGACATGAGTCCAACGAGTCCGGGCACATAGTAGGGCCGAAATCGGTCCTGCTGGGATCCATTTTCGAACGGAAAAAGCCCATGGGAAATAGATGGGAACAACATGGGAAATATATGATGTATATATATATAGTATATATATATATATATCTACAGTATATGTATATGTATATATATAATTATATATATACCCGCCAGTACATTAACAGTTCGACCCTGGCAGATATGATAGGGGTTGGAAGATGAGTTTCCATTGAAAAATGGTTATTTTCAGGGTCTATGTTTATTTGCCAGAGGATAATATTCCCTATCAATGGTGGGATAATAGTGGTTTTCATCATGTTTCATTTGAGGACATATTCCATGGATATGGGAGTGACTAGTTATTAATGATCTATAGGAATATGTAAGCATTATTATGATGGGATAATAGTGGCACATGGCCAAGTTGTCGTTTTTTCAGGCCAAAAACGATCGGAAGCAAATATTTCATTGTTGGGAAGCAAGAGATCAATGGGTATATCATTGATCTGCTATGATCTGATGATATCCATCACTTATTTGGTGGGTTCAACCATCTTGAAAAATATGATTTCGTCAGTTGGGAAGGATTATCCCATTTATGAAATGGAAAAATAAAAAATGTTTGAAACCACCAACCAGAATTAAGTTAAACAACCAACAATCATTTAACCAACTATTATAATGGAATAAGCCCTTATCCATTATAATTGTTAAACAATTGTGACACCATTACTATATATAAACCTATTATGGATGATGGAGAATAGCCCATTCATGGATGATTATGATTATTGGGCTACTTCTGGATGCCCCATGGTGGATGGTCCGGAAAACACAAATTCAGCAGGAGTGTTTTGTCGAAAATGCTTAGCAGGAGTTACTGAAAACTGCTTGGTGGTTTTAACCATCTTGAAAAATATGATTAAGTCAGTTGGGAAGGATTATCCCATTTATGAAATGGAAAATAAAAAATGTTTGAAACCACCAACCAGATTATCTACATATAATCCTATAGATAATGTTGGTACATAACGTTCATAAATCTCCCAAGCCATTCCTAAGCAAAGCCGGGGGTTATTTTTTCACTGCTGAGCAGAACTGGATCATGGCCTGTCTGGCCCGTTCAGATCTTATCACTGGGATAATGTGATCCCCCTAATATTAAACACCCTCCACAAACCATTGTTTACTAGGGGGTAAAATCACATGTTTGGGACCGTGCAATGGGGGTACTGAATATTATTGGATTGTTTCACGACCATGTTTGATTGTCGGTTCGCTATATCCCTCACTATATCCCTTCAAAAACCCTCACTAAATCCCCAAATATTCCGATATCTGCCCATATTTTCCCACGATTCTCCCATGGTGTCCCATGGTTACAAAAACCACTTCCTCACTTCCTTTATCATGAGAGATGATGCTGTGCTTCATACAAGGTGGAGTCCCAGTTGACGATAGCTAAGTTGGTGCAAATAGTTTGGTTAAGTAGTAATTATTACTACGTATGCTGGTTGGCGGTTTCAAATTTTCTGAAAAAATGTTAGTCAGTTGGGATTATTATTCCCAATATATGGAAAAATAAAACATGTTCCAAACCACCCACCAGTATATAGTTCATGGTGTTTGTGAAGCAACTTATGACTGGAGGCTCCACCATTACTAACATGTATCTCAGAAATAGCCTGCAGGTCAGTGCACTGCACCCATGGTGTGGGCAATATGGAGCTTTCCTAATGGCTGGGAGTAGCCTTAAATCATCCATGTGGCTATTTCTCTGTCACCAAAAAAATATTCAACTCAAAGCATAGTTCACCTAAAACTGATGAAGAACAAGACTCCATAAAAAGATGATTTTAGATGATTTTAGATGGGGATTGTCCATGAAATCAACCGGGAAACCCCATGGAATGTAGCCCAAAAAGTTCCATCAAGTTGTCACGGAGGCCGGACTCCTCCACAAAGTGCCTGTACCTCTTCGATGGGCGAATTTTTTGGCAGTAAAAAAATGCCAATAGAACTGGGGAACATGAAATCTGCTACAAAGTGAATTTCACATGATTATGGGAAAATAGATGAAAATAGCCAAATTATGAATGATTTACCTTTTATCTATTGAAAATGGTAATTTTCCATGGCTATGTTAAATAACCAGAGGGTAGATATGTACATATCTATGTAAACTAGATAGAGCAGATAGACAAACACACATGAAGCAAGAATATGAAAAGCTTCTGAAAAAATGACACAGCAATTAAATAGCACAGTAATCCCATCGGATTTGGGGTGGGCTCAGTTTCAAAAAATGAATGAATTGATCAGCTGCTTTTCTACAATTTTCTACCCATTGCTATCCGATCTACCATCCATCACCAACCGACACTGCTCTGCTCCCCTCGCGCACATTCGCTCGATCCAGTGCTTGTAGAAGTAGATGCTGCTGGCCAAGAACACAACTCCTGCAGATCTGAAATCACACATGTTCATCTCAATGATGACCTGCAGCCATGGTAGGTTTTGTTGGAGAGATCTCAGCCATAGGCGACAACACGATGTTATACATAAGAATTTATAATGAGTTATACGTAGTGGCAGAATATTAGAATTATTTACATACATATTACATTATACATATATATAATTATATATATATATATACTATGTGGATCTATGTGGGATATTGGCTTACTCTCTGCAAATAAAACCCATGAATGGACAAACAGAAAGCCATTTTTCACAAGTTCGTCAATGTTTCACCAAGCCAACGCAGCAACAGTGGCTTTTCCGGTTGCGGGTCCTGTGGGATAAACCCAGTGGCTAAAAATGGCTGGATTGGTCGCTGCCAACAAGTGGGCGATGTAGTAGATGCACCATCCTCGCAGGGTGACTTACGGTGACGCTGTTGAAGAATTCTTCAGTGAATCTGGGAGATTCCATGACATGGTATAGATGGCCCTAATCGAAATAGATGGTTTACCGAACTTAATAGCATGGTGATTTTCCATGGCGAACTGTTAGTCATAACCAGATGGTACACTGGTTGGTTTATAGGGATTCCCCTATTGTATTATTGTAATCCCCAATCTACTGGATAGTATAATCCCCTATAATTATCAACCAACAGGGGTTTTGAACACTGCTCAACTGGCAGGATATATCCCATGGATACTGGAATGATACTTGGGATATAAACTATTATGGCACATGCAGCATATATCTTAGTCAGTCTTCAGAATATATCCGAATTAACCATGTCCGATCTGATGTCTAACATAGTCTAACTGGATATGATATGTCGCTGTGAAAATTGGGCCGCTACCATCAAGGTGCCTGGATATCATAGGGAAACTCTGGGATACAGTTCGCTAAGTTGACGCACTTAGCAAACTTGGTGAACTCTCACCTTATTTTTGTTGGGGTATCACATTTTCAGAGTTAAACCGGTCCAATATGGTTCAACCTGGATAAACATGACTATATGGCAGTGTGTCAAAACCAATAGTACCCCTTCTGTTCACATCAAAATAGCTGGGTTAAAATGGATGTTCATCCCCAACAAAAAATGGTATTTTCATAGGTATTGATCCATACCCATATGTCCACATGGTTCAACATGGCTAAACATCATTCCCGAAGGCTGGGATGGATATGGCAACGCCCCTTAAGATGGGGCCAAGTTGTGTCACCCCAAGCTGACTGCCTGGAAAAGATCAGGATGTTTAGGGTGTTGATGATGATAATCCGAATGAGCCCAAAGTAAACAGCACCACATCTCGATAGAATTGGTAACTATCAACCACTAACCACTCAAGACTTGTCGGCCGGCATGGGTCCCGTGGTGGCATAGAAGGTCACTCGGAAGTGTGGTGCCAACGTTCGGATTCCATCAAACCTGGCGAGAAGGATTTGATCAGATCCCCCACACATCTGGGAGGTTTCCACAAATGGTGGTACCCTCTGGTTATTTAACATAGATTTAACATAGCCATGGTATAGATGGCCCATTTATAGATGATTTTCCCATTGAAACCTCCATGTTTTAGAGATTTTCCATGGCTATGTTAAATAACCAGAGGGTACCCCATAGTCAATGGATTGGTTTAAGGGAAAATGTTAACAGGAAAGCCCCATATTTAATGGGAAAATAACTCTGGTTTCCTATAGATTTCCCAACAAAACCAATCCATTGACATAAATGGTGGTACCCCAAAATGGAGAAAATGGATGGTTGATTTCATGGAAAATCCCGTTAAAATAGAGAATTTAGGGGTACCCCCATGACTTAGGAAACCTCCATATCCAATTTCCATCAATGTCCCATATTTGCTTGTGCCAATTCACAAAAAAAATAGAGGAGTTTCCAATCCATGAGGGGTACCCCCAAATCATCTCATATTTCAATGGGAATTTCAGGATCCTAAAATGGAGGTACCTACCATATATAAGGCCTATATAAGGGCTATGTAAGGGGATATCCCCCTAAAATATTGCCTTATATGGTACAGTACCTCCATTTTAGG
>Ga0126342_10016909_pt1 | contig 12665 bp, 8 predicted proteins | sample Cyp1metagenome_FD_92528 | JGI IMG/M metagenome (GOLD analysis project Ga0126342, IMG submission 92528) | Coral microbial communities from Lord Howe Island, Old Settlement Bay, Australia - Cyphastrea 1 metagenome | ecosystem: Host-associated > Invertebrates > Cnidaria > Coral ...
ACACATACATACACATACATACACATACATACACATACATACACATACATACACAAACATACACATACATACACATACATACACATACATACACATACATACACATACATACACATACATACAGATACATACAGATACATACAGATACATACACATACATACAGATACATACAGATACATACAGATACATACACATACATGCAGATACATACAGATACATACATATACATACATATACATACATATACATACATATACATACATATACATAACATATACATACGTATACATACATACACACACATATACATACATATACATACATATACATACACATACATATACATACATATACATACACATACATATACATACATATACATACATACGCATACATACACATACGTACACATACATACACATACATACAGATACATGCAGATACATACATATACATACATATACATACATATACATAAAAATACATACATACATACATACATATACATACGTACATACATACATACATACACACATACACACACATATACATACATATACATACATATACATACACATACATATACATACATAGACATACATACGCATACATACACATACATACACATACATACACATACATACAGATACATACAGATACATACATATACATACATATACATACACATACATACATACATACATACGTACGTACATACATACATACATACATATATACATACATACATATACAAACATATATATATATATATATATAAGCTCGCGTGTTTTTTTCAGGTCCCAGGGCTCGAGCTGCCATCAATGCCCAGCAGGCATGAGTTCAAGTACGAGCCTAGGCAGCTGAGAAACGGTGAAAACATGGGAAAACCCAAGGATAGTCAATGGGAATTTCAGGATCCTAAAATGGAGGTACTGTACCATATAAGGCCATATTTAGGTCCCTGAAATTCTCATTGAGATGGTCCTGGTAAAAAGGAGGAGATCGGAGATTCACTCGGAAATTTGCAATGGGTTGGACTTAAGTGATACTTTCGACTGTTTCGATGGGATGGACCGTCTGTGGGAAGCCTCAAAAGATGCAGTCGGATGAAGTCGGAGGGGATTCGGCCAACTATATGTCTGGTAATTTCTAACAGTTTGCGAACTGGAAAATGGCCCATAGAAATAGTGAGTTTTCCCATGAAACATGGTGATTTTCCATAGTTATGCAAACGTTTACCAGAGGGTATATGTGATAGAGGGTGAAACTGTAGATTTTTTTTTGCCTTCACTGCGCTGTAGCTGTAGGACCTGATAGCTTTGTGGAAGATCGTGAAGGATCCTGAGTGTCCCTTGGGCCAGTTGTCTAGGTTGGAAAGAGATCATGTCTTTATTCTAAAATGGAGGAACATCCTGTATCCATGGTGTATTTTCTGTGGCCAAAATTTAGAACAGGATAGATTCTGTTCCATTTTTTTGTGAATCTCTTGGAACTGACAGCTTTAGGGGGAAATGATCACGGTGACATGCTTTACCAATAAAAACTGGCTTATGAAAGCCCAACAACATGGCCCCAAGCAGTGCCAACCAGTCGACAACCCTGGGGAGGACGTGGGGGGATTGATCTGACATGTTGATGCTTAACATAGGGTACCCCCCAAGAATGTTGATGTCATTTCCCTATCAACACTTGCCATAAATTGATATAAATTGACTGTAATTTCCACATTTTTGGACAGATCCATGTGCATAAAACCTCTGGTTGGGAACAATGCCAATGAACTCTCTCCATGGTCCCAAGCTTCGTATCATGATACTAGACAAACACAGATTGTGTACGGATACTGCTCTATATATAAAAACAGATTAATCAATATCAATCAATGGACAATATGTGATAATATGTGATAATATGTGATAATATGTGATAATATACTGTATTATGATGATATAAATATGATCACAGGACAACCATGGTATACTAGGGAATGCTAAAGGCTATTATAGCTGCCTTGTCTCAGCCTTGCTGCAAGGCAAGAGCTGTGCGATGAATCGATTGCATAGGCCTCGGCGGGGCGGTACAACGTAGATGTTCGGTTGAAGCCCTTATGATATAGTGGGTGTTGATGGTAAACGTTTACATAACTATAGAAAGTCACCATTTTTAATGGGTAAATCCACTATTTCTATGACCATTTTCAATAGCTATGTTAAATTACCAGAGGGTTGTTGGTGTTGATGGTTAATAAGCTCTTAATTAAATATTACTAGCTGGTGGTTTGGAACATTTGGATGATTTTTCCCATCATATTGGGAAGTTTATCATCCCAACTGACGAACTCATATGTTTCAGAGGGCTTCAAACCACCAACCATAAAAGGATAATCGAATCCACACTAGATGAACCAACCCCTTAAAAAAATTCCTATATGATATTTTCCAACATTTTCTAGACATGATATTGTATGACAATACCATTCCATCCCCCTTTCCATTCCAAGCGTTCGTAAAACACAGAGCCTTTTTAAAGCCCGTCCCCCGCAGCTGGGAGGCTCAGTGTGGCCTTCCAAAGTTATGACCTGGAACAAGCGGATCAGGAGCGTGTCTCGACCCGGGGAAGCCGAGGGGCCGAGGGGGAGGGATTTTTTAAGCCGTGGAGAGTCTCGACCAGGATCTTTGGAGATGGGGAATGGATGGGAATGTGATGTTGATCAGTAGGATGATGACTGTAAACGGAGGAGACTGCTGCTTGAAGGGCAAGTGCAAGGACAAGTTTGTACTTGGTGGCGAACTACCCACTTAGTAAGTGGGTTATAACCCCAGTTATAAGTGGATTAACCCTACTTATCCCATTTACTAAGTGGGATGAGCCACCAAGTATTCATGGCAACAACCATTCAGTTGATCAGCTGTTGGACGGGTACCTGCTAGTCACCTTTAGCCGAGAGAAGCATTTGGTCAAGCCTTCAACCACACGGCGAACTACGTAAAAGAGTATTGAAATGGAAATAATCAAAACATATGAAATTCTGAAATACCCTCTGGTAAACTAACATAGCTATGGAAAATAACATTTTTAATGGGTAAAACCACTATAAATGGCCATGTTCAATAGCTATGTTAGTTTACCAGAGGGTACACTGTTCTTTTGGGTGAACGTGTAACATCTATAATATATTGCTCACAGCGGAGAAGAGTCATCGCCACGTGACCAGACATCAAACGTTAAACATCACCGGACATGTTCCTGGAAACAATGGACGTAGCGGTCACTGCAAAACAAGTTCCTTTTTGCTAGGTCAATCTTAGGTGGATAGGTTAATCCTTTAGTCTTTGGTATCAATGGGATTATCTACTAACCAGCTAAGAAATTAATGTCTGTTTCCTTTCGTAAAATCCCACTGTTATTCTTGGTAAAAATTCTGAGATCCCCAACTTGGTGAAATCCCTATCCTTAATGATAAAAGATCATTTTATATGAATCATTTTGAGTTTTTTTTAGTTATATCCACGCACGTCTATGATATATATCCTATATCATTTTTTGTTACATATATATATAATTATATATATATATATATATCCCATTTATATCCAAATTTACGGATTGGTTGCGAGTTTCTTCAACCTCTGAAGTGAGATCTTGCTCCTTTCCAAATTTGCAGAAAAGGTCACGACCAAGCGGAGATCATGGGAGATCTTTACTCGGCACCTGGGCTCAAGCTGCCAGTGAAGCGGCTATATTCACCATCATGAAAAATCATGGGATAACAGGGAAAATATTGATCATATATGATAATGATTAGTAGCAAGGGATATCCTATTATCCATACTACCATTAATGGCTAGTCATGGTATACATGATATTCAAGGACTGCCGCCCCTGCCGCCGACCCCGGAAAGCAATTCAAGGACATTGGATCATTGATGTATCGTATTTGCTGAGAAACTGAAATATATCCTAGTAGTAGAGTAGTAGAGTAGTACCCTCTAAACTAATTATCCCCATGTCATGTCTTCACAGCTTCTCTGGCTTCTATGTTTTCTCAACTGCAAGTACCAAAGCCGCTTGTCAGCATTCAGCCGTTGGGATAGGGATGGGTAGTCTCCCGAAGAGGGAGATGAGCCCCGAACAGGGGCTATATATTTGCTCCCGAACAGGGAGGCCTCGAATATGTATTTATTAGTTCTTTATAAGGAAGTTGATAAGGTGATAATGGAAAAATGCTGTTGTATGTTTGCTGTCATTATAACAAAAACATCATCACCTGCAGGAATTCATGTGTTATGGAGAAATTGATAATGAGTTCCCTTTCACCCAGTACTAAAATAACCCCTCCCCCGCGTTCAGCCACAGTGTGGCTGCAGCTGGCAGCTGCTGCTGCTGCAGCTGCCATTTCGCCCTGGGCAGGTATGCTCAGGAAATGTGTCAGGGGATGGGCCCTCTGGTAATTCAATTTGACAAATTGATTTATCTGATATAGACGTTTTTCCTGTCTAAATATGGATGATTTGGGGACCCACTATTTTAAGAAACCACCATATGATGTGTAATAATGATACATGGTGGACATGCCATAATTAAAACTAGTCAAAATTGTAAGTGATGGGACAGTGGTTTAACCTGATACTGGGAACATGTAGTAGCCCCGATGTTTCATATCATATTATCTAACACTTGGCACCCCGTTTATCTGATATTAGTTGATGGTTAAACTTAGAATCTAGCCAGTCATGAGTGCTACATTATAGCCACACGCGGCTCAAATAACATGGGCAAAATGGCTTACAATATACCATTACCAGTTAGATGAATGGAGCCAACAAAAAATGAAAAACCACAGGCCAAGCGACTGTGGGCTACAAAATAGTGTCATAGCCCCCAGCCCCACATCAAATTATGTGGATATATCTTGCCGGCTGGGTTTGCAGTTGCATTCTATCATCACTTTGCTTTGCAGCCGAGAGAATTGACTTCAGGGCTGATCCTACACTGACAGCCATGGCAGCTTCTTCATCGTCAGCCGGGCCCACTGCCAGTGGATCTGCAGATGGCCATTTTCAAAGACTGAGGTTACTTGAAAAACATATGCTTAAGTTTTTTCTTTACAAATGATGTTTGGGCTAATTTTCCACATTGGCCATCTTGCATCTGAGGCTTCCTGGTACGAGACCAAAGGCGATTGGACTTAGACCAAAGTTGCTTGGCTTGTGATTTCTTAATTTTTTTGATTTGGCTCCATTCATCTAGCTGGCAATGGGATATTTGTTTTAAAGGACAACAACCCTAATACTTGAACCTAACTAAGGATAGCAACTGGCCCGAAGCCAAAATGGGATGCTGGAAGCGGTGATGATGGTGAAGGCGACACACCTCGACCAGATCCGCCGACTAAGGTCATAATCCATCATACAAATGCGAGTTTTGGCTGGTCCAGTAAACCTTTTGTGATTTCACTCAACAGGTTTGGTGGTTAATTGGTCCATTGCAATGATCAATCGGAATCATGGGTGGTTTTGAACACTGTTCAGTAGTCTTTGGGATACTGGTGTGTCTAAGGTTTTGGTTGCGGTAGCCTATATTTGGGAACTATTTTTTGTGGAGATTGACACGCATCTTGGCGCTTGACTTGGTCATTTGCACTTTCCCGAACTTTTTGACATGACACTGATTCCAGCTTGGATATTTTGTTTCTTTTGGGGGTGCGTTTTATACAGCGAATCGGGACAACCTGGTTGGCCCAGAGCCCGGCCTTGTTGCACTTCTCTGAGCGATCTGCGCCAAGTGGCCTCGATTGATCACTAACTAAGGAACAGAAAGCACACCAGATAATTATATATCCAACTATTGATGGTGAAATATCATCCACCCCTGGACCTGGGGAGCATCCGAACGATGCCCATTAGAGGTGCAGGATTTGTCAGTTTCCGAGGTGTGTGTGCCAAAATGGTGGATAATGTAACTTTTCTTGATGTGTCTATGGTTTACTATGATTCATATGTTTCCCAGAATGCAGTGAAAGTCAAGTTGAACATATGTTAGGCACTGGTCCTTCAATTTTTTTGGGGGCTGGCAATTCAGGAATGTCTGAAACTGCAGGGACTTCCTTCCAAAATTCATGAGGCAGCCGAAGAAGCTGAAATGACAGATGTGCAGGTTATGGCTGCTGCTGGAAATGCGTGGCCGGTGCCGGTGGTTGCTAAGATTCTCCAAAAAGATGGTGAAAAGAGCCACCGCGGGGTTCAAGTCAAATGCTTCCAAGGATGTGCCATTCACTTCACGCTGCTGTACAATGCTGAAATCAAAACGCTCCAGCTTGGAAATTGTGCGGTGAAAAAAATGGAGTCACTTTGAGCCGGATTCATGGTGTATAGCACCATCAAAAACAGAATAACCACACTTATTTTAAATTCTTAATACCACAAAAATCCAAAGGCCATTTCAGCTACCCTTCCCTGAAGTGGAAGCATGTACCTATGATAATGGCTAATTACGATTTATTAATCATATAGGGCCTACGTAAGGGCTATGTATGAGGATATGCCCTTGGCTTATATTATGGTAATTTTACTTTCAATTGAGGTCCTTCTACCCCATGTTCAGACCATCATCCCGGTGGCTGGCCATTGACTTGAGGCCCGGGCGGTGGCAGCTGCAGCAGCACGCGGTGTTGCTGCTAGGGCTTGGAAGGGTTAAGCCTTAATTGATTATTTTTGGATATGCATTGACTTGGCATATCCAAAAATAACCAACTAAGTTTAAGGAATCATACCCTTAATTAGACATAGCTAACTAAGTTTTGGGGTTCACATCCTAACTTGACAATTCCCAAAAAATCAACTAAGGAATCATACCCTTATGGCAAACATAACTTATAACAAATCGCACCATGGCAGTGAAGGGCGGAGAAGCGTCAAAATTGCGCCCAAAAAGTCCCTAACGTAACTTCTGAAACCCGTCGAAACTGATGATGTTATATTTCTTTCCGCTGCTGCCGCCGCGTCGACATTTACATTCAAAAACTTTCGAACGCAACTTCCGAAGCCGATATATACAAAATGATGATTTAGCAAGTTTTTCCTCCTGCTGCTGCTGCAGCTGCTGCTCAGATGCACCTCCCGGATGGGAAAGCACCATGGCAGTGAAGGGCGGAGAAGCGTCAAAATTGCGCCCAAAAAGTCCCTAACGTAACTTCTGAAACCCGTCGAAACTGATGATGTTACATTTTTTTCTCCTGCTGCTGCTGATGGGAAAACACCATTGTAGTGAAGGATGGAGAAGCGTCAACGTCTATGTGCTGCTGCTCAGATACACCTCCCGGATGAGAAGACACCATGGCAGTGAAGGACGGAGAAGCATCAAAATTGCTCCCAAAAGTCCCTACCGTAACTTCTGAAACAAATAGAAAATGATGATTTTAGTCATTCCTGCTTCCTGCTGCTGCTGCTGCTGCTGCTGCTGGGACGTAACGTCTGAAACCCATAGAAAATGATTATTTTAGCATATTTTTCCTCCTGCTGCTGCTGCTGATGATGGGAAAACACCATGGCAGTGAAGGACGGAGAACGTCAAAATTGTGCCTAGAAGTGCCTAACGTAACTTCTGAAGCCTATACAAAATGCTGATCTTAGCAGCTTTTCCTCCTGCTGCCGCAGCTGCTGCTGCTGCTAATGGGAAATGATGATTTTAAGCATTTTTTCCTCCTGTTGCTGCTGCTGCTGCTGATGGGAAACCACACCTTTCTAACGCAACTTCCGAAGCCGATATACAAATTGATGATTTTAGCAAGTTGTGCTTCCTGCTGCTGCTGCTGCTGCTGCTCAGATACACGTCCCGGATAGGAAACACCATGGCAATGAGGAGGGCGAAACTGCTGCTGGTGCTGGTACTGGTGCTGGTGGGGCTGATGCTGCTGCTGCTGCTCCTGCTGCTGCTGCTGCTGCTGGTGCTTGGTGGTTGAAACAGGAAGCTCTTATTGCCTGGCGCGATCCCCTTGCTGTCGGCCGGGGCCGGCGGATATTTAAATATATACTGTAATATACGTGTATAATCCAATCCCCCGTTTATATGGAACACCTTCCAAATTGTCCCAGTCATATTTGATTTCATCGCCTACCAAACCATGGTTGCTCGTGGATGTTTAAGGGGTTTTCTTCATGTAGTACACCCAACAAATAGTAAACCAAACCCGGGTTGAATAAATCAATTTTGTCATTAGGCTTGCCGCAAACTAGAAATTATATATATATATATTATAACCGGAAGTAGTGTGTTACCATCCATACCATTATAATCAAATCAGTAAAAAACTACACATATTATGTATATATATATATACGACTACCATGCACCAACAGAAATGATACATGGCATTAACCATGGGTTTTGGCTTTGGTTTGGTTAATATCAGCATTGCTGGTTAGATTCTCAACCAGCATCCTCAAATAGGGCCACTTCATTGGGTATCCCACCCTTATGTGCCCGTGGATCGTTCATGTAGTATTGCGTAGCACTGGCGTACATTGTGACATACCCAATTCTAGCCCTGGATATACCCACTATTCCAGGTATATTGCTGGCACACGAAACCGTTACAACAGTTAAAATTCAACATTCAACATATATGAACCAGATATACACATACATTCCATTACATGACATTCCATTCCAATCCCCGCCCATACCATCCAATCCAATGCATACACACACTATGCATATACCCTGTGGATTCCTGTGGTAACTCAACATAGCTATGGAAAAACACCATTTTGGAATCAACGTTCGCAAGCTGTTACATAACCAGAGGGTATATCCTCATTAAATCCCAGAAGAAATCACCATTGTTAGACAAATCCCATTTAAATGCGATTTTCCATATAATTTTAAAATCATGTTAGATCCCAACTATCCCATTATCATTATCATTCTTATATATGATTACCTCATCATCATCCAGTGTGCCAGGCCAAGTCTAAGGATATCTCTCGGGATGTGCATCCCACGAATCGGATCCGTAATAAATTCATATATATATAACCAATATAATATATCAATATATTATAAGCCATATATAATCTATATAAAACCCATATAATCCATATATAACCTATATATAAGTGGGGATGTTCCATGAATACATGGGTGTCTTTTTGTTCACCTACGATCCCCCTGTTTTTGGCCCGTGCCAGGTCATGAAGGTGGACAACCACATCCACCTGGCCGCTGCCATGACGCCGCGGCAGCTGTTGGCGCTGCTTGGTTTGGAAAACACCAGAAGTTTCGGGGTAACAAGGGGGTTGGGATTCAATGGGGATTAGCAACTGGGGATTGCCATAGGAAAATGGAGGTTTTAATGGGAAAACCATAGGAAAACCCATGGGAAAATGGGAAAACTCACTATTTCGACTGGGCCATGTTCAAAAGCAAACTGTAACAAATTACCAGAGAGTAAATCACCATGGGGGACCATGGGTTGAAGATTTTTCCAACCTTTTGGAAGTCTGGTGGATGCTTTGCGGCCATAGTCCATGCGAAAAACTTCAGGTTCATCAAGGAAAAGTTGGAGCTGGAACCCGAAAGGGAAGTGGTCAAAGGTGGGGGCTGCTTGGTCGATGTTGGTCGTGTCAAATCACATTGGGGGTGGCACGGGTAGCCGGATGTACCCCTTAAAACTGGGAACATGATTGCTTTGAAATCCTGCTGGAACATGACTTTTGCTGTATCCAAAACAGTGGTTTCACAAGGTTTCAAAATCTTTTCATGTCCCACTCCTACAAACCTTCGGCGGAGTGGAGAAACCATGCGGTACGGTAGCTGGCCACATTTTGCAGGGCAATTCCCTGTTAGACCTTGCATAGATCAGTGCCTCAGATTTAGGTACCTGAAACAAAGGGTTTGAGGGAACACATATCTCTAAATATATGTATATATATATATATACATATATATATATACACAATTGCCATTTAATTACTAAACATAATTCAAGATCAATGTAGAACTTGTGCTGGCTGTCACTCAAGTTATTTTTCAAATGCCATAAGCACCTTAACAGAGTAGTTTACATTGGCTTCAAAAAACGTAAGCCATCAGATATTGGGATCGATTGGGATTTAGTACATGAAATGAGATTCATGTCGGCCCCTACGAATGGATTCCACCGTGCACAGCTCCCTCTTTTTTTTCAGTGGCAGGAAAGACCTTGAAGAGACTTCTGATGGAAGCTGACTCTCGGCTGCCGAGTTGAGCCAAGGAATAGGTGACACAGTCCAGTGATTCTACCGATTTTCTCGGTCATTGGATTGGTGTAAGGGACAATTTACAGGAAACCCCTATATTTGGTGTGGAAAACCATGGTTCTCTGTAGATTTTCGATGATTTTCGATTAAACCAATCCAATGAGTCATTGGCCATCAATACTTTTTGCTTACCAGATTGATTGCTCACCCTTCAGATGCAAGAAAACCAGCTGACTAGCTTTGGTAAAGCATGTCGGAGACCGGCCCATCTCATTTTCCACAACCATGAGGAATTCGCATTGGCATGTGGGTGTTTCAGACACCCAGATGCCCGACTGAGGGCATGTCTGAATGGGGATTACACCATGGTCACCCTTCGCCTCCAGCGGCAAAATGAAGTCATCTAGGGTTGCTTCTGTCATCTTGTGCAGGTGAGAATGGATGAAACTTCACCAGGCCTGACATGTGGGATGTTCGTCTTGGGACAAAATTTAGCCCCTAAGAACACATATGTGTCTGAAGAATCGTGTCAAGCATACACCCCAAATACATTCATTGATTTGGAATCTCGGAGAAGTGCCTGTAAGGATTTTCCCCCTTGAGATTACTGGGAAGGTGTCCTGTAGGGAAAGGTTGAGTGTTGCAAACCTTCAAATCCCTCAAAGCTGATGGATTCTGATACCGACCTCAGTGGGTTTAAGGGTGATTGGGATTAGCTTCGAACCATGAGCTTCCAAGATGTGGTTCTCCAATTTGGTTATGAGCTACCTAAAAAGAACACGGAGATGTTCACCACACAAAGTGAGCAATTTCCACCAACAAAATTCAACAAAACAGGGGAAAATCCACCACAATTTTTGAAGAAAACGCAATTGAGATGGGTTTCTGGAAGCGGTATATCGGTTTTTACGTCGTTTCATCGACAGAATTTTGTTCCGTCTCAGAAGTGCCGAATGGTAGGCATTGTAACCAATTTTTAGATCCCATCTACCTGGACCATGGCAGCCCGGTTGGTTGAGATCCGCACTTGTTGGTTGGTTGAATCCTTCATAGACCTTGGGCCATCGAACTGAGAAGGCTGCTTGCCAAGAGCTGATCTGACGAATAGATGGTTGCCATAAGCCCTTGAAGCCTTTCGAACGATCTTGCTAGTGATTACCCTCTGGTAAACGTTTACAGTTTGCGAACTGGAAAATCCACCTATCTGAATCTTGAAGTTCGGTAAATCAACGAAGCACATGTGCCATGGCTTCAATCGCAGAGGGTGATGGTTGGTTGTTGGTTGTTGGTGAAATCTTCATCCTGAAATGGAACAGTACATCCCTATTACATCCCCATGATATCCCGTTCCGAACGCCGCATGTGAAGGTGGAAGCCTCCACTCCCTGGAAGCCAAGTCCCTTGCCGTGGAATTTGGTGGAATGGATCCCTGGTTCCTGGTGGCTGGCTTGATACAAGAGGCATAGGGGATGAAGAGCGACTCAGTCATTGGCAAGTGGGGTAATGTTGTCACCAACAAAGCTGAAGTGAAAAGAGAAAAAACATCATCTGGTATTTTCCGATTAAGAGTTTGGTGCTAATGAAAATTCCTTTCGCTTCCTGTTAAAAGTTAAAAATCTCGCTGGGCATCTGGTTTAGTTTTTCAATGAAGCACTGCATCCTTTGGATTTGTTTGCAGTCAGTTTGAAAATCATGTTGAACTTCCTATTTTCCTACTCTACTCAAAAAAAGTTTTCTTCAATTGCATTTCATTCTCTTTTTCAAATCATGGAAGATGATGAGAAGAACATAAGTCAAAGGAAACAATTTCTTCAGCTTTCTTTCACGTTTTCTCTTCAATTTTTGAGATGCTTGCTCTCCTTCAGCAGAGCCTTGCCATTTTTAAGCGCAAGGGCAACATTCCTACAATTCAGTTCTTAGGTGGCTCATGTGGTGAAAAATTGGCCATGGGTGAAGGTTTTTCTGCAAAGCGTATTGAATGAATTAGCCTCCAGTAAATTAACGCTTGGACCCTGATTTTATCACCCATTTTTAATGGAAACTAGTCTTCCAACCCCGATGAATGCCAGGGTCGAACTGTTAATTTGCCAGAGGGTAACCCGTTTGGAAATCCCAAGATTTGAGTCTCAGACAAGATCTCGGGCAACAAAATCTGGAGTGAAACCACTCTTTGAACACAGGGGGCTGGGGCTGGGACGGGAATTCAGAACCATTTTTTTCCGAAAAAAAAGATTACTTCGTGTGATCCCCACCATGACATTTATACATTTTCTTACTGGCAAATCTTCTGGCATTCTATCTGACATATCTTCTGGCATATCTTCTGGCATATGTTCTGGCATATCTTCTGGCATTCTATCTGGCAAATCTTCTGGCATTCTATCTGGCATATCTTCTGGCATTCTATCTGACATATCTTCTGGCAT
>Ga0126342_10016910_pt1 | contig 12665 bp, 9 predicted proteins | sample Cyp1metagenome_FD_92528 | JGI IMG/M metagenome (GOLD analysis project Ga0126342, IMG submission 92528) | Coral microbial communities from Lord Howe Island, Old Settlement Bay, Australia - Cyphastrea 1 metagenome | ecosystem: Host-associated > Invertebrates > Cnidaria > Coral ...
ATGATCTGATCAACGAAGAACAAACCCTTCCGCGATTGCTCACTGTGGTACCGCGGTTGCTACGCGATTGGCTGAGCGATTGAGGGCTGTCCGGGAAAAGGTATTTTGGACAACCCCCACATGTTGTTTCAGATGGACTTTCCGGCTGCAGCCATTTTGTCGAAATCGTGGCTATATCGACATGTATCGACAGGAATATAGATTTAGTAGGTGTCATGTCTGGAACCCCTCCAAACTCGAGCGTTGCTCGTGCCAACATGCCACTGCGCAGCAGAGGCCTGCCACAACCTAGACAGAAAGAAAGAAATAGATTTCGCGGATACACACCGGCATGTATCTACAGCTACAGCGACGCATATAAGTGTCACGTATGCAACCTTTCCAGGCCAGAGCGTAGCTCAGGCTCAGAAGCTACCGCGCAGCAGAAGCTTCTCCCACAGAGCGACATGTCTCTACAGCAATATAGATGCAGTATGTGTCCTGGAAGGTACCTCTCCAAAGCAGAGCGTTGCGCATGCCAACATGCCACTGCGCAGCAGAGGCATGCCACAACCCAGAAAGAAATAAAGAAATAGATTTCGCGCATGCACACCGACATGCAGCTACAGCCACAGCGACGCATATACGTGGCACTTATGCAACCTTTCCAGGTCAGAGCGTAGCTCAGGCTAACAGGCGACTGCGCAGCAGAAGCCTGTCATACAGATCGACATGTATCTACAGCAAGTGCGATAGCATGCTTGTGTGTTACAGCTGTGCCCATTCAGGCTAACAGGCGACTGCGCAGCAGAAGCTTGTCATACAGATGGACATGTCTTTACAGCAATATAGATGTAGTATGTGTCATGGAAGTAACCCCTCCAAACCAGAGCGTTGCTCATGCCAACATGCCACTACGTAGCAGAGACCTGCCACAATTAGAAAGACATAAAGAAAACGAGTTCGCACATGCACACCGACATGTCGCTACAGCCACAGCGACGCATAGAAGTGTCACGTCTGCAACCTTTCCAGGCCAGAGTGTAGCTCAGGCTAACAGGCGACTGCGCAGCAGAAGCGTGTCATACAGATCGACATGTCTCTACAGCAAGTGCGATAGCATGCTTTTGTGGTACAGCTGTGCCTAATTTTTTTTTGACCCGTACTGCCGAACGAGAGAGAGGGCTGTAGCTGTGCAAATTCGTTTGCAGCATTGTGCGTTGTGAGAGCTTGGATGCCACTGAGAGAGAGCCGTTTGTTTGCATGCACTGTGACAGACGGTTGCATTTGCAACCAAAGGTTAGTTGACGGCATTGCTGTGTGTGTGTTGCGGGGTCTGGTCCTCTCTCTTTGCCACTCTCTCTCTCTCTCTGTCTCTCTCTCCCGCGCTTGCTCCCGTTCTCGCTGTCGCTCTCTTTCTCTCTCTCTCTCTCTTTCTTTCTTTGGCTCCCTTCTTTCCTCGGTGTCTTCAGTCTCCGTCGCAGCGACGAGGTCTGCGGTCTCTCATGTCGCGTCTGTCACCCTGGTCGCTTCGAGGCTTTTGTCCTTTGAGTCTGTTCTGTCGCTCTCGCGCGCTTTCTCTCGCGCTGTCCGGTCGCGCTCGCCGTCTGTCCTTCGAGCAAGTGGGGTGACGGTGCAAAGGTGGAAGTTGAAAGAAGGAAAGCGGAAGACGTGTGACCGGTGGCTCGAGCAGAGCAACTTTTGCAGACGGAGTCTGACACAGCTACACAAACACACGAAGCACAAGGCCTGCAAGGAAAGACAAAGGGAGCAGCAGCAAAGAGAAGCAAGGGTTGGTGTAAAGCAAAGTTGGCAGCCGCAGAGAGTGAGCATAAAGACGTGTAACAGTTCTGGCCCCTTGCTGCTCCAAAGTGAGCAGCATGAGTCGCAGTGGACGCTCCTCGCTCAGCCATAGGCAGATGCACACGCACTGGAAACATCGCCTTCCGAGTTGGTGGATAGTCTGCAGTTGGTTCCTTGCCATCGGGAGTGCTCTGGTGTGTAGCTGTGCAAGCCGTGTGGATCTGTCGTTTTGCTTCAATCTCGGCTGTTGTGTGTTCAGCCTGCAGGCACTGCGTGCCTTGCGAGAAAGGTTGCCCCGACGAGGGTGGATCCAGAAGGGGCGGAAGGCAGGTGGCATGCGCATCAAGAAGCATCGTCGCCGAAAGGGATCCAAGGGTCGGTGGCAAGTCAGTGTCATGTTGTATTTGTGTGTCGTAGCCAGCAGTCGACAGACGGGGTGGTGTGTGTGGCCTTCTCTCGCAATACATGGTCACCGGTCCTGGTGCATCTCGCGGAAGGGGCGAAATCGTCGAATGCATGCAGTGAACGGCAATCCTGGTGCCGGCGCAGGAAAAAGAACCCGAAGAGCGCACGGCGCAGCCGAGCCAGCAGTCCAAGGGAATCCAACGCCAGAAAGCCAGCCTGTCGTTGAAGAGCCGGTCCTGAAAAGGGCGAAGGAAGCAGATGCACAGGAAAGCTTGCAAAACCGCATCGGAAGCAAGGTGGTGAAGGTACCTGGCGACGGATGGTGTTTCTTCTATGCCATAGGTCAGCATTGGAGAGGGTCGACCGGATGGAACCGCAAGACAGCTACGGAACTGTATTTGCAAGCGATGGAATGGTTGTTGCAAGCTCAGTACGGGCCTCAATCGGAGGCAGTGGCAGCAGCTTGTGTCCCTTTCAATCTCCGGGAAGAACAGGTGCATCAACGCTTTCTCGGGCAACAGCCAGTCGGCGTAGACACAGCGCAGCTGAGCACGACCGAACTGGTTTTGTGGAGTAAACTGCACGCACTGCTGCAGCAGCCCAGAATGTTAGACTCCATTCACCATGCCTCGGCAGGAGTGGAGATGTGGGCGTTGACGCAAGCATTTGCCTTCGAGTGCCTCATCTGGGGCAAGGAACCGAATGTCAACTATTGGGTGCGGACGATGGAAGGCATCACGGATGAGGAAGCCCATCAGAAGTTGCAGGCCCATGTCTACGTTTTGGAACTTGTTCACCGAGACATCGGCGTCACAGGGCTCTATGACTTAGTTGAGCGGTCTCAGGGCGTGGGGCAGCGATTTCCGGTCACCCCTTTGCTTCAAACGTTCCGTGCACAAGGGCCGGCAGCAGTGTTGCGCGAAGTGAAGCGTAGGAGGGAAGCGGCAATGCCACCATTGCCCGCACCTGGCAGGCCGCCGTCGCCCAGCGGGGACTGCCCAGGGGACCCAGAGGAAAGTGGAGATGCCAGCATGCGTGGTTGCAGTGCAGCTGACCCGCCAAGGAAGGAAGACGCTGAGAACGCCGTGCACAGTGAGGAGGATCCCTTGCCGCCGCAGTGGCCGCAGCCCGATGCTGAGCAGCAGGAGTCCGAGTCGGATGTCGCGGCAACCGAGCTGGACGTAGACAGTGTGCAATCTTGGGATTCCGAATCATCGGTATCATCGAACGACTTGGACCGGGGGCTGACGGTGGAACCTCACCGGACATGGAATACAGTTGAAGACGACAGGATGTCTGCCGTCAAAACTGTCGCCGCAGCAATGCGACAACACGTTCTTGTGCCTCCCGCCATACCAGGACATGATACAGCAGCTGGGACTCAAGAGGATGCCCTTGTGTTTCCAGCGGTCCACTGTGCCATGCAAGGATGTGACTGGTGCTCGGAGCAAGAGCCGTGTAATCCCAACTGGAGCAAGAAAACGCAGCGACGCGTGAGCGGGAAGCTGTGGGAAGAGCCGTGCCACAGCTGTTGTGCCGATGCCACAAAATGCCTTTGGGCACACCTGACGATCGCACATGCAGACCAATTCCTCGGCGGGACTCCAGCAGAACTCCCGGCAACGTACCGTGCCAGTCTTTTGGAAAGGGAAAGGGAATGTGTGCCAAGTGTGGGGTGGAGCACAGACCGTCGCACGTTTCGACGCTTTGCGAACAACTGCAAAGAAGAATGCCTTGAAGCCCTCATCTGTGCTTGCTGTACACGGATACATGTGGCAGCCAACGGCGGCGAAATTGGGTACATCAGTGTGGAAAAACTGTTCGACTCTCTGTCGAACGACAGCTTCACTGCGAATTGGTGCTACGAAACATACTCTGTCCGCTATGCCAACATCCCAGCCATTCAAACTCGGTTGGATCCAAGTGAATGGGTGCGGAAGCTGCCAGACGGCAAGCGCATCTTGTGCTGCCCGGAAGACATGCGCTGCGAGCTGTGTCCGCCAAATGCGGCGACTTTGTGTTGGAAGTGCCAGCTCCCCTTGTGTCGGTCCTGTCTGACGCGCATGACGCAGCAGGCCCATGCTTCAATCCCACAAGCCCTCACCAACGACAATTGGCTGGGTTATCCATGTGAGTTGCTGTACCAGTACAAGGTACGCTGGATTGAAGCCGCTGCCGCCTGCCCGGTGTGGACCTCGATTGTGTGCTTTTACCTCGAAAATGACCGCGGACATCTGATGGAAGAGGAGCTGCATCGAGCCGAGCATCGCGTGGCCGTCCGCGGCAACGTCAGCTCCTTCAGCATGCCCTGGGAAGAGGTCCTGGCCGCGCTCGATCCACTCCATCACGCGCACCGGACATGGGACACTTTGCCTCACAGTGTTGCAACGTTGCAAGCCTTAGTAAAAATTACTGTCAAGGGCATGAAATACAATGACGCAATCGACTGGGTGGCAGGGGCAAAAATCCGACCCTGGGTCGTAACGGCATTGCTGCAGCATCTGGTGGAGTTAAAGCATCCCATGGCGACGGTGCCACAGCCGACGAAATGAAACAAAAAATTGACAAGAAAGTCACGGCGGTCTACGGCACCACTGAATTTTGTCCCTTGAAAGAGGCCATGGCCGAGCCGAACACCATCAAGCCAGCAGCTCCAAGCCACTGCCACGCAGTTGGGCAGCGCGACAGCGTAGCTGACGCAAGCCCGGCTGCCACCAGCAAGGCAGATGCAAGCAGGACAGATGCGGAAAGCATACCACTCTCGAGCTTGCATGCAGAAGCAAGCGTCCACTCCGACCGGCGTCAGCCAGACACAGGTGAACTGAGGGGCGGCCAGCATCCATCTGAGAATTCTGCTGCCAGCGTGGCTGAACCTGCATTGCCTTCGAAACATGCCACCCCGGAAGTTCCAGCAACAACCGGTTGCACAGGGGAAGCTTTCAGTGGGAATGTACGCCCGAACATCATGTCCCAAGATTACACCAGCTCGCAAATTGCCGATCCGGATGTAGCCTTCATCAACAACCTCGCCACGACAACTCACGAACTTGGAGTGCAAACAGGCACTGCCTTCTGGGACCAGTGGCGAACAGATTTCTTGTACTGGGCTTTCCCATATAGTTTGCCAGCGCCGGTCAGCGGCCCAGACTTTCCACAGAAGGCGCAGTGCCGTCGAGTGACTGACGCGCCGCACTTCGGCCCCGTGCAGCACTTGAAACATTTGGCGAGCCGAGTGGAAAGCTCCATTCGCAATTCCTGGGATTTGGTGCCTGGTCTGCGGCGCATCACCGCCAAATGGAGCTCGGTGTGCGGCGGCACGTTGTGGCGCAGATGGCAGAGCCACAAGAAGACGATAGAGCCTATCCCAGTCGACGAATGGGTGCGAGCTGCAGAAGGGCTTTATAAAAAACTACAGCGCGGCACATACTTGTCCGCCGATGGGCGGGAACGCCCGATCCAGTATGACACCCGGAAGCTTATGTATGCCAACGGGTTAACTGCCCCTGAGAAGCAGTTGCTGAAGGATGTGCGCTCCATGCAAAGCACTGTCCCAGGAACCATCGAAGTGCGACGTCGCATTGGACGATATCTGTTTGGAGCCCGGGTGGAACTGGGAGAGCCCCTTTTCGTCACCATTTCGCCAACCATGCGACACAACAGTTTCACTTTGAAGTTGTCCAGGTACCGCGCAGCGGACCCTGGACGAGGAATGTGCCATCAACAGAACCAGCCTCCAGTGTGGGAAACCGGGGAGACCACTGCGCACATACCGGACTACGATGCTCGTCGGGAAGCCACTGCCAGAGACCCGTGGGCCGTTGTTTTGAGTTTCCAAACAGTGGTGCGTTTGATCTTTGCTCAACTCCTGGGCATACAAATGTGCTTTCGCTGTCCCAAGTGCGACTGCCGAGACGTGCATGGGTACAGCTGCCATCCGGCAGGAGGTGTCTTAGGCCTTGTTCGTGGAATTTGTGGTGACATTGAATATCAAAGCAATTCGACCCCGCACTTTCATTGCAACGTGTATCTGGCTTCCATTTGGCAGGAACCGCTCTCCGTCCTACTGGAGAAGATCGAAGCAAAAGACATTACCTTTGAAGACGTGCAACACTTCCAGAGTTGGATCCACAATGAACAACATCCGAACTTTCCCTCCCACTCCGAAAAAGTGCAGTACTACGAAGAACAATGGAAAGCCAATTATGCGAATGCCGAGCACGCCCATCTCTGCCAATGGCCAGCGTTTGTTCAAGCAGATACCGCCCCATGCCCGTGGCTGAGTCCAGTGAACGCAGAAGAAGCAAGAGCGGATGGAGCCCGGTATGTGGAGCAGTACCAGCACGCAGTGCAGCAGAAATTTTCCATGCAGCAGTGTCACTGGCACCCGTGGGATCCAAAATTGAAATGTCGCGTACCTTTGACGGGTTGTAAGAAAAAAGGGGCACCTAACAAATGCAAGCATGGCTTTCCAAAGGCAGTAATGCAGTTGCCCGTGTCATTTGCAGAGGTAATGCCCGAAAGTACCACGTCAGCACAAGGGGTCGCCGCAATGCGTTAGGCCTCTGTCTCGGGAAAAGGGAGGACCCGTGGCTCTCTGGCACCTTGAACGCATTTGCCGTTTTCCTGTTTGGTAACTCCCATACTGCCGTGAATTTTAGAGTGCCTTTATGTGCCACAACCCATGACGCGGAGTGCACCCGCAACTGCCTCGACACCAGCACACTTGCGAAGCTCCAACGAGTTATGCAGCAAGCGGCGCGCCGAGCAACGCAGTACTTCACTGGTTACCTGCAAAAACCACAGCCGGTGGGAAGAAAGGAATTGCAGCACACCGCAAAGCAGCTACACTTCCTTGCGACCAGTAATACAAAGGATCCAACCGGCAGCCACTACCGTAAGGTCGCTAGTCGAGTGTTTGGTGACCTAGAATTCCGCTGTTCGGTGCGGCCAATCACCGAGGAATTCATGCTTGCTGGCTTTGAAGACGATAGTGATCCAGCGGCTGCCGAATGCATTCGTAGCTTTCCCGTGGTGCCCTTTGTCGGAACTGAGTGGCTCACCCTTCTGGACCACAAAACAGAACATCGTCATAGGGTTCAAGCTGCATCCTGGAAGAGCACAGAAGTGAAATTTTCGGAGCTGTATGGCTGGCGCGGAACCGATCCAAGAGTCTATTACTTGTCTCCTTGGGAGTTTGTGAAATGGTGGCGCCTCAAAAAATTGCAGCCTCCAGCGGCCGACGGCACCGGAAACGAGTGTGGTCTCAGTGCATGGCTGCCCCACCACGACCCCAAGTGTGTTCCACAAGATGGTTGGAAATTCGGCCGGGACTATACTTGGCGCAGCCCCTTACCCGAGGGCGCGGCTGACCGAATTCTGCGTTTGCCCACGAAACCCCAGGCCGCGGAAGCCGCTGAATACTACTGTGAGCGCAATCTGGAACCATGCATACCATATCCCACGTGCCGTCCGTTGCCTCGACCAGATATGTCAGCCGAAGACCAGGCGCGCTTGTTGAATGTGTATTTGCGACCCTGGACCTTGGATGCTAGTACCGCAAGCTTGCATGTGCCACACATCGCTGCACTCGACCTGCCTTTCGATGCCAGAACTGCTACGAAGCCCAGCCGCCGCCTCACCACTAAAAGTAGTCCCACCCCCCGTAGTCATCAGGCCACATGGAAAGAATATATTCATGGCCACATAGTTTCCCACCATGCGGCAAGAACGATCCAAAATTTCCTGGCAGCAGCAGAGTGCTCTCCGGAAGAATCTGATCCAACAGCCAGCGGCGGCCTTCAGACAGGCCGAAGTGGACACTGCCTGGTTGGACGTCGTAACGCTGCAGAAATTAACCCAGGGCCAGGGGTTCGAATATTCGAAACCGCAGTGCAACAGATTCTGCAAACGTGGCAACCCGTCACTGCTGCAGACACCCACGGCTGGAGCACGACTGTTGGAATTCCTGAGTTGCCAACGATTGCTAGTGCGGAAGCACCGCGTAGCGGAGCACCGCCGTCTCAACCCCCAGCCTTGCAATGGACCTATGGATCTTTGAATGAACCCATGGCCACGGCGTGGCTGGAAAGATTGCAAGCGAACTCGGATGGCCCGAAACCGACCGAAGAACAAAGCCGCTTCGTACAGTCCATCATTGAGCGCTGTCTGCAAGAGCATCACGAAGAACAGACCGAAGCACGAACCCGAAGTGAACCTTGGAGGGGAATTTTCCATGGGGTACCCGGAGCAGGCAAAAGCCAAACCTTGAAGTGGCTACGGCAGTTTTTTGAGGACGTGTGTGGGTGGCAACATCCAACTGAGTTTGCGTACCTCGCACCGCAAAATACCCAAGCAGCACTCATTCAGGGCATGACCTTGCATGCGTTTGCCAACATCCGCGTGAAGAGCAAGCAGCAAACGAAAAGCCGCCACGACCCAGAGACTTTCGTCCAATATCAACGGCTACGGTGGCTTGTGGTAGACGAGTGCTCGACGGTTGGCTTGGAAATTCTTGCAACCCTGGAGAAAAATTGGTGCAAGCCACTCACTCCAAAAACACTTGGAAAGACAACCCCAAGGGCGAAGTGCGTCCCTTTGCAGGGCTGAATGTCATCCTGACCGGCGACTTCTGGCAGTTCCCGCCCGTCAAGGCGACAGCACTGTTCCAAAACCCGTTTGCAAAGGGGTATAGCTTTCAGGTGGCAGGGCTCCAACGCGTGCTGTGGTCGCGTCGCACGACCGGCCTGCCGCACTTGTTCGAAGTAACCATCGAACAACGCTGCATGGACCCATGGCTCAGTTACGTCCTGCAGCAGGCTCGCCACGGCAACATGTCCCAGGACACTTGGTGCTTCCTCCATGGCTTCCCCACTCGCCAGCCTGGGTCCTGGAATTTTGTCACCAACAGCTGCGAGTGTGGCACAGCCACGTGTCAGGAGTTGCTTGAAGCATGGGCAGAAGCACGACAGCAGCCGAGCTTGCCACAGACGTGGGACATTCGCCGAATGCAAGAGTGCAGCGCATGTGCCCTCCAACGCAGCCGCCGCTGCATGCTCGGGCGCGATCCAAAGAGCGCCAAGTTCGCAGCACGACCATTCATCCACGGCCTCAACGCAGCGAAATACGTGGCTGCAAATCTTCGCGCCCGCGAACTTGCAGCAGCCAACCAGGTCTGCATTCTTTGGGTGATCGCCGCTGATTCGCCTCTTTTTCACCTGGACACGGATTCCGTCACAGAACTCCAAGCACGGAAAAGCAACTGGCTGCAGCGGCATGACCAAGCCACCGGAGGCATCGTGGGTATGCTACCTTTGCTGCCGAACATGCCAGTGCGAATCACGCAGACCCTTCCAGAATTGAAACCGTTTGGCCTCTTCAAGAATACTCGCGGCACTCTACATAGTTGGACCTTGCACGAGCATGACAGCACCAGAGTCGCTGCCTACACGGGGCCAGAGATGATCTTGGAAAAATTGCCTTTGGCTCTATATGTTCAAATTCCGGGGGCGACATGGCAACAGCACCCGTCGCTGCCTGCCAGGGTCGCGTGCGTGAAACCCACCACGCAACATTGGAACCTGGACGCATCCGGGCGCACCACCATTGCTCGACGAGGGTTCCCAGTGGCATCAGACCTCTCAGGCACTGCCCACTCATTCATGGGTGCGACCTTGGACGCTTGCACCATCGATTTTGGCCCTTGGGACACTGCCCCGTCGCGAGACGCCCAACTCAGCGGGTATATGTGTCTGTCGCGAATCAAGCGAAGCGAGGATGTGTGCATCACCCAGCCTTTCTCGCCGAATCTCTTCACCAACGGCGAGCTGATATATAGGGCCACACACCTTCTTAGAATTCCATCGCGGCAGGCTGTCCCTGAAACAAGCCGAAGCGAGTTTCGCACGGGATCAACCGAAGAAGAAGCGGCACCCGGACATAATGCTCTTTTGCCGGCGGTGCAGTCCACGGAAACATGGCTCCGACCAACTGTTACCCTTGCGGGAGTTCGTCACCGTGTGGGATCGGGAGGCTTGGTACCAAATTCTCGCCCAAGGCATGGACCGGGTGTGCAAGCGTTGCTCCGCGGAGCCGGACGCACACCAAGCGGCAGACTCCAGGGACGATCCGAAGCTGTGCGCCTGGTGCGAAGCCACCAAGGCAACCAAAGTCGGCTTTTGTAAGACATATCTGGACACCAAAAAACTATCCTGTGCTCGATGTGATATCGGCAAGAAGATCGACACCAAAACCCTACACCACTTTAGCCCAGAGGAAGTCCGCCGCCGGAAACGAACCCGTGAACTACGACGTCTGCGCTGCAAAGCCTGTGAAGCCACGCCTGCTGCAGCCACGGCAAAGCAAGGCATCTGCATCCAATGCGACAAAGCCGTGAGTGTGTCCCACCTGCGCATGCACACGGCCGCAACCAATGCCGGTGTCTGTCGTGCTTGCAGAGCCAAAAATGAGAAAGCCCCAAAGACTTGTGTCCAGTGTGCCCAACCTTTGCACGCAAATGCAGCACCGGGCGCGTGGTGTAGCGATTGTGCATATCCAAAGTGCAATGGCTGCGGCGTCGCAGAGCACCCAGGTCGCAACGCAAAATATCATGCCAAGAACAAGCCGGAATGGACTTGCCAAGCATGTTTTGCCAAAAAATGCCTCCAGTGCGGTGCAGTGCCTGGGAAGTACCAGAACTGGTGCGTGGAGTGTGCATTTCCACCTTGCAGTGGTGGGTGTGGGCAGGCCCGACCCAATAAAAACCCGGACTACCATGCGCGAAGCCAACCCGAGTGGTACTGTCACCAGTGTCGCGATGGTTATCCTCCGTGTCCAGGTTGCGGCACAGCGCGGCCAGACGACCGTGCGTACCACGTGACAAAGATGCCCGAGTGGACGTGTCAAAATTGTCAACCCAAAGCGTGCAGTCAGTGTGGTGCGGCTATGCACGGGAAAGCGGCAGCCGGCACTTGGTGTAACGCTTGTGCATATCCACCTTGTGCAGGTTGTGGTGCCGAGCGCCCTACAAGCAAGGGTTACCATGCAAGGGTAATGCCAGAATGGGCATGCCCAAGCTGCGCCATAAAATGCTGCGCAACCTGTGGGAAGGTCTTGGGTAGAAAAACCAGATCTGGGGCGCAGTGCCTCGACTGTAGCTTCCCACCCTGCAGTGCAGGCTGTGGTGCCCAACGCCCGGCCCAGAGCAGTTACTATAGGGTCCAGAATCTGCCGATCTGGGTATGTCCAAAGTGTCTGGCCACAAACCACGGTGACCAACCCTTCGAAACATTGGCCGCAGCAGTTCCCAAACGCAGACGCCTAAATGGCGACGACACAGTGTAGACCCGATTGTGTGACTGTGCAAGTAGATAGCGTGATCGTACCACTTTTGTTTTTTGGAAGCCATGTGCAGGTGGCAAGAAACCACCCGGAAAAGTTCCTTATACGCCATCGACGCTATGTGGGCCAGTTCACCCTCGTAGGCACGCGTAGCCTATGCCCTGTTTTCAGAGCCAAAATCCCGAAAATGTAATACCTTGTTTTCAGAGCCAAAATGCCAAAAATTGTACGATGCTATATAGATCAGCCAGTCAGATGTTTCGCCACATGAGACCTAATAACCCTTCGACGCTATGTGGGCCAGTTCACCCTCGTAGGCACGCGTAGCCTATACCCTGTTTTCAGAGCCAAAATCCCAAAAATGTAATACCTTGTTTTCAGAGCCAAAATGCCAAAAATGTACGATGCTATAGAGATCAGCCAGTCAGATGTTTCGCCACATGAGACCTAATAACCCTTCGGAGCCACGGATTGCTTGTTCATCTTTTCCAATGTTTGACCAAATGAGACCGCAGAAGCTGGACCATGGATTGTAGCCGCTCAAATCGATGGGACGAGCCGTCGTATTTGAACTCGAGTGTGGGATTGTGCCAACGTCCCCACCGGACCCAACCTCGCACACAGCGTAGCTGAGTGCAAGCAATGCAGGTCCCACTGTGACAGAGTGCAGGTCCCTGTGCAGGTCGCTCGGACGAAGCAGACCAACTGAGTGCGACAGAGACCAAAAGACCGAGTGCATGCAAACTGTTGCGTGTGTCGCTTGTGAGAGCCTGTCTTGTTCTGTTTCTTTTTCCCCGCTCTGGGAAAGGTCCTTGCGCCATCGAAGCTATGTGGGCCATGCACCCGCGTATGCATGCGTAGCCTATACCTTGTTTTCCGAGCCAAAATCCCAAAAATGTACGATGCTATATGTTATGTTACGATGCTATGAGGCGATATTGTTGCTGCGGCACACAGATACAGAATGTAGAGTATATACCCACCTGCTATATACATATAGCTGCCTACCAGAGAGAGAGATATATATACCCTAAGCGTCACTTACTTAGTTTAACTTCGTATTTGTTAATACTAAGTTTTACTAGGTGAAACTTCGTATTTATGAAATGCTATGTTTTACTCATTCCTGGATTTATTCATGA
>Ga0126342_10016911_pt1 | contig 12664 bp, 11 predicted proteins | sample Cyp1metagenome_FD_92528 | JGI IMG/M metagenome (GOLD analysis project Ga0126342, IMG submission 92528) | Coral microbial communities from Lord Howe Island, Old Settlement Bay, Australia - Cyphastrea 1 metagenome | ecosystem: Host-associated > Invertebrates > Cnidaria > Coral ...
AGCATCTTCTCCTTCCCTGGCTGCCGTTGCACGGGCCAGGAGCCGGAGGTTGTGTGAAGCCGAGGTTGACCAAGCTCCGGTGCTTTCAACAACCAGTGGTTGAAATCTTCTCACAGAGCTGGGCTGTGCGAAGGTGGGCTGCTTTGACTTCTGCATAAGAATCCGCTGCGGCCCCGGTCTTGCAGCTAGCCTCACGTAAACTCTCCGACCGCTGAGGGGCTGTGACAGCTATATCAAATGCGGTTGGAATGCCAGCGAGGCTAGGAACGAAGACATCGGCGGGCCGGCGCCGCCCAAGGCCGGTTTCTTCTGGGCGCTGGGGAAGGAGCAAACCAGGCTTCTCCCGTTCTGGCTCTCAGCCCACTTGTAGATAGTGTCACGGAGAGCATGGTGCCGCAACGTACGTTCCCCACCTGCCGAACAAGTACCAGCATGGAGGGAAAAGCAGTCCAGAATGCCATTGCACTGGGGGCACCACGCATCGTCACCAGCGTCAGGGATGCCAAGGCGATGGCGCCGTGACAAAAACAGCTGGCTCCAGGCAGAGCTGGCCATGCAGGCGAGCAGCCAGGAACGCCCGTGCCCCAGGAGCAGCTTCGGAGAGGAGGAGGGCCCTTCCAGTCAGAGAAGAAGCCGAAAGTTGGGCTTCCCAGCCAACAGCATCCAGTACTTTGGTGAGTTGCTTCTGTTGTTGGCCCAAGCTTGTGAGCAAAGTGGCTTGCTGAGCAGCTGGAAGGTGACCATTGTAGAGGTGTAAAGCAGCTGCTGCATGTGATGATGCCAGGGCTTCCGCGTTCGAGAAGCTGGGAGCAAGCTGGCCACATAAGGTGCGGCTTTTGCCAAGAGAGGCTAAGTAGGCGGCTGGCCCATCCAAGTGGGTAGAGCGCAGCCCCAGCCCAGCCTGGTCAAATCCCCGAGCAGCTTGCTGCCATTGTGCATCTGTGGGGTGCAGGCCCGTCAAGCTGCTAAAGCAAGCACGTACTCCTTGGTCAAAAGCCTTGAAGCTGTCAAGCTGGGCAGCCGGCGGCGTGCACCGCATGCTGTGGACCAGTCGGCAATGGCCGCCACTGGAGCGAAGCAAGCGGAGGCCGAGCTGCGGGTCATCCAGGCCACTGATGGCATCGAGGAGTTGGGACGCCGCTTTCCCGCTCTGCTGTGTGCGCAGCGACAAAAGCATCCTCACCCACTGCAGCCCCGAGAAGTTCGAAGTTGGTCTGGACCCGGCTCTGGCCCTGGCTATTTGCGAGCAAAGCCGGCGGAAGGTGAGCCGCAAGGGCTGGGTGGCTAGTCGCACCGAGGCTGATGACTTCAGACTTGTCCAAGTTGAGATGCAGCCCAAGATTCGCTGACTGAGCTTGGATGTGAGCTAAGGCAGCGCCGACAGCCGCAGCATCACCAGCTACCACGCCATCATCGAGGTAGAAGAAAGCCATGTCCAGCGGCCCCTGCCGGAGTTCGAGCGCCAGGGAATGCAAAGCGCCGGCGAAAAGCAGTGGCCCCAAAGGGTCGCCTTGCTGGACCCCACCTGCGGAAAGCAGGTGTGCACTTCCAAAAGAGCAGGAAAGCGAGCAGCCGCAGCGTCCAGCACAGCCTGCCGAGACACCAAGTTGAAGGCATTCTTGAAGTCCAGTTTCACCAGCACTTTGCCTGGTTGCCCTTTGTTGCGGTCGTACCAAGCTCTAGCGGTGTGGACCGCCGCTTCGGCTCCGCCGGGAATCGCAGCCCCAAGCTGCACAGGAGCAAAGTGTTGCCGCGCATCATCGCGCACAGCTTCCATCAAACACTTTGCAGTCAAGCGCCGCAAGATTTCGCCAACAGCAATGGGCCGGACGCCGCCAGTGGGCTTGGGGAGGGCAACCAGGCTGGCACCAGCTAAACTAGGCGCAACGGCAGGGCAAGCTTGGCCTTGCGCCAACAGGCTCACCACCCCACAAAGTTGCTGCAGCAAAGCTTCGGTGGAGCCAGCCGCACACGCTTCCCGAAGATGCTGAACACGAAGGCCAGAAGGGCCGGCAGCAGTGTCGGACGGGAAGCTTCTCAAAGCCCGTGCAATCGCCTCAGGCACCAAGACCGCGGCCAGGGGTTGAGCTGCCACGTCAGGAGTGGTGGGCGGAGGTTGTGCTGGATGAAGGGCTTGAAGTGCCTGCGCCGTTTCAGCAGTCTGAGGACAAAGACCCTGTGAAAGCAGGGCGTTGCAAGCTTTCCGGTCGAACCCTTCCCGAGTCAGGGATGTGGCCAAGGTCCGCCGTTCCTCTGCAGTCAATGGTTTGTTGCGCCCGGAGCCGGGGAGTTGCCCACGCGAGTTCCACAGGCTGTGCCTTTCGCCCTGCTGCCACTGGTGGAGGCGGTCCAAGGTATAGGCAGCGCTGGCTTTGGCATGCTTGCGGCCGCCACGGGCTGGGACGCCGAGGACACAGCGAGGCAGCATCAGGAGTTTCTTCCAGTGGTGCACGACGGCGGCAAGGGCTCGTGCCAGGGTCTGGCTCCACAAGTGGCGGGCACTGCGCGGCACATGGCGGAGAGTTGGCGTGGCGCCTTGCTGAATTTCCCGGAAAGTGGGTAGCTGATGGCGGCCCGGAGTGAGGGGTGACAAGTCGGGTGGACCCCGTGTCGGACTGACACGCTGAGGCCACAAACCAGACAGTGAGTGCGGCCTTGGGCCTGGAGCCAGTCAAGGGGGACTTCACCTTGTATATAGGGAGCCAGCCAAGTGCGCATCGATGTGGTGGCGCATGCTGACATGGTTGGCCCACCCACGCGCCTGGCTGGAGTCTGCATGGGGGCAGCCAGCAACGGGGCAGAAGACACGAGACAGAGCTGGCTGACCCCCCATCTACTTCCATTGCGAGTGAATCAGGATCAGAGCCAGGGTTGGGTGGGACGCCTCCCCCACCCGGACGCCGGCAAAGCCGCATCGACGCTGCAGGCGCCGGTCCCAGGTGACCCGCTGCTTTGGGTGAAGGTGTCTGCTAGCCCTGCACGGAAAGCAGGGGTACGACGGGCGACGCCAGAGCCCAAAGCCAAGAAGAGCCGGTGCCGGAGAGGCCCAAGTCTGGTTGAGCGCGTGGGTGAGGCGCCGACACTCGTGGCGACCCAAGGTGGGAAGCCCAGCTGAAGGAGTTCCGCGACAACGACAGGATGTGGAATGACCAAAGTTCAGTGCCATGGGATTCAGGGCAGAAGCAAGGACAACGAAGCCGAGCCAGCCGGGAGAAGGAGCCATGGCCCGTCAGCAGGAGTGGGGGACAATGAAGCAAGGAGGACCAGCCAACTCCGACCCAATAATGCGGAGAGGGGCAGCCCCCCGCCGCCTGACGTGGAGGAGCCGGGCAAGAGAAGGCCAACCCCCCAAGCGACAAAGCCCCCCCCACCACTGGTGCACTCTATGCGGCAAAACAACTAACCAGAACCCATAGTAAATTACAGCATTTGTTGAACCGATTTTTGGCCTTGATGTGCCTTGATGACCCCTTTTTTAAAAAAGATCGAAGCTCGTGACGTGAGCGAAACCATGTAAATAACAGTGTGTTATCCACTTTCGGGGCCTAAAACTGTGGTTTTTACACGGGTTCTTGCCATCTGACAGCGCAAAATGCTGTAATTTACAGCACTTTGTGCGCTGTTTATGTTCAATTTTTAAGCAAGCGATGCTTTCACATGTTCTTCGCATTCTTCAACAAGAAACGACGTTACAGATTGAAACTAGAAGACAGTGTGGCCTGAAAGAAAGCTGGAGGAAGGAGACGAGAAGATAGCACACAAGAAAATATGATGATGAATGCTGCTGGTGAGGAGCTTTTACACAGACGCGTTTACACACAGAAGCGTTTATGCACAGAAGCTTCTACACAGAGAAGTCCTTGTACAGACTGGCTTTTACACATAGAAGTTTTTACAGAGAGAAGTCTTTACACAGAGGAGCTTTTACGCACAGAAACTTTTACACAGAGAAGTCTTTACACAGAGAGCTTTTACACACGGAAGCTTTTCCACAAAGAAGCTTTTACACAGAGAAGCCTTTACACAGAAGCTTTTACTCACAGAAGCTGTTACACACAGACGCTGTTACACAAAGAAGTCTTTACACAGAGAGCTTTAACACACAGGCGCGTTTACAGACAGAAACTTTTACACAAAGAAATCTTCACAGAGAGAGCTTTTATACACGGAAGCTTTCACACACAGAAGTTTTTACACAGAGAAGTCTTTACACAGCGAAGCTTTTACACACGGAAGCTTTTCCACAAAGAATCTTTTACACAGAGAAGCCTTTACACAGAGGAGCTTTTACACACAAGGGCGTTTACACACAGAAGGTGTTACACACAGACGCTGTTTCATTCACTTGTTCTTGGCATTCTTCAACAAGAAACGACGTTACAGATTGAAACTAGACGAAAGTGTGGCCCGAAAGAAAGCTAGAGGGAGGAGACGAGAAGATAGCACACAAGAAAATATGATGATAAATGATAAATGCTGCTGGTGAGCAACGCGTTTGCACAAAGAAGCTTTTACGCACCGAAGCTTTTACACACACAGGGGCTTTTACACAGAGAACTTTTTACACAGAGCGGCTCTTAGACACAGAAGCTTTTACACACAGAGGCTTTTACACAGAGATGTCTTTACACTAAGGAGATTTTGCACACAAACGCGTTTACACAGAGGAGCTTTTACACACAGAAGCTTTTACACAGAGAAGTGATTACACAAAGAGCTTTTACACACAGACGCGTTTGCACACAGAAGCGTTTACACAGAGAAGCCTTTACACAGAGGAGCTTTTTCACACAAGGGCGTTTACACACAGAAGCTGTTACACACAGACGCTGTTACACAAAGAAGTCTTTACAGAGAGAGCTTTAACACACAGGCGCGTTTACACACAGATACTTTCCCACAGAGAAATCTTTACACAGAGAGCTTTTACACACGGAAGCTTTCGCACACAGAAGTTTTTACACAGAGAAGCCTTTACACAGAGAAGTTTTTAAACAGGTACGTTTACACACAGAAGTTTTACACAGAGAAGCCTTTACACAGAGAAGCTTTTACACAGGTGCGTTTACACACAGAAGTTTTTGCACAGAGAAATCTTTACACAGAAGCTTTCACACGCAGAAGCTTTGACATACAAAAGCTTTTACACAGAGAAGTCTTTACACGGAGAAGTTGTTACACACAGAAGCTTTTACACACAGAAGCTTTTACACAAAGAAGTCTTTACACAGAGGCGCTTTTACACAAAGTGGAAAGGTGAAGTTGGCAGCAATTCTTTAGGAAAAAACCTTCGCAGGAGCTTTCGGGAACAAGCCTTCCCCACTTGCTCCAAGAAAAAACCGCAGTTCCATGATTTCATGAATATGTTCAAAAAAGCATAAGGAATATATTTCTGAAGCAGCAGGTCCTCAGTCAATAGCTTTCAAGCCCACCCTGCGATGACATCGCGGGTCAAGTAATCCGGCGGAGCCGACGATGAGCGTCAGCTCTAAAATAAAGTAGTTACATAGAATTCAGGTAGCGTAGGCTACCTTTTGTGAAAAGGATGACACGTGATTGCAATTCATGGAACTTTTGTCTTTGTTGGAATTATTCTTGTCATCGAATATCTGATTCCAGTTGAAGATTTGCGGTGAGAAATGTCCCTTTTGCAAACATAAAATGTCCTTGTTTGCTGTTAATCCTAAAGTTTACATATTGATTTTAAGCCGTACTTGTGTGCACAGGTAACTCTTGAATTATTTTCATCGTTTTGTTTATTCTGTCAGAAAACAGATTCCTTTATTGCGGGGAGCAGGGCAATACAACGAGTGCACTGAAGAAACTGACACAGTTTCAGGACAGTGGCTCCCTGGGCCATTTTTGGTGAGTTTTAAGCAAGCCGAGCTCAAGAGGCTCAGAGACTCTGCCGCAAACGAAGAACCACATTCGTCGATCTGTCCATCTCCGCCCGCAATATGAGAAACAACGCAGGGCAAGAATAACCACACAAGAAAAGGGTCTCACCAACAAGCCGCCGGCACGATACACCTGACTCCAACACATACACCATCCAAACCAACTGTTTCCCGCAGCCACTCAAGACAAGAAGCCCAACAGATCACACAAACTTTTGACAATTCCCCAGGATCATGCAGATGGGGCGTGAGAAGACTGAAACGTAGCGAAGAATCAGCGACTTCTTAGTACTAAAGTACGTGGAATTGAGGTAGCCTAGGCCCAGGCTACCTTTCATGATAAAGATATATAAAGAAGATGACAAATGATTGCAAATCATGCAGATAACATTTTTTCTTGGAATGATTTTTATATTTTTTTATCATCGAATTGTTTATGGCAGTTCTCTGTCCAAACTTACGGTGATTCCACCGGCTTCGCTTCCACGGAGCGGCCTGCAGCTGCCAAGCAGAGGCCACCGCCGGGGGTGCAAGTGCTCGACTGGGCAACAGAGGCAACAGAGGCAACATTCAGTTGGACCATGGACCCGACATCGCTGTCCTAAACAGACGGTGGACATCACTGGGCCCATGACATGACTGCAGCACCCTGACCTATGGAAAAAAAACATCTAAGGTTGTTGTTGGCGTTTTGAAACTCAATCCATGGGACACAAAAAGAAACGCTTAATGTTTTCAGGACTCTAATTTGTCAATGAATTTGCATTGCGAATGGTGGGTTCCATTGTGGTTCCCCATGCCAAGTAACATGCAAGAACCATGATTCAGCCATGGACTTATCAATTCTACGAGAATTACAAAAGCACATCTTCCTCCGTACCCCTTTATCCACGCCCCGCGTTGTGGATCATCCGGGTCCTGGGAGACCACGAGCGACCACAAATTTGTTGAGAAAAGAACCGCAAAGGCCGCCATGAAACGCGACCGTGAGGAGAGTTCGAAAGAACCATTGCCGTGAAGAGATTCAGTAATAAATGGTTTCTGCGCGGCAGCGTGCGATTGAGGTCAAACCATGGAGCACAACCGCACAGATCCAAAGTCATGAGTCACATTTGCCGACCAAAATCACAGACGGATTTTAATCCAAAATGAACATCAATGAACTTGTCAACTTGGACATCCCAGGCATCGCAGGGGAATACCCAGCCAGTTAGATTCGTGGGCGCTACCGTATCTCGGGCGCCCCGGCGGCTTGTGGTATTTCTCTGTGAGCTCGAACCTGTTCAGTGCAAGGTTATGCCAAGCACAAACCGACAAAGGTTTTCTGGAGATTCATCAGCATGTTTTGAAAACAATTACACCCGGGTCAAACTTGATATGTGGTTGTTATAAATCTTTGTGCTCGAAATGAAAATCATCGATAGGGCATTTCCAATGCCACATTAGATTACAGAAGGGTAGCAAACATCCCCACAGGCACCTTTTGCCGTTTTTGTGGGCACACACTCCACCAGTTTTTCGACATACCATTTCTATTTGCGACGACTTGTCTTTGTTCAAACCTGTTGTGAGGAAATGAAATAAGAAAAAATCATTTGTGGGGGTTGGCCATAACGAGCCAGAAATTGATGAATTAATTGGGTTGAAGCACAATTTTGGTGGCCCCCAACAGTTTCTTCAAGCAAAAACTCACTACAGCATCTACTTGAAACTACAAAAGACTGTACTCCCCTCTCCTCCAAAAAATGGAACAATCTGTTGCTACGGCAGGATTGATACCTTTGATATGCCTTCCGTGCCGATTCTATACCCGGTGCTGGCAAAAGTTTTTTGTTTTTTTTTAAGAACAAAAATATACAAATAAGTGTCCCAAGGTGGACCCCATTTAGGAATGATTTAATACTAGAAAACAGCAAAAAACATGTGGCCCCCTGGCACACAATTTTTTGATCCAGACGCTCTTGGGGATCCCAACTGTTTCGCTTCCAACTCCCCCAAACTGTGTTGAGGCTCCGTTGGACGCGCAAAATCATGAAACATCCAACTGGTCATTTAAATTAGCTAAGGAAATCCTGATTTTTGTATCCAGCCGTTTGATAATTTGTGATTTCACACATCTTAAAATAGAAACCCCTACCCCCTCCCCCTGGTAATCAAACATGGCAACTGAAAATTCTTCAAAAATGTGATTTGAATTTGAATGGGAAAAAACATGGAACTAGATATGGAATCTCCGAGCAAACACTGCTTGATTACCAGAGCTACCAGAGCTACCAGAGCTACCAGAGGGTACGAATGAGCAAGATAACCTTATGATGTTAATGTTCTGAGAATCAAATCCATAATTTGGCTCACTTACCCCTTGTAACCTTGGGATTGCAATGGCGTGTCCAGCCAACCACTGCAACCACCAAGGCATGCTGCAGCGGCTCCCACTGCGCCGCCGGTGCCGGCGCCTTCGAGACCACGAAACGGGTTCAACTTGCATTCAAGCTGACATATTGTCAGACATTCCATCTGGCGTTCTAGCTGACATATTTTCTGACATTCCATCTGGCATTCTATCTGACATATTTTCTGACATTCTATCTGGCATTCCTTTTGACATTTTTGGCATTCTTTCTGGCACCTATTCCTAGCTGGTATGTGCGTGCCAAGCCTGATCCGGAGCTCGCCATAGGGTTCGGGCCCGTGCGTGCCCACATTGAGCTGGAGTTTTCAGGATAAGTTTCTGGAGCGAGAGTGCTCCACTTGAGCTGGTGCTGTGACATCCCGGCCACCCACAGTGACGACAAGCTAACAGAAGGAGGGAGGCGAGGTGTCAGGTGCGAGGTACGAGGTGTCAGAGAGGAGGTGGAGGGAACGGAGGAGGGAGCAGAGGAGGAGGAGGAGTGAAGGAGTGAAGGAGTGAAGGAGTTGCACCTTTGATCAGACCGAGAGACTCTCACCTGGCAAGTAAGGGAAAAACTACACATTTTCATGTTTAAATCAATAAACCAATGTTTAATGTTTCAATCTCCATTAAATCACAATTTTTGAGGCATCTGTTCCCATGAAATCCCACCATTTAAGGATTTTTTCTTGCACTTCAATGCATGCTTTCCTTTGCTTCAAGGACCAACCAAAATTCTGAGGACGTGTCAAAGAAAAATGTTAACCGAATCCCTAGACTGCTGTCAGTTCCTTTTAAGACTGGTGCAACGATACGGGTGGCACTGGTGTAGCGTCAACAGGTTTTGTGATTCAAAATTGTGACAACCAGTGTGAAACCCATTTGTGACATCCCAAGTGTTCAGGTTATATACCCAAAGTCGAGCGGACCCCAGGTATAACAAAAGTGAACACAAAAAACCGGGGAGTGAAATGGCCCACACGAAATCGAAACACGACCAGCCGGAGCAAACTCCCCATCACAAATCGGGATTCGGTGCCTTCTTTTTTAACACTGGCGGACACGGAAGGTAGATGGCCATCGCGTGGCTTGTTGGAAAGTCTGAACTCCCAACTGATTAGCCAGATCCTGCCAATTGATACGCCACTGCAACCTTGAGTCCAGTGGGACAGAGGTGTCCTTGAATCTGCTGAGTGCATCTGCATTTTCGTTCAAGTGGCCAGGGATGTGCGTAATACGAGAGAAAATATGAAATCTTCTCATGAACACAAAGTAGTGAGTCAAGATCTGGGCCATGCCAACAGTCATAGTGATACCTTTTGCAGTTGTGGCATCTGCAGCACTGTTATCTGTACCCTGATGACAAGTGATGGGGCCACGTGAGTGTGGCAAGGCCCAATGAATGCAAGCCGTCAATGCAAACTGAGCCAAGAGTTCCCAAACTGCAATATGCTTCTGCATATCAGATCCCACCCAACTCCAGTGTTCACGGGCTTCAGCCAATGAAATTCTGAATTGAAACCAGACTGTACGTCCATCGGCCAAAGTGGCAAGACCCCCAAGGCCTGCCATGTCCGAAGAGGCCATCGCATCAGCTGTTGCAGTGACTGGCAACACTGGTGGGGATCTCATAGACATGATAACCCGTCTGGTAGGTGATGATGGGTCCGGCACTCCCAACCAGAGTCTGCGTGATTGCACATGAACCGCCGCCAAATCCGTCTTGGTAGCCACAAACGTGTTGGCCACATGGTGCCTGGGTTCAGGCTATGATGAAGAGATGTCAATGACGATGTAAGCAAAAGGTCATCTGACACCATATCAAGCAGGGAAGCAAACGAAACTTGGTCTATGCCCACCATTGTTGTAGGGATGGTGCGCAACGCTTTGTACAGTGGGATCTGCAGAGGCCTCAAGTGGTGCCATGCGGCAGTGAGCCACAATAGCCTTCCAACCACCGACTGCAGGTCTTTGACGTCAACATGTGTAGACTTCAAGATATTGTGAATCTGCGTGCAAATCTTGGACAGTTTCTCAGCTGGGATTTGAACTGTCCATGTACGCACACAAATCGTCCAGCCGATCCATGCGAGCTGTTGAGCCAAAGCTGCTTTGTGCCATGAGAATGGTGCCCCAAGAATCATGTACAGGATCACCAGAGCAGAAGACCACAAAGTGGCTGATTGTCGGTGCAGCCATGCCAGAAGATCATCCACATACTGCCACAATGTGTGATGATGGTCAAGGAGACAATGACCCACACGCACCATCAAACCAGCAACACGACTCCAGTAAAAACCGCTAGCCCTGGCTCCAAAGTTCAATGTCAAGCATCTGTATAACTGATCCCCCACATGAAAGCACAACAGGCCCTGGTCAACCGGATGGATCAGAATGCGCCTGTGGGCTTTGGAAACATCACGAGTCAGTTGGATCAGTTGATCTTGTGGCATTTCGGTTGGCGTGCAACGAATAATAACATCGTTGATACGAGGAAGCAGCATATGGTTAGGCAACACAGTATTGGCTGTGACGTTTGAGATGCTGCTATCCACCACAAGCCGGGGAGCCCTGCCTTCTGTAATCACCACACCAAGTTTACCCACCGCAGTGCGTTTGAACTTGGACTTGAGCTCTTCAATGCCCCCTGGAACATGAGCCACAAATCCAGACTGAACCTCATCTTGAACCAGATCCTGGACCAACGAGTGATTGTCACGGGCACTCTTCCAAGAGGACGTGCAATCCTGCAAAGGAACTGGCTCTGAAGTGCAATCAGTGTTGAGCGGCCACGCTGGAGATGGCTGCAACTGTTCATTCACGCCCAAGGTGACACCCACCTGCAACGTATCGAGAAACTGCACATCAGGAGCGCGCATCGCCAGAGCTAGATGCTTCAATAACTTCAAGCGAAGCGGCTGGCCAGGAGTGACGGCCAACACATCATCAGCGTGGTCTTGTAAACCCAACCACTTGACCATATCAGCAATGTACGGTGACAGTTCAGTTTTTATAAGTGGTGGATCACGAGACCTCTTCTGTAAGTGCGCAAAGATCTTCAAACAGTCTTTCGAGTTGCAAAGTCTTTGAAACCAGGCTGCACGCAACTGATCAAAATTGGAGCTCTGTGTAGCGCCCACATGCAATGTAGTGCTACGTAGGCCACCACCATCCCCAATTCGAGATGTCAATGTTGGCCCAACAGGGATCATGCTACGCCATTGAGGCAAGGTCAAAAGTCTGCCCTTGCAAGATGTAAACTGACTCACCAATGTAGCCAATGCGGCTGCCAGGGATGGTGGGTACTCAGCCGTGAGTCTGGGTCTGGACAAAAAGCACCGTCTGGAAGCCTTTGGCCTACAATGCTCATATGGGCCTTGGGGCCATGAGTACAGGATCTTGCCAGCATTGAAATCTCAGAGCGATTTGACACGAAGCACCACACTTTCGCCCGATCCACATCAAATTGACAAGCATGTGCATGCGCTGCATAGGGAGCTTCTGAGTGAACCCATGCTACCATGTGGTCATCAAGCCACGTCATGCTAGACCCAGGATTCTCCAAGATGATGAGGCCACCACCACGGTTGATGGCTGACAAGATGAAGCGTGAACGGCCATGGATCAGTGAAGATTCTTGGACCGAGAGCTGTCGAGCCACGGAATTCGAAGGAACACCATCCAAAAACTCTGGTGTCCTAACTGGTCGCGGACCAGGACGCGTGAGAGTGGCTCTGGAGTGTTTGCAACAGAACGGTGCTGCCACTCCTGCGCCGATGAGTCCAGATTCCGCCAGCATCATCGCTTCAAAAAACTTGTCATCATCCAGCAAGTCATGGCCATGAATGATGTCTATGGGCTCGAACATGTCCACCAGGTGTTTCTTGCCAGATGTGCTAACTGGTGCCTTCGCACCTGAGAAAAGATCGAGAAAAAACCGAGGCTTACAGGAAACACCCAAAACGTGGGCATATCTGCAAGAATTGCCGCTCTTGCATTTTCCAGTATGATATCTGATGCAGATGCCACGACCATCAGGTAACTTGCGTGCCCATGAATCCAGGTACTTCTTGGTGTCAGAATTTGCTGCAGGCTGATTTGCACCCTTCTTTGGCTCAGGTTTGGTCTTCGCCTTGGCCTTGGGGACAGCAGGTGAAGGCAATCGTCTTCGTCGTCGATCATCATTCTGCAAAGACTCAAGTGAAAACGCAGCAATCTGTTTCTCGTGCCAAAGGGTCTCAGGATACACAACTGAACATGGTATTCATGCCAGTAAGTGAAATGACAAATGCAGTCAACTCTTCTCGATTTGTGCGTGTCATTCTGATACGTGTATTGGCATCTGAGTGGGCTCCACAATTTTCCACACTCCTCC
>Ga0126342_10016912_pt1 | contig 12664 bp, 8 predicted proteins | sample Cyp1metagenome_FD_92528 | JGI IMG/M metagenome (GOLD analysis project Ga0126342, IMG submission 92528) | Coral microbial communities from Lord Howe Island, Old Settlement Bay, Australia - Cyphastrea 1 metagenome | ecosystem: Host-associated > Invertebrates > Cnidaria > Coral ...
TACAACTCCACTACACTACAACTACAACTACACCTACAACTACAACTGCACTACACCACACTACATCCAGCAGTTGTGGTGAGGTGACCACTGCAACCATTGCAACCACTCCAGACAACACAACTCCAACCACCTTTCGGTCCATCGGTGGATTCGCTCTGCCATCCGTTAGTCACAACAACCAACCCTTCCTATAGGTTTCCTATTTTTGAAACTTCCGCCACCGCCTCACGTGCGGTACTACTGGTAGTTATTGGCTGATATATATATATATTATATATATATATCTATATAAACATAACGTTTGGGGGGGCACCAAATCCCATTCATATCCCAATAATATCCCATTTGTAGTCCCATTCATATCCCATTCATATCCCATTTAGTCCCATTGAAACGTTTGTGGGGCACCGCTCCTGCTTTGATCCACTGGAGAACTCGACCGCAGGCCATCAGTGCGGCCTCGAAGGGGGACACCAGTGATATTTCTATGGTCTATTTGCCAGAAAAATATAGCATCAGTTCTATATAAATGTCTAGAAATGTCCAGCTTGAAGATTTTTCACTTCACTTTTGTTGGAAAATCAACGCTGTTTTTATCAGAATGAACTATATAGTTTAACAATAGAAAGATAGTTTACCTTGAAAAAACACTGGAAAATTAAGAGTATAGCCAAATAATTAGATAAAATACAGTCCTTTTGTTCACCAGCTATAGTTGCATTGATGGTTTGTTTTCAGTCATTTCAGTATATCATCCACCAAATCTGGTCAGTTGTTGACACGAAAACCGTTGAACATGACCCGAAAACCGTTCAGTTACCCTCTGGTAAACTCACATAACTATGGAAAATCACCATTTCAAATGGGTAAATCCACTATAAATGGCAATTTTCAATAGCTATGTTAGTTTACCAGAGGGTAACGTACATAAAGATCTATGGTAAATCCACCATAATTCATGGACAATTCCTTGACGGGACACAAGGAATGAATTGATGTTCTGTTGGAAGTCCGCTGTGACAGCCCTTATTACTTGGGGGGACCCCCCAACGATAGCTAAGTTGGTGGAAATGTGAATTCTATGATTAATGGATACGGCCCAAATGGCAGATATAAATCGAAGTACTGTAGTTCATGGGTGGTGAAGCCCATGCTAATTACACCAAGTCATTCACTGGTAAATCACTCACCAAGTCATTCAACTGTTGCTATCCTCGTGGCTGTTTAAGATTCCATCCACCAAGGGCAACTGTTAGATTTTCTATGGCCGGCTTCCCCTGATCTCTCAGCTGTTGTTTGGTGGGTTCATACTGCACTACGAAACAACACCAGCTTTTTTGCGCTGCCAGGATTGGTAAATCATGTATCGCATCCGCCAGGGGAAAATCAGGCAAATGCGATAGCAGTTTCCTAAGCTATCTCGACTTGTGCCTAGGTGCCAAACGCACGGTCAAACGGGTCAAACGGGTCAAACGGACATCATTTCCGTCCAGGTACACTCAATCAGTGTCTTACAATGGTAGAGCCGGGTGTATCAAAGTAGCATCTCCTCTTGGGTCGCTTCTACCATGTTCTACCAATGCTCAAGATTTCAAAGTTCCCATTTCCCATCTCGAAGGATCGTGTGTTTGAGATGACTGAGATACACCCCCAACCCATTCGTTCAGAAACGTGCAGACTGCGCGCTACGCATCATTCGTTCAGAGTGCTTTTGATCAGTTCATACCTGGGCAGATCCCTGAGATTTCAACCCGAATCCCCCAGGGGCCCCAGGGGCCCCAGGATGTAAATTTGATGTGGCCAACCCAATGCCATAAACCTATCATTTGGGAAGTTTATATCACCCAAGATGATTGGAAACTCTCCAGAAACGTCATTTTCGAAGTTCCCCCAAAATGAGCATGAAGCCACCACCCATTTATGGTGATTTTGGGATGGCTGATGATTGGGTTTACCATGAATCACCATAGAAAAATAAATAAGCCATCCCAATTAGTGGCACGGCTTTGATTCGTGAAATTGTCTGAGTTGACTTCACGGAAAACCATGTAGTGATGAGAAAAACCATCCGCAAGCCTCTGCGGAGGTTGTGGTGCTGCCCTTCAAATTCTGATTGATACCGAGGCTCTTTTTATAAGTCACAACTCAAATTCATCATCTGCTGTTGGTTGGTTACAAACAGTGTCATAACTTGTAATTTGGACCTATTCGCAAGATTGTTCCCGAAATCAGGACATTACGAGCAACTAAAAGACATGTCTAAAACACGTGCAGAACTATAATCCTACTTACTGAATTCCCATCACGTTAATAATATCAAGTTATCCAACACTGGTACCCTATGGTACCCTGCTGTTCACACAACATCAAAAATGTCTGGCAAATGAAAGTTCACCCACTTTTCGCCATTCCGCTTGTCCCATGGGTGTACACCCCCAAACCCAAGAAACTATCATGATCTACGAAAACTCCGATCAAAATAGATATGGACAATTGAAATGTGTTTCCCAATCATGAATAAGACCAGATGATTCTCCATATCAGTGAGATGGTAAGTTCTTTTTGTTCTGACTGACAACACATTGGCAGTGCTTGCTTGATTTTGGAACAAAGTAACATAACACCAAATTCACAAGGTATCGGAGGGTGATCCCTTAATTGGTTAGTAGTTGGGGTTATAACCACCATGAAAAGTATAAGTTAGAACAACCCCAATATCGTCCAAGTACCGTATTGCCACCACTTGTCCATGCTTATAAAATCTATGTTTACCCATCCCAAATGCCCCCAGTTAATCTCATGGGGTCCTTCAACCATAGATCCTAGGGATCCTAGATCCAGGGCCTAGACGGCCTAGGATTTCCCCCAGAATTTCAGAGACACAGATCCAGCTAAATCCCAATTTGCGCTGGCTAGTCCCTACAGGATGGTGCCCCCCAGTTATAAGTTGGTTTATAAACCCCATGAATACTATAGGTATATCTGCCATAAACCATAGGTTTAATGGGAGTTATGTTCACCAACTTATCTAACGGGGCACCACGTTGTATGATCAAACCCCATTTTGGGAAATCCAAACATCGATTTGGCTGGTAGTTCCATCACTGCCCTGAAAATTTCAGATATTCCGCATGGATTTTTTACACGGTTGCCCTCCAATTAACACGACCCTGCCAAATAGAGGCGTGGAAGATGAGTTTCCACAAAATTTAAGCCACACTTTTCCAGGGTAATTTTGGGGAGGGTAAATCCCACTTAATCTCAGTTAAATCCCAATCAAATCCCACCAAATCTCAGCTAAATCCCATCAAATCCCATCAAACATCACCAAATCCCGCTAAATCTCATTGTAAATCCCATGAAATCCCAATCAAATCCCATCAAATTCTCAAAAAAAAAAACCACGTCCCGTCCCTCAGCATTTCTCGCTAGTGGCGTGGAAAAGACCACAGCATGCTGCGGCAAGGCTCGCGCCATGGTGGCACAGAAGCCTCACAGCGAGCTGAGTTAGTTTATGAACCCCCTGAATACTATAGATTATTACGATACCGGTACAAGTTCAGGGGGTTTGACCCTCTACAGGAGGGTCGACCCTCCTCATTTCCTAAGGGAAACTCAGACAGGTATTTATGACGTGTAGTTGGTTTATTGGAGTATAATAACCATGAATTCAGTCTTATAAACAGTGATTGGAGCTATAAACCAACTTGGATAATGAGATTCAATTCTAATTTTAAGTTAATAGTGATTTAATGAAGATTCAATGGTGATTTTAATGGCGATATCATTGGGATATGATTGCTATCTATATATATATATATAATATGATATATACATATGAAGAAACATGATCTGGTTTCATGGGGATTTCATCCAAACGTGGACCGAAGCCGGGTCGCCAATTTGAGAAAAAAAAATGGGGGTCGTGGTTCATCATTGAACGCAAAAGGATGTATGTACCCTCTGGTAATTTCTTACAGTTTGCGACATTTTTTCAATGGCCATTGAGTCATAGTTGATTTACCCATTAAACCTGGTGGTTGTCCATATAAATCATTATAAATCCCCATTTTCCAATGGTTTTCCCATGGTTTTCCCATTAGAAAAAACCAGAGGTCCCTAAGGGGCCACCGATCCAAGGGGCCATTGAGGAAGACCCTCCAGCCACCTTGTTGCATCGTTGTCCTCGGAAATTTCGACACAAAGGGAAGCGCCCTTGTACTCCTGATTAATTAGCATGTATGCATACCTGTATCTTTTATGATATATATAATATATATAATATATATAATATATATAATATATATAGTATATATATATACCTATGTCCCAAAAGAATTCAAACATATTTCAAAGTATATAATTATGCCCATAGATTTATATAATATCAGTATAGGTATTGTTTGGCCAATCTTTTTGACACCCTGCTTGCTTTTCAGGATCGGTCTTATGCACACTGCCGCATGAGATTTTCATGGGGACACAACAAATCTCCCTCAACTGGGCCAGGACATCGGCCTTGGCTTTACTGGACTTCTTCATGTTTCCCAGTTGCATCATGTTGCATCCCAGATCCCACGGATTACTTTGTCTTGTCATACTCTTCCCAGTCAATTCACCATTCTAGCTGCTGTATTTTTCTTGTGTTTGGAGAAACTAATCCCGTGGGTTCGGTCAAGTTTCCATTCTTGTGAGCCATCTCAACATCTTTGTTGGCTGTCTCATGTTTTTTTTTGCCAATGTCATATCCATTAATTATTCATTCCCTATGGGTAAGAGGTAATTTTTTTTCCATATTTTTTGGATCATTATCTCAACATATCCATTGATATTTTTCCCAATTCATTGGCCAAATCCCAATTCCACTGATGGCTAATTGAAGCCGCTGAAGCATGCTGAAGCCACTACTTTTTAACCGCCCAAAGTGGGCCAGTGAAATCCCCAAGTTCATCATGTTGGTTATATATAATTAATTCATATGATATGTCGTAGTATATATATTTTTGGATATAATATGTATATATATATTCATATATATATATATTATATATATACTACGACAATCTACGACATCATATTTGTATGGACGGAATGGTTTTTCGTTCACTACACCCTACTATGGTTGGTTTTAACCCTCCCCATTCCGGTTGGTTATAAAAACCCCGATGGTTTGTTGGCCAACTTTTCGTGAAAATTGAGAACATCCTTTTCGTATCTCATTCATAGCCATTAACTTTTATTGTCGGTTGAATTTCTGATGCTAAATCATGCTAAATCCACATTTTCTTCATCAAAATCACATGGGGTTCTCTGGAAAATAGTGCAAAATAGTGCATCCCATTCCATCTGTTGCTTCAACAGCATCCCAATTTTTCAACCCACTTGGGAGATGAAATCCACCAATTTTTGGGCCTCATGGCCTCATGGGCCCCATATCCTCGATCTTCATTGGACAAGTCCCTCTGGTTGATGCTATTGAAAATGGCCCAGTCGAAATCCTGGATTTTCCCATTAAACATGGTGGATCTTTCCATAGTTTTTTGTAAACGTTTACCAGAGGGTACCTATCTTTGATTGCTGAAGCCCCATATATTCGTTCTTCGTATTGTATCCCTTGAGTTGCATAGATTTCCTAAAAAAAACAACCGAAACTGGTGAAAAAACATCAGACTCCATGGTCAATCCAATATTGTTGGTTATCTCCCCCATTATACCCGTTCCATCCGTCATTATATTCATGGATTACATCTGTTGATGGTTGAATCATGTTACATGTCAAATCTCCATTTTTTATGGTTGAATCCCAATATAAAATCAATCTTTAATCCATTATAATATATTATAATATCCCATGTACATTTAATATACATCCCATCTTTAGAAACGATAACCCCGTTGAACTCATGGATTCCCGTGAGGGATTCCCATGAATCTCACCATGGCACACGAGGCAATCGGTGAGGCCACCATAAACACCACAGGCAGAGGTAGTCCAGCGACTCAGCAGCTTTCGTCCCAGGCGTCACGTGGCGGATCGAATTGATGCGAATTCGAAATGGTGAATGATAATTCGCATCAATTCGAATAATAATTGAATAATTCGAATAATTCAATGCATCATTCATTCGAATGATAATTGATAATGAATATTTATGAATGATAATTTGAATGGTGAACTGATGTGAATTGAGTGTGGTGAATTGATAATTGATGCCCTAAATGAACGCAATTGGCTGTGCAGTGGCAGGGGATGAAATATGATGAAATGGTGAACTGATGCGAATTTGATGTTTTTTTTTAAATCTCACCGGAATCGCATTGTCCGAGAAATCTCCGAACATCGTCGTAGTATTTCTGTCTCCGTGTTTCGAAATGTGCAGAAAAGATCAACATAGATCAACGATCAAACGGGATTTTTTCTCCAGATTTTTCTTGGTGAAATCACCTATTTTTGATGCTGAAATGGGCCATCTACTCCAACCGCCCAAGTGACGTCTTGATCACGTCAATGGGGTAAGTGGATGCCCAAGCAGCAGCACCTCGCCATTTTTGGAGTCACAAGTGTTGTGATTTTGGGAATTGACCCACAAACATGGGGATTTACCATAATTAATTACCTAGGACCTACAGTAGATAGAACATGATAGAACTGGAGCTAGTATGACTAGATTATTTCAGAGATAATCACATATCTTAATTTAATAGATCTTTAACTTCCCGAGTTTGTCTTGGATATTTTAAATGTTCAACTTTTGTTTGGCATTGTTGAGCCAAGAAGTTTGAAGCGATCCAACATGCGGAGTTCGCCAACAAACATGTTCATGGGTACGTGCAGCCACTAAGATAGTGTTTTCATGTGTTTTAACAGTCCACCACTGCTTAGTCTCCACATATAATTAAACCTGTGGATATTCTCTATATTATAAGATCATACAACTATATATATACAACTGGATATACATTCTCTATATATATATATATACACATAAGATTATAGAACTGGTTTTATGTCTATCATTCTACATGGTCATTTCCCAATATTTCCGCCATGGGATCCGCCAGGATGCACCTGAGATTCCGCCAGCCAAGAAGGTGGAGAATTCGCTTTTGCCAAAGGTCCGAGTGATGCTTTCGTAGAGCAGAAAATAGAGCCTATTAAGGTGGACCAACATGGACCAACATGGAGCAACATGGACCATGGTGGCCTTGGGATGTCTTTTCTGTGTATATATATATATGTAATATATGTGATATGTACACACTTGGAGGTTTCCTAAATTGAGGGTTCCCCAAAATCATGGCTTTCAATACTTCAATGGTCTAATGTTGATGATTTGGGGTACCCTTTTAGGACACCTCCATATTGTCAACCTCAAAAATGGGTGGCCGGCCCAAACTGAAACTGGGCCATGCAATCCTTGTGAATAGACCAACCTACAACTATCAACAAAAATCAAAAAATATGTTCGTTGCAACTAAACGGCATGTACCTAATGGCATTCACCTAAGGTTTTCATCCCAAAGATTAAAAAAAGGGTGCCGGTTACCCCATGTGGAAGCTGCTGACTGCTGACAAAAATTCCCTGATGGAGCACCCAAGGGTCCATGGGGCTATCGTTGGACATCTCAACTTGTCAACTTGTCAAACTTTCAAGGATCATCTGTCGACGGTTGATCACTTTCACCAAGCAACCCTTGGCTCGGTGTATCTCGAATGATCGTGATCCTTAGGCATAGGCACTGATAGCTGTGAAGCTGGCAAAACCCAAAGAAATCCATATCATTTCCATCTGGTTGCGACATCTATCCTATACCATCCTATTTCTCTACCCGCCAGCAATCCAATTGGAATCACCTCAGACGGAGTCATGTCACTCCTATGGCCGATCGAATACCCCAGGCGTTGGTCAAGCGAGTTCAACAAGCCAACCACAAACATCACCATGGAACTGCTGGAACAGCCCTGTTGATGGCATCCAAATCCGGAAAATCATCTTCCGAGTTCATATATCTTTCTTTTTTCTTTTTTCATGCACAGCACATATCCTGGAGACCAAGTCTTGTTTGGGATTCCATATTTAATATGTTTGTGAAAAATAGGATATAGGATGATATAGGCAGTTTATGGCCACGGCCATCAGACGGGGAATTATCATGAAAAGTCAATTTCTTCAAGTGTAAAATGCTAAAAATCATTCTTACGAAAAAACAATCCCATGGTTATAAACCCATTCTGAGGGGAACCCAATGTTTGGCCATTTCAGATTGTATATGGATGATCATTTAGATGAAACATATACATCCCATTTATAATTTATAATATTTTATAATCCCATTCATATAATTTATATTATTTGATGAAACATCCCAACAACCATTTATAAGGGCCATCTTTGTTTTCTGCCGATGACATCGGACCAAGCTTCTCAATGCCTCGCCAGGGGCCGCGGGTGCCAAAGAAGCCATGCTCTCGGACCAGGCGTCGGGCAATTTGCCTCGGAGCGTCAGCAGTTTCTTCGCGAAGTTGGTGAAGATTTCATACCTAGGCTTTATAATTTATAGATTTTTATAGAGGATATCATGGATATCTCTATAGTTGGGCTTATAAACCAACTGAAATAAGGGAATCATTTTGTTGAGAACCCTTTTTGGTGGCTTCTGTGAAGGTTCGTTGCTGTTTGGGGCTTGGACTTCGAACGTGTTCACCATGACTTTGTGCAGTTTTCCAAGGCGGACAGACCAGAAGAGGTATCAAGCCAATATCTGCCATGATCATCATTGACTCAACGTGAACGTTACCCTCTGGTAATTTAACATAGCTATTGAAAATCACCATTTATAGTGGATTTTCCCATTAAAAATGGCGATTTTCCATAGTTATGTTAGTTTACCAGAGGGTAACTGATTTATTCATGATCAGAAGTACCTGGCACATCCTGGCAAACGAGAAAGTCACGCCTAAGTCATGCCTACAATGCTTTTCCGCAAGCCACCTGTAAGTACCATTATCATTACCATGACCATTATTTATGACCAGAAGTTTCCATGATTCGTGAACGTAAGTCTGCTTAGTACCATGACCGCCTATTCACAATCCCATGTAAGCTGAGTGGATAGATCTCACCATAAGTGTAGGGGCCCCATATCCCAACATATCCCAACATATCCCAACATATCCCAACATATCCCAACATATCCCAACATATCCCAATAAACATGGGGGTTTTATAACCCTGGTTACAGCCACAAACCTCAAAACTGCACCCCCAAAACAGCTCCAACATCTCCACTGTGAGTTCAAGCGTGATTTTAAAACTCCTCTTGACTATATAGCATCTTTCGCAATTGGACATTTATTGTCATCAACAATCATTTCTTCAGTATCATAATATCACCATTTCTATCTACATAACCATTGATGCGAATCAATGGATCCATTCGCCACTTTCCCCATCCAAAAAAAACAATGGGACTTTTCTATGGCTTTTCTCACCGACCTTCATCCCTAAAACATCCCTAAAACCACCAACTTTTCGACCAGGTGCCATTCCTCCATCAGCGTGCCCTTATTTTTCAAGTTCGTTTGTGCCAGGCATTTCACCAGCTCCGTGGGTGTGTTGATGAACGAACTCCCCGAGCCGGCCACGCAGCCGGCCAGAAAGACGCTCCTTGAAGCATTGAACATTGAACATCTTTGCAACGTGGATTTTTGGGATTTCCAACTCAAACAAACATATATATATATATTATATAGATACACAATGATACACATACATACGTACTATATAATATATTCGTATATATTTGCATCCAACAATGTAACAAATTCTGGGGGGCTCAAGACTGATCATATTTAGTAACCATCCCAAGACCGGGACATTGAGCCGTAGCCGGTGTCGTCACCTCCCCGTTGAAGCTCTGCCTTTTGGATCTCCCAAAATTGCGATGTGCCCCATGAGACCCACGATTTTTGGCAGTAGCATCGAGATTTTAGACAGCCCCAAAAAAACAATTTTTGTTTTTCAGCTGCTTAGTCCACAATATGGAATTAATATACATGTATCATACCCATAGGATCCATGTATGCCATATATGGTAACATGGATCCCATCACTATACCCCCTTTATGTTAGCATTAATATACCAGCACCATGGATCCGTCATGGGATATGTCCTCTCAATTCCAAGCTGTGTTGATCATCCTGAATCACCATTTTTAATGGGAAAATCCACTATAAATGGTCATTTTCAATAGCTACGTTAAATTACCAGAGGGTAACATCAGCCCCATCTGAGTGCCGCACCGCAAATCCGGGTCCTCATTGGGATCCTTTGCAGGGTCTCTGAGATATCTGATGGTCGCTTCGTAGGTCAAGAATAGCATGGCATTCCTGCTGCTGAAGCAGGCTGGGATTGGCCAATCCTGATGATCTTTGAATAAATATAAGATACTTAAATAGATACAATAAATATGTATGTAATGTATCTTATCATATGTGTAATGTAATAATGTAAATCAATCCCAAAGTTGATGTAAGCACGACATGGAGGTCTTCCTTAAAAAGAACTAGAACCATCATATTGAATCATATGTGATCAAGGTGACACATCAATGTTTTTCAACAAAACATGACTAACATGACTTTGGAAGAGGACCAAAACATGTTTAGAAATGCTTCAGTCGCATGAACTCTGGGAGTGTGTGTCCCTCTGCGACCAGCGAAAGATGGCGGTCCCGGAAAATCATCAATCGCCAAGCATCATAGCACCAACTGTGAAGGTTGGTGAAGCATATCCCTTCCAAAGGCCTCTAACACCTCCAAGGATCCGTGCCGGTGCTGCAACTGTGCTGCAACTGTCCCAACTCTTAAACTTCGAAACAACCACTATAAAATTGGCGTGGCAGTTTATACAACCCAAAAATTGTGGTTGCCAAGTCCCAGGATTGATGAACACATTCTGCTGTTTCCACGTCAATGAACACAGTCTTTCCTTCCTTTGTTGAATTATTACTTCGCCATGATTGCTAGTTGAACCCATTATTACTTCGCCATCATTGCTTGAACCCCCCATCATTTTCTGTCAAACATCATCAATCTCGTCAATATTGCTGGCTCATCAACCATATTGACTGCACAAAGGTTGACCGTCTTGATGACATGTTGATTGTTCTTTGGTTGAATGGCAATGTCCATTGGTCAAACATACCCTCTGGTAAACTAACATAGCTATTGAAAATGACCGTTTATAGTGGATTTTCCCATTAAAAATGGTGATTTTCCATAGTTATGTTAAATTACCAGAGGGTAATTTTTGGTTTGTAACATGGTCATCTCGTTGGCAACACCAAAACCGGGGGATTCCTTCAGCTGCAGGGGGTCTCTTATCCAACCGCGATGTTCATCTATCTGGGTATATTATAATAATTCACTAACCTGAATTAAGGTCCATAAAAGGGGATGATTTCCCTTATGAACTATGATTTCCAGGGCTCGGGAGAACAGTGAGGTCGTGATGAAATTTACCCAGATCTATCATGGATGATTGAAAACATCTGGGTGTGTCCGAAAATGCGGGGATACCCAAACAATTGCAAGTTCAATACCTTCTAGTTGGCAAGCAACAACTTTATCATGATGTTTCTCCGGTATCAAACATTTTTTCACAAACCATCTACAGTATCTAACTCAATATGTCATATCTCGATCTATCTAACTCAATATATCATCTACAGTATCTATATGCATCTAACACATATCCACAAATCCCAGTCATTACACTCATAGACGAGGTTTTGCCTAGCCTTTTATCACCATGGTTGATGGTTGATGCTTGATCTACCCCATGTTGGCTGCCTACATGTGGTAAGCACAATCATCAACCATCCCGAAGATGTTGAAAACACCACTGAATTGGGATGGTGAACATTATTGTTGAATCAAGATTCATTGGTTAATTTCACAAGATGTTTTTCAATATTTGAAATCATCAATCATATTTGAAATCACCAGTATTTGTCATATTTCACAATGAATCACACATAGTTATTACCATATTCATAATTTGGAATCACAAATAGTTATTACCATATCCATTCTGAATGTTAATGAATCACCAAAATCAATATTTGAAATATTTGAAATCACCAATCATATTTGAAATCACCAATATTTGTAATATTTCACAATGAATCACATGTTAATGAATCAATTTCTCCAGTTTTGGGTTCCCGCCCAACGCCTTCATGTCGCAGCATGGACTTGGCGCAGTCCATGATGCCCCCGTAGCTGTCACGGCCCAGGACTGCCGTGGTGCTCTGCAGCCGAATACCTAACGGACGTCACGGCCAGCGGGTGATCCATTCATGGTGGATGTATAAGGAATTGGATGGGTAACCCCAGTTTTTTGAGTGGATTAACCCTACTTATCCCATTTATAACTGGGGTTATAACCCACTTACTAAGTGGGATGAGCCACCAAGTATATATAGGGCAAGTCTTTTTTTTGACCTTGGATCACTTTTTTTTGACCTTACCTCTTTTTTTGACCTTGGATCCCTTTTTTTTGACCTTGGATCACTTTTTTCTGACCTTGACCTACTCTTTCTTAACCTTGGCATGTTCCTTTTTATTCTTGGCCTACTTCCCCATACTTGTTTGGA
>Ga0126342_10016913_pt1 | contig 12664 bp, 14 predicted proteins | sample Cyp1metagenome_FD_92528 | JGI IMG/M metagenome (GOLD analysis project Ga0126342, IMG submission 92528) | Coral microbial communities from Lord Howe Island, Old Settlement Bay, Australia - Cyphastrea 1 metagenome | ecosystem: Host-associated > Invertebrates > Cnidaria > Coral ...
TATGTATGTCAATTCTCCTGTGCTGCTCTGCTCCTCATATTCCACACCACCCTTAGCCCCTCTCACGGACCGAAATAAACCTGCGGTGTGGGCGGCCACCCCACGCGAAGCGGGGTGAATATACATAATATAATTATATGTACAAATATACATACACATGTACATATGTGTACATACCATAAATGAATATAAATGAAACTTACAAGAAAAAAGACTTGCAGCACTGGGGATCTGCAGGCATTTTCCTTTTTCTGAAAAAGGTGTGCGTGTGTGTGAGCTCACTGGATGACAGAAATGCTACAAGTCTGCCAAGGGCCAGCAGCTACTTTAGGATTCAGTTGTCTCCTCCATTTCCTTCACGACATCCATGCAATCGAAGCCATGCTCCTATCGATGATAGACTCAGAGAGAACACAAATTGGGAAGAAAAAGAAACGAATTGCTCAAACACCTCAAATAAGCTAGTTACATCTAGTTACCAGTTAGCAGCTAGTTTCTCGACATGAGAAGAAACACAAGCACTGACAGTCACTGACACAACGTTTCAATGGCTCCATGAAGAGGCTGACATATCTGTCGAGCTTCAGCGAGCACAAAAATGCCTCGAAACACAAAGCTATCAGTGACTGCACCACTTGCCACAACTTGCCAATTTCCCATGGATGTAACACAACCGTTCACTGGAGGCATTCATACAGCAAAGCTGGTGCACAGACTTCAAAATCAAGTGTGGCCTCCACTTCCAGGGCATCTCGATCTTGGTGCTGCATTGCTGCCTGTTCCACAGCAAAAGCTTTCTGAACTTTCCAAACTACCACCATCTTCCAGGCTCTTACTGCCGGAAAAACCATCAGCAGTTCACAACATGTCTATATAAATCTATATAATATATGTCTCATATGTCTAACATGTCTTGCTCAGCTCCCTTTTGCCTTCAGGTTTGAGGCAGCACCTTTGGCCTGAGACACTCTTTCCATGCGGAATGCTGCAGAATGCTGCAGAATGCTGCAGAATGCCACGTGTCTTGATCTTTGATCCTAAGGGATCAGATCTAAAGGACCATCAAGGACCCTTGGTTTTTCTCTGATTCGTGACATTGCCATCATGAAAAAAAAACGCATTTCTTGGTTCTCGCGACAACTCTAGTTAATTTCCTTCTTGCAGGTTAGTAAAAATAAGAAATGTGTGAAATGGGTTCATCGCATGCTGTCTAATTCTCACCTCACGAAGTGAAGCGAGCCTCCGTTTGTCGCCCGGACAGCAACTGAGTCATTGGACTGGAAGAAGCTGCCTGCAGATGCGACAATCATTCGGACGGGAATCAAAAGAGCAAGTTAGCAAGATCTCGTGACATAAGATGGCACAAGTCTGAGGAGTTTGAATTGTTTTCATTAAGGTTGCCGTGAGAGGAAAAAAATGGGAAAAAATATTGGGGCCTCGGATGCCGGCGACTTTGCTTCTGCCTTCTCTTGCCTCAAAAGTCAACAAAGAGCTGGTGAGATTCCTGCAGAAATAGAGACGACTGACACAAAAAGACACAGCCCAAACAACATCATCAATGAAACAGACTACTGTACCCTCTACCCCGCGTGATCAAGACAATAAGACCGAGCAAAGGCACTTTTGATCGATAAATTTCTTTGGTTTTGGAGCCTCGCAACAGTTTCTCTTCCAACACATCACCAAGTGGGAAAAGTGTGTTCCTGCCAGTTTGATCAATTCTTGCATTCGCATCCTATGCAAACAAAAATTCATCTACTGTACATGGACTGATCTTCCATTGCGCAACTGTGACATTTGCCAAAAAATTTGCCTCCAGCACTGACCTCACATAGCCTTTTGTCAAAGGTTTGCTACTCGATCCACTCTTCCACCTGCAATTTTGGGTTTTGCGTTCTTTAACGGTTGCAGAGACCCAATGCGACATGCTGTTTCAAGCCGATTGTTTGAAAATGCACAATATCATGAGCACCAAACCTGAACGAGATGCTCTTGCATAGAACATGGTTTAAGAAAAACTATGAAACAAACACAAAACATGTTCATCAATGAATCTGTTTCGATCTTTGACTGACATTACATTATGGAGAAACACAAAATCACTGTGCCAGGAAGGCGCACCTGCCATCAGGACCTGGCAAAAAATAATGCCAATATTGCCACTGTTGCTCATGAGCCGCTAGTGTTGGGAAAAGTCCAGCCTCTCAATAAAGTTGATAAAATGGATGCCAGAGTGAACCCCTTATTTTTTTGGTTTCTGTTATTTGAAAAAATCGGTGATCTGAGGATGACACTTTTGCCAGACTGCTCAGCAACCTTACATTTCAAACGATGCAACAACCATTTTTAATTACCAACAAACAAACATTTCTAAAACGAACGGTAAAATTGAAGATTCAGGCATCCACATCCATGGTTCTCCGCAAGAGTTCCAACTTTGCTTCCATTTGTTTCGCCTTTTGCTCCGGATTCACACGAAGCTAGCACGCCATGAATGCAATGTTTGCACTCCATTCAAAAAAAAACTGACTACACAGACTACACGGGATTGACATTTCACACAAGATTACACAACCCTCCATTGCAACCCCCACTGCCATCAAATAAGTTGTACCCCAACTACTGCATAGTGCAAGCGGTATTGCCTCTTCTTCCATCCGTCTGGTATCATCTTTTCGAATCGTGATGCCTTTGGCCTGCAATGCAACGGACCATTTGAAGGTTTCGATACATGTAAGGAAACAAAATTTGATTGCCATGTCACCACAAGGCGCAGATGCCAGAATTGTTGCTTGGTACATTGAATACGTATTGCATAATACCATTCTGGACGGAACACAGAAGATACCGTTCAAAAATTTTGCATCTGATTATCACCCAACCAAAAGCTGCGGCCCGGGCTCTTGCCATTGGAACAATGCGAGGGTCGAAGAACGGTAAATGGCAAACAAATTCGCATGTTTTCACTATTTTGAAAACATATATTTCAACGGTTGTGTAAAACACGATTTTTGCATGTGTTTCTGCGCAAATTTTATCATTTTGCCAAAAGGATGCATAATCAATTGGGCAATCACAAAATTTCATTTCGACTGATCAAATGGCAAGGGAAGGCACATCCAACAGGTTCACAAGAAAATTCCATCCGTGGTTTTGGATTAGTCAAATTTGAAGCAAAAGCTTCAAAAAAGGAATAAATCAATGTTTCTCAAATTTAATTTCCATGTGTTTTGCTACCATACTTTGAAATAGTTATATAGTTGCACTATCTGTTGAATTGTGTCTTATTTTTGCACGTTTTTGTCTGGTTTGAAGTTCGGATTCGCGTTGCATGTGCTTTGGCAATCGCAGCATTGATGGGAATTAATGACGGGTTTATTATTTGCCTGATGCTTTCTCAGTTGCAGTGCCATGAAACAACAATCAATCTGATCATGCACACGTTCACTCAGCTTACGCATCAGCAGCACTTCTCGGGCACAGTCGCTGTCACGCTCTGGCTGCGGGTAGGGCAACAACCGGCGACTGGAGAAGAAGAAGTGGACGATGCCACATTCAGTTGAAATTTTCATTGATCAAAGGGAGTGGACAAGGTTTTGAAAATACTGCTGGAGGCGCCTGGTGACTTGTAACCGTTGCATCGTCAGCAGGAAATTCAAACTGATTTCCGCTTGATGTAAATCCGCTCTCATATGGTCAAGAATCTGCGCAGCCACTGTCAGATTTTGGTTTTCCATATAGTCGGAGAATTCGACCATCCCTTTTCGATGGTTTCAACTCTATTGATGTGGCTTTGAGTGAGGTGCACATTTCGGAACATCGATTGCAAGTCCTCATCTGGCAAGACGTTCATTGCATTCAGAGGGACGGGAAAAACGTAGTTGGGTAGGGACGAATGTCGACATTGTGACATGTTTGGATTGAAGTTGAAGTGCAACTAATGTTGAACTTGGGACTTGGGACATGGAAACCTTGGCAACATGATTTGAACATGTGCTAAAGTTATATCATGTCATGTGAATCCAAAATGTCCCTAGCGGCACTTGCCGCACGCTTCACTTGAAGCTTGATCAGAAGATGCAATGATGAGTGAACATGTTCATCACGACTTGAAGCACTGCCCAAAACTCACAAAGGTCGTCTTGTTTGAGAAACATCCACAAATAAAATCTATCATGTTGCACAAGAGAGAATTCTTATTTGTCTGATGTTTTCTCAGCTGCAGTGCCATGAAACAGCAATCAATCTGATGATGCACATGTTCACTCGGCTCACACATCAGCGGCACTTGTTTTTTTTGATTAGGGAGATGCTCGAGCACAGTCGCTGTCGCGTTCTTACTCCAAGGTGTTGGCAACGTGCTCCCACAACTCTCTGGGAAAGACTCGGGACCTCTGCAGTCCTCGCCAGAAAGCAACTTCGCTTCTGGACAGTTCATCCGAAGGATTACTTTGGCTAGGCACTCGCTCTAACCAGACAAGGAAGAGAAACTCTTCTTCGACCTTGAAGGCTTTGGCCAACAATTTGTTGCACGGCCGATTGTTTGACCATGTTTTCAAGAAACTGCTACGTATACCGCTTCACTGTCGGTGAAGGCAATAATTCCTTCTGCCTTTAAACTTAGGGCCCCACATTACAACTGCGATGGCAAGGGCCAAAATTTCACGTTCTTGAATGATTGTCTCTTGGTTTACCGCTTTGGTAAGATCAACAAAAGTTGGTCAATCTTTTCACTGAAGAAGTCCAATACTTTTGCCATCACAATCAAGCAACACACCGCCCGCTCCTGAGTAACCTGTGTCATCAAATGACACATCTACGTATGCATGGATGTGGTCTGACAAGGACCCTAAGATCTTGCGAAGTTTATTGGCATTGGGTTGATCCCAGATGCTAGACTCTAGACAGAGCGAAGACCGTTTCTTCACTGAGGGCGAATCTGCCACTCTGGATGTGCATCCACAGCAATTTTTCAGGTGATTGCGGGCCAAACAGCTGCCCGCCGGCAATTTGCAATCTTCCTCTCAACCTTTCACCTTCGCTTCTTTTGAGTTTTCCATCCTGTATGACTCTGTCAAGACTTTCACACGACTCGCTCGGAGGTGTTGCAAAAGGTGGTCAAGCTGCCCCCTGACATTCGCAAGTCAAATTCCATTCCAAGAACTTCGCATGGTGCTGCAGGCAAGGAGTTTTTCAGTCCAAAGTTTCCAACCAAGCATGCTGAAAAGTGACATGACTGCCATATCCGTGTGTCTAATGGTCCCGCTCTTCCACCATTGAGAAGAAGTCGTCAAAATATCACGTCCACACAAGCCAGAGAAGTTTTGTGACAGAAAACGGTTACAGATGCAACCAAAGCAAAGGGCAAAACTTTTTGCTTGAAGGTTTTAGGGCTTCGGGTCTGTGGACAACACACTACCAAATAGGGGTCGCTTTCATGTGCATGCTCACTTAGAAGAATTTGCTTATACGTATCTACCAGATTCCAAGTTTTTGATCAAAGCTGCATATGATGGCCTCGTTCTTCGGCTTCACGCAGAACGTACGAAATGAGGGATTCTATGTGGTCAATCTTGTGAACCGAGGCAGATTCTGCCCGGGTCACGCTGGGGGGCAAGCTACGTTTGGGCTGGATGTCAGTGGTTGCCCTCATGGTTTGCAGAGTGGCTTCCTGCAAGGCGAACATGGACTGCATGCACAGAATGCTATCTTGATCAAGCTGTGTAACTTTGCCTCAAGCTCGGCATCTATTTCGCCGAGAAAATCCAGGTAAATCTTTCATGTGGCAGACACACCTTTCGTTGCATTCCAGGAATGACAGTGTTTGCAAGAAGTTTGTTCACCACTGCCAATACGGCAGTTCCCGCCAAAAATTAGCAAAATTTCTGCATAACACACCAGCGTTTAGTCAGCTAGAGTTGGGGGTACGCCCATGCGTCACCGCCAAACTGCCTCTTTTGAGCCCCCTGGTTTTGGAACCTCATTTTGCTCAATCTTGCGATCTTGCACCCGCTTCTTGCTACTTTATTGCCTCCTCGCTTGGCTGAGTTCGCTGCAAGCGCCTCGAGGTTGCTGCGCATGTGTTGGTCAAGCCGTGGTTTGCGGCGCCTCCTGCTTGCACCTTTCAATGCTTCGTCAGAAAAGTGAAAAAATGTCCATAGAAGATATATATTTTGCGCTGGCTCACAGTCAAACAGTTTTACTTGGTGTGTGCGCGCCTTCTAGTGTAGTTTCGGTTGCAAGCGGTTGGTTGTTTGCTGCAGTAGGTTTTGTTGTTGTCTTGCAGCGATATCGCTCATGTGGCCCTTGGACGTGTCCTGGTGGGTTAGTGGCTAGACATGGTGTAAGGATTACATGTGGGGGTGCCTTGCTGATAAAGTCTAGTTTCCTAGATCAAACCCAAGTTCCGGAAATCAGAACCTCAAAACCTAAACACGGAGTTTCAACCTCGACTCCTAAGTGCAAACGCTAGCTTCGGTCTTTTGCTCGGACGCAACACAAAGGAGGCAAGTCAACAAACGGGACACACCCGCAAGAGGCAAAACCTCAAAGGTGTTCGTGCTATGTTGCTGGTTGTGAAACTCAGTCCTGTTCAATTCTGAACATAATGACACTAAAGCTCCCTCGAGCCAATGTCTGGTGAGGAAACGCAATTCCAGGTCCAAAAACCACGACCTTTCCTAAAAGGTCGACTGAACAATTCCAAATTGCGTTGGGTCACAAATTCAGCTAGCTACTAAAGCTTGATCTACTTCCAAAAGCTCTCAAATAATTCCAGTTTTCATCCAAACGTGAATAACCAGAGTTCTTTACACTCAAGAACGAAGTAGATGATTACAAATGCTCTGTGCAATGTTCTTCTGGTTCACAAAACTTCCTCAAACCTCATGTTCGTTCCCCGATAACATCTCGTTCAGCCAAAACAAAGTTCCAGCATCTCGAAACCCAATGGAGAGCAGAAAGTTCTGCTCTACACCACATAGTTTCCAGCAAAACCAGTGCGAAGTATTTCGATAGGATCACCAAACAACCATATGATGCAGCAACACCAGATGTAGAAAATAAGCGATGGATACCACATGTCCCAATCGCATTGTAGTGTCCAGATTCAGGTCCGTAGATGAAGATGGACACCATAATGTACCAAGTCATCAAAACCGGTGATGGCCACACTATAACATACAAGGGCAATGGTGGCACCATTCCCATCACGACACCTAAAGCAAATAGGTGTCCAAAGAACAATATCGCAGATTTCACGGTGTACAAATACCACGACATCCACGTAGGACGTATTGTGCTGCAAAGTACAACACTCAGTGCTAAGGCATGATGCCCAAATCCAAAATTGCAGGTTGATCACGGCCGTAAGTCACAAACCGACCAAATAACCACCAAATTCAGATCCGGCAATGGCATTCTGCATGAAATCGCGTGACGTTCACACCGGTGAAGGTCACGGTTGCTGTCAAGATAGCAATGTCACACTTTCCAGAGATTCACTTAATGCATTGTATTGTGGAGGGCACACTAAAGAGATATATTTCCACACCCCATTTCGACGTCCACAATATCAATCTCGCAAGCTGATCTTCTGGACGCAGATCTTAGCCAACGCCAGCGCACAAAGTTTGCGGGATGAGCAACCTCAAAGTGAATGTCCAAAAGCACCATTGCTTTGTGCATGATATCCTCCTGATTGCGTGCTGTACCAGAAGGACCAGAAAGAAGACTTCGTAAAATGCACGTGTCCGTACTGCGTAAACAAGAGAAATCCAAATTCTCCCCCACGAGCCACACGATGGGAGATCCGCATCTATATGACCCGTCATGCAGAAAAGAAATAGTCTCTGACTTCATTCGCCTCCAATGAAGACGGCAAAATCTAACTTCAGCCTTGAGCTTTGAAACCAGCAACACTGCCTCCACAAATCTCAAAACTGACCGATGGCCTCCATGAAGACTGTCCCCCAGCGTTTCGTCTCGTCAAAATTCACATGACATCCAGAATCACCGCTGTGCAGTCTCAAGACAAAGAGCACACCCACTCTCATCTCAAGTTCCAAATTCAGAGATTCCAGTCAATCCATAAAGGCGACAAAACCATGGCCTCAAAAGGATTTCACTACGGTGCTGTTGCAAGAGAAAAAGATCCCCAGAGAACACACACAAGCGGCACGAGCGCAAACATCCATTGACGAAGCACCTTCGGAGTCAACACGAAAACCAAAAACGACTGTTTCAGCGTAATCCGACACCCTCTGAAAGAAGGTAGGCGTATGAGAAACTCAGACAACTGCAATCTCTCACACGGGATGAACTACTGTAACTAAGTGAGTCCCCAGACGTCTATGAAGACCCAAAACAAAACAACTTCTCAATGCGATGCCCCAGCGTCAGTCCACGGTCCAAAAGATTCAAACTGAGACACCAATAAATCACTTTCCAGACAATCAACTAAGTGCCCTGCCAAATCCATGCTCCCCCTTTCAAACAAAACTTCAACTTCAGATCAAACCAATTCAAGATCCAACCACAAGTCAAACATGCTTGAATCATACCTCACAATATTCAATGTGGAGCCTCAGATTCCCCGTTTTCAAGTTGGGTTCTCACAGGTAGGAACCCCTAAAATGGTCGAATCATCATTGGCCAACAACCACCTTAAATAAACACGTCAACCAAGACGGAGCACAAATCCAACACAATTCCCATTAAAGTCCCTACTCAACATGAAGGCTTCCAGGAACAAACAGCAACTCGTTGATCACCAAGTCATCTGAAATCGTCCAGACGACGGTCAACAGGCCGTCACAGGCTTCTCAAGTCCAGTCCGAAGTTGTCCAACACACGACATCAAACCAAACTAATGTTGTACTAAGCCACAAGCAGAAAACCATTTCAAATGACAGATCTGCACATCCAACAAAACATTCAGGCATATCCAGATGCCTTTCCACCGAAGGGGTGGGCACCATGCTGTTCACAGCACGTTTTTGTTCTTCTGAGTACGTTAAACTTTGCACCGCTAAGTTGCACCTTGAAAAACCAAAGCAAAACCTATCGCGATCAAAGTTACCCAAAGGCTTTCAAACAAACGTGAGTCAAACTTTCCGTGCTCTCTCGCTCATCACTCCAGACAATAGGCAACGCTTCAACACACACTCTGTTTCTCTCGCTCGGGCTTGAGCCAACGAGTATCGTTGGGCATTCAGTTCAAATACTGTTCAAAGGTCACAAAAACCAAGGAGTTGTTTTTGTGCAAACGGCAAAACTGGATTCTAGTCTTGACGAAATTCCTAAAAGCGATCCACTGAGGATCAAAAGCTTTCATTCTTTTCTAAAACAGTTGAAATGTTTCCAAGCGGTTCGAATAAAGTTCGGTTTCCTACAAAAACATCACAACTCTCAACTACAAAGCATAACGAGTGCAACCGCAGTATCGGTTGTGCTTGTTGACCATCATAATGCTCGTTGAGCATGGAAAAGCGTGATAAATCTGTCGTTCACAGATGATAATCGCTCAAATCTCAACTATGCAGTATGATACATCCAACCGTAAGCTCTTCATACGAAAAACATATCATCCGAAGATGATATTCAGCAAAATCTCAACTACGCAACGTGATGCGCTCATTCACAATGTTGTCGACCATCAATACAACCAAATACGAAGTAATATGCATGCAACTGATCTCTCAGCGTGCACTGATGTAGATTTTCACACCCCCTTTCGATGAGAGGTCAGAATGGAAACCTTTGTCCCAAACGTAGTGCAGTCCAAATGCATTCCAGAAATGTACATGGCGTCCCATCCCATTCCAGACAAAACTAACTGACTTCTGCAGCACACGGAGACAGATATCCTGGCGTATCTGAAGTCGAAGAAGCAGCTCTTCACGGACGAAGTACTGAATCTCGCATAGAATCTCCATCCAGGTTCACCACATGCAGTGCACTTCAAATATTCAGTCACCCGAGAGTTCTTGAAAGTACGACAATATCGGGTCAAATGAAACTTCTGTCTGTCCTTGTTCAGAGACAAAAATACCTTGCCCAATCTCAAAAGTCGTAGATGAATTGCGACAAATTTCACAATTTGAAAGTTCTCTCTTGACATTGTCAGGATAGCATCCACAACGACCATCAGTATGATACCTCGTTCCAGCCTTCCCAACATACAGTCGAAAAGAAGAGGCAACCGGATCACTCACTGAAAAGGTCTGAGTTCGACGCAATTGAATCGATCCTGGTGTCTCACCTGAAATACCCTGGCCATATCCAGCTTGAATCAAAACATTTTCCAGTTCTGGATTAATCCTCCCACCAACTGCACGGCGGTCAAATGTTCCACAACACCAGAATGTCACAACTGTCCCCAAGGATCCATTAATCATTCCAGCTAAAGCAGCACATAGAACCATGATGAGAAGTTCATCCATTGCTGGCAAACGCGGCGCGGCCGGCCCGGGCTACACAAAAAAGAAAGCACACACACACACAGCTTCAGAACAAAACAACTGGAGTGTGAGCGTCCTGATGCGAGCACTCTCTCAACGGAGTTTATAGGCTCCTGAACAACTTGCCTTTGGGGCTATGCCTGACTTTGCCAAAGGCGATAAAAACTTGAGAATTCACTTACTTAGTGAACACTTCAATGCAAACTGTGCCTGACAATCAAATGTCCCTGAATCCGCTGTGAACCATGCAAACATGCAAATTCCACTGAACGGTTCAGCTCAAAAAGAAAACTGTGCTTTCCTGAAGTCAAACTGCTGACATGAAATGCAAACTGCAGTCAATGACAAACAAAATCACGATGTTTCTTCCTATTGATCAATCCAACGAAGTGCAATCGCACGACAATAGAATCTAGCAAACTTGTATGAGTATCTTTCCGTCATGGAATAGTTGACCTGATTCAGTGGAGCATGGTCCTGAGCACACTTACACTGAAATCTTCGTTCAAGACCTGTGGCAAGTACCTGATCCGAACATGCAATGCGAAAGACTTTACCAATAGGCTGACCCTGACTAGTCACCAAACCCATGGCACATGCAGCACAATCGGCAAACTTTTGCATGTCGTGGTCAGTCAGAAACTTCTTCAATCTCTCGTCTGGCCAAAAACGGTTTAATTTCGGGAGTTCCAGGGTCACAGCACTGTGCACATCACTCATGCCCTTGATATACGAAACATATCTCTTGCAATGATCAAGAAGCTTGAAATATGCATCCTGAGCAGGCTTCCTGTCTTTCTTGGATAAGTCTAACAACGGGCTACCCCCGGTACAGGGGAGAGAAATGTGTACCTGAATCAGCTTCTGTGAACCCGCACTACCGGAAGATCCCTCAGCAAAGTCCTTCATGAACTTATAGGCCTGACGTTGAGTTGACAGAAGCTCCAAACCAGCATGAATTCCAATGTAGTTGGCTCCAAACTCCCTAGAAGCATTCTGAATCACTGAGTCAACACCACAGGCAAGCTCCAAAAACAAAGCGTTTCCACCTGAATCAAACATGGTCATACTTCCATCTTCACTCAAACCACAAACACCTGAACGAACTGGAGTACGAGATCTACCTGAGTCTGCACTGGGTTCCGGACTCACTTCAGTCCCATTACCAGGACGCTCAGCCGGCGCTGGGGTCGTTGGAGGTGGCGTTGCCGGAGGTGGCGTCGCCGGGGCATGCAAACGAAGCTGTCCACTTCCGATCAGCCTGAACAAACACATGTTTGTGTGCCGTTGCACCACTCCAGATCCATGGCAAGCCAGACATGACTCCATCAATCCCTGAACCACTGGTGCTTGGAAGACATAGTCCCAAGAAACTGAGTTCCAACTTGACTTGCACTGTCCTCAGGCTTGACATCATCATCTTGGGGCTCATGCTGTGGAATAGATCCAATGTTGCTCTGCAAACGAACACGTGGCCGTGTTTCTCCAGCTCCTTCATACCTGATGCTGCCCTCGGTAAGAGACACTCTGCTCACCTTCTGTGGGGAATTCACACTCAAGTGCCCTTTCTGACCGCATTGACAGCAAGTGCGCTTCTCAAGGGGGTACCTGGAAAAACCTGAGCCAGTGCCACGAAACTGATATCCTCCTCCACAGTCTGGCGATGACCACTTGCTGGATCAAAGAATCTCTTCACCGGTCCTGTTCCACCCACTGATGGAATCTCAAAGGCCGGAGCAGGCATTGCCCTCTCCTCCTTTGCAGACTTCCGGATCTTGATCAACTTCTCCTTCTGACGACGCTTCGTCTCACGATTCTTGAAGAGGTCCTTGCCCCGCACTACCTGACGGGTACCTGAGGCAGTCTCACTCTTCACTTTCAGCAACTTCTTCCGAGGCATCAGCTTTGCAGCTGGGCGCTTCGGCATCTTCTTCACTGCAGGCTTCTTACCTGATCCTGAAGACGGTTCACCTGTTGCACCTGAAGGCTCACCACGGCTTAAGGGGCCGCTTAAGGGAGCGGCGCGAAGGGGAATTTAAGGGGAGGTATAAAGCGGGGATTGCAAGCCCTCCTTTCTACCTTCCCTTAAACTCCTCTTCAAGGTGTTCCCTTAAGAGTTATTTCAGCAGTCCCTCAGCTCCCCTTAAGCACCCCCTCAAGCCCGCCTTGAAGCCCCCCCTTACGCTCCCCCTCAAACCCTTCAA